>Ga0080006_1142518_pt1 | contig 22578 bp, 24 predicted proteins | sample RS3BMetagenome_FD_69209 | JGI IMG/M metagenome (GOLD analysis project Ga0080006, IMG submission 69209) | Ferric oxide microbial mat and aquatic microbial communities from Rainbow Spring, Yellowstone National Park, USA - RS3B (SPADES... ...
GTAAATTGGAGAGGTTGATTTTTACATTAAAATATTTAAAGAAATACTTTGGTACATGGGAAGAAGTGGTAAATTACTACAATTACAAAAGGATGCACATGAGCTTATATGAAGATAGAATAATAACACCAGCGATGGCATATGAAATGAAAAAATTAAAAGAAGGGGAGGTTTTAGAATGAAAAATAAGGAGTATAAAAAGGAAATAATTTCAGGATATCACACAGAGTAATTTTTAAAAATAAATTAATATACATAAATTCCTTTTACCTTATTCAGTGATTTTCATGAGGATTATTATTGTTGGTGGTGGTGCAGGAGGAACAATAGTGGCAAATAGACTTTCAAGGCTACTTTCAGACCTGGTTGATAGGGGAGAAATTGAAATTGTAGTTCTTGATAAGAGTGAGTACCACTATTACCAGCCAGGGTATTTGTTTGTTGCACTTGGTGAAGAGGAACCAGAACATTTTGTAAGAAGGGAAAGGGAGTTACTTGATGAAAAGATAAAATTCTATTATGGGGATCAGGGAGAGGTAGTAAAAATAATGGCAAATGAAAACAAACTACAAACCAAAGATGGTAAATTATGGGATTACGATTATATTGTGATAGCCCTAGGATCAGTACCCTATCCCGATGCAATACCCGGGCTTAGGGAGGGATCATATAACTTCTATACCATGAATGACGCAATTAAGCTCAGGGATGCCTTATATGAATTCAAATCTGGAAAGATTGTTGTTGGCGTTACATCTCTCCCGTACAAATGTCCTGTGGCCCAATATGAAATATTATTTGCTCTCCATGACCTTTTCATAAAGGAGAAAAAGGATGCAAAGTTTGAATACTTCTTCCCTCTAAAGGGTACACACCAGCATCCAGCAATAAGTCCAATTGGAGAGAGATGGATGGTGGAGAAGGGTATAAAGATAATCTCTCCATTCAATGTTACAAGGGTGGATCCCGAGAAAAAGATAATATATTCAAAGGAGAATATTGAGATCAAATACGATCTTTTTATTGCAATACCCCCGCATATTTCACCAAAGGTAGTTAGGGACTCTGGCCTTGCAAACATGTGGGTGCCAACAGATCCCTTTACACTAAGGTCCACAACATATGACAACATGTATCTTCTAGGTGACATTACAGATATTCAGGGTGTGCCAAAGGCTGGCTCAGTTGCCGAATACCAGGCATCTGTTGTGGCTAAAAATATTGCATCAAGGATAAGGAAGTCAGGCACAGTTTACAGGTATGATGGAAGTGCATTCTGCTTTATAATGCATAGCATGGACGAGGCAGGCTATCTATACATGACCTACACAAAGCCTCCAGTGGTATCATTACCTTCTAAATATGCAAAATGGATGAAGATATTGTATAATGAACTCTACTGGGGAATGTCCGCAAAGGCGGAGATATGAGGTGATGAAATATGGTAAAGAAAACCGATGTGGCAAACAAAAATACACATTCACTTTTGGAGCTAATGGACCTTGTTAAAAGGGATGAGCTGGTGAGGGTAATAAACAAGGTGATTGAGCTTCAGAAGGATGGGACAATTGACAAACTCCTTGGCATTCTTGAAATAATGTCAAAGGACAAGAGTGCAGAAAAGCTGTACTTTAAGGTACAGGACATGTCAGAGAAGGGAACTTTACAGAAGCTTCTAGAAGGAAACCTCTTAGACAGGACCCTTGACTCGCTCCTCAAACTCCTGCAGGATGGCTCAATATTCAAATTATTGGATATTGTTCTTGATCTGCAGAAGAAGGGAATACTTGACCAGCTTGTGGATCTTCTTTCAAAATCAACTGTTCTTCTTGATAGATTATTTGAGCTTCAAAAGCAGGGCTATGTAGATCTGAGTTCAATATCAAGGCTGCTTGAGAAGCTCTTGGTAATGATGAAGGAAGGAACGTTAGAGAAGCTCCTATCCTTACTATCTCCACAGTTGATAGAGCTAGCATCTGCCCTTGTGGATCTACTTAACTCTGAGGAATATAAGGGATATGTACTTGAGATGGGTTCTAGGCTCTTCATACTAGTTGATAAGGTCATTGAGCTTGACAGGAAGGGAATGCTAGATATAACAAAGATATCATCCATAATAGAAAAGGTAATCTATATGTTTAACAATGGAACATTCGACAAGCTCATCGACCTGCTAACAATGCTTTCAGCACTCCTGGATGCTCTTAACGATGAGATGGTAAAGAGTATAGCACAGAAGGCAAACAAGGCACTTGAAATTATAGAGCCCGGAAAATTATAAAATTTTTTTATACTTTTTCTTCTGCCCCATAAAGCTCAAGGAGTTTTTCTGGCTTTGTAAGATCGAAGTATAGATCGAATATATTGTCAATCTGAGCCTGTAGAGTCATCCAGTATATCCTTGCCATCATCATCTTCATTAGATGCTTTAGCCTGTCTGGAGGATATGGAACAACTGGATGGTCATAATCAGCTATCACAAATGTTCCTAGGCCATAACCAAGGTCAAATGGACAGTTTATCCTTCCATTGAATTTTGAATCAAGCCCGTGAAACATATCTGCTACCACCTTTGCCTCCAGATGTGCTGTGACACCTGTCTTGGATGTTGGAAGATTGTTTGTGTCACCAAGGGCAAATGCATCATCGAACCCTATTACCTTCATTGTATACTTGTCCACCTTAACAAAACGATCATCATCAAGAACATTTTCTGGTTCATACTTTATCTTTACTCCCCTGCACGGGGGTACTATTGCTGGGAAGTCATATTTTACCTCTTCCCCCTCCATTGATATTATCTTTTTATTCACAGGATCCACACTGTCTAAGTTGAAGAATGGTATTACCTCAATTCCCCTCTCCTTTACAATTGGTTCCACAACCCTGTTCATTGGTTCTGCAGGATAGGCCCTGGGAAATGGGGTAAGAAAAACAAACTTGGTCTTATCCTTCAATCCCTTTTTATTAATGTACTCCTCAGCCATTAAAATTCCCTCAAGCATTGAAGGAGGGCATTTGCATATTGTGCTTGCTTGAGCAAGGACAAAGGTACCACCATTGAAGTCCTTAAACTTGCTCCATAGCCTCTTTGCATTATCATATGTGCTATGATAATCTCCGTATTCATTATGTACCTCCTCAAGCCCCGGTATTCCTGAAACATCGGGTGCTGTTCCAGTACATATTGTAACAAAATCATAATCAAACTTCTTTCCAGATATTGTTTTTACATATCTATCGTTCAGGTTAATCTCTGTAACCTCATCCTTAAAGAACTTAACACCAGGCTTTATTAACTCGGGGATTCTTTTCCATATTTTTCTGTTTGAACCCTTAAATGCAACATACAAATACCATGGCTGGTAATAATGATATTCATTCTTATCTATAATTGTAATGTCATAATCATTAAGATTTAGAGAGTTTGCAAGTATGATTCCACATCCACCACCGCCAAGTATCAGCACCTTCTTCATGATATCACCGAATATCGTAATCAAATTTCAATATAAAATATTTTTCTTCTTTTACAGAATTAATTTTAGATTAATTAAAAAAATATCGAATATGATAAATTTTATGACGAATTTTTTAAACTCCCGACTCCTCTAATACTTTTTTACATTTTTTTGAGTCTAGTTCATTAATCTCCTTAATTGAATTTTTAATTACCTCCTTTGCCTTGTACTCATTCTCCCTCATTATTTTCATTACCTCTTCTGCAGTGACTGGCTTTTCAGACCATACATCATAATCTGTTATTGTTGCAAGTGTGGTGTAGCACATTCCCAATTCCCTTGCGAGATTCACCTCAGGCACTAGTGTCATGCCAATTATGTCTGCAAAGTTCCTGAACATCCTTGATTCTGCCCTTGTAGAAAACCTAGGGCCCTCTATACATATGTAAGTGACATTCTCATGCACCCTGAAGCCAAGATTCTTTGCATTTTTAGAAAGTATGTTGTTCATGTCCTCAGAGAATGGATCTGCCATGGAGATGTGAACTACCTTAGGTCCATCATAGAATGTATATTCCCTCCTTTTTGTAAAATCGATGAACTGTGAAACAATTGCAAGATCCCCAGGCCTCAAATTCTCCTTAAGTGATCCTACCGCACTTATACCTATCACCTTCTCTATGCCTATCTCCTTAAGCGCGAAAATATTGGCCCTGTAGTTAATCTTGTGAGGAGGTATCCTGTGGCCCTTCCCATGCCTTGGAAGGAATGCAAGGGTAACTCCAGAGATCTTGCCAATGCTAATATAGTCAGAGGGTGAACCATAGGGTGTGTGAACAATTATTTTTTCAATTTCTTCAAAAATTTCACCTATACCACTTCCACCAATTATTGCAACGCTTGCCTTTTCCATACTTTAACATGCAAATTAGATATTTTAAGGTTTTTTGGGGATGTAGAACATCATAATGGAGCCTGCAATGGATATTATACCTATTATTATGAATGCCATATAGATATTCAGAATCTGCGCAAGCATGCCTATGGCAAAGGATCCAATTGCACCACCTATTCCTCCACCAAGCCCAAATATTATTGCGGAGTTTTCTGCAAGCTCCTCATCACTGGAAAGTTCACCAACAAAGACCATCAAAAGTGGAAAATTTGACATACCGAAGAAATATGTTACAATAAATATTATTGAAACAATGTAAACATTTGAGAAGAACATTAATACAATCAATAGAATCCCCGGTATCAAGGATGTTACAATTAACATCTTTTTTCCACCATACCTGTCCGATAGATAACCAAGAAAGGGCTGCCCGATTATTGCGGTTGAATTAGCAATGAACAGTATTATTGCTATTAGAAATGATGAATATTGAAGGGTGGTATTTAGAAAGGCAGGTAAGAGGTTAAAACCACCCTGGATTGCAGTATTCCTGAGTATTGTAGCAATAAGAAAGAATGTAATTGGTAGGGAAAATTTGAAAACATTCTTTTTGATCTTTTTCTCTACAAATATCTCCTCATTTCTCAGGTCATATGCAACGTAAAGTGATATTACACCCATTATAAATGATATTGATATAATTGAAAGTATAAAATTCTTATTAAACAGGGCAAGAAAACCCTCCATTATAACAGGAAAAATTGCCCTACCAAAGCTACCACCTATTCCATTTATACCCAGAACAGTTCCAGCATATTCCCTGTACCTGAAGTTTAATATCATAGAACCAATCGGGTGGTATATCGTTGAAAATATGCTTATTATAAACATTGATGCCATGAATGAGGGTATTGCTATGCTGTATGGATATGGTGGTACAAGGAGAAGAAATGAAACACTGAAGAGGAACATACCAATGCCCATAAGCAGCCCCTTTTTCTTTGTCTTGTCTATGTATCTTCCCATATAGGGAGAAACAAATGCACTGCCTATGTAATAACTCATAAGTATCATTGATTGTGAAAAGAATGAAAGGTTGTAGTTTTCCTTGATCATTATTATTAGGAAAAATGGAAGGTATGAGAGACCATCATTTATGAAATGGGCAATGGTGGTATCGATTATGATCCTGTCTATCTTAATTCTGGACATTGTGAGCAACTCCTTATATACTTATTTTTTCCATTTCTGATGGGAAAGATTTATTGAGATTTAAGGATTTTTAATTGTAGTATTAAAATAATCGCAATTACTTTCCCTCTATCCTTTTATGAATACCTGAAATAATTCTAAGGCAAATATTTTTCGATTTTAAATTATCAAATCTATTTTCAATTTTTTTTATAAAAGTATTGAAATGTTTATGGATCTCATCCTCTTAACATTTCATCACACTTGTAAATATGAAAAATCTAAAATACTTCGAACACATGTTCGATGCATGGCAGAGGTCTCAAGATTCAGACTACTGATTTCAACAGGACTAGGATGGTTGTTTGATGCAATGGACATTTTGATCCTTTCTTACATTGTTGCCTTTCTTGGGGAGCACTATGGCTGGATCCCATTAGAAAAGGCAAATGTAATCCTTGCAAACAATTTAGGTCTATTTTTTGGTGCAATCATATTTGGTTATCTAGCGGACAGGTGGGGAAGGAGAAGAACATTTATGATCACACTTTTAATATATAGCATATTTGCTGGCATAATGGGATTCTTTACATCATCATATTCATTAATTTATATCAGGTTCCTTATGGGTCTTGGATTGGGAGGAGAGCTTCCGGTTGTTTCCACACTGGTTTCAGAGCTTTCAAGACCGGAACAGAGGGGTCAAAACGTTGTTATACTTGAGAGCTTTTGGTCTTACGGCACAATAATTGCAGGTGTTCTTGCCACTTTCATTCTACCCATTATAGGATATTCAGTTCTAATGTGGTCCCTTTCCATAACTGCACTATATGTTATTTACATAAGAAGGGCAGTTCCGGAACCCTTTAGGAAACAGGAGAAAAGATCAATCCATATATTGTTAAAAATGGAGGGTAGGAGGTTATTCCCCATGTGGCTAGCATGGTTTTCCATTGCTCTTGGATATTATGGATTTCTTCTTTGGATACCCTCAGAGTTAATATCAAGGGGTTTTGTTGTCTTTAAATCCTTTGAATTTTCACTGTTGATGACACTTTTCCAAGTACCAGGTTATTTTGCGGCAGCATACCTTGTTGAAAGAATAGGAAGAAGGATCACATTTTCATCATTTATGATTCTATCTGCGGTATCGGCAATAATCTTTTCATTATCGAGAGATACTTTAACTCTTTTAAGCTCGGGTGCAGCACTCAACTTCTTTAACCTTGGTGCATGGGGTGTGATATATGCCTATACCCCAGAGATCTTTGGAGAGGGAAACAGGGCCACTGCCACGGGCTCATGCACTTCACTTGCCAGGGTGGGGATGATAATCGGCCCCTATCTCCCTGCATTAATTGCCTTTAACAGTGCCCTATTACTATTTGCACTTGTATGGGTGATAGGGTCAATCAGTGTTATATTCCTCCCAGAAACCGCAAAAAGATTGAAAAAAGGTTAGAATATTATATCACATTTCATATGCACATGTATGCAGGAAGTATTCAAAAAAAGGAAGGAGTATGTTGAGAGGCTTAAAAAGGGAGTGGACGTGCTCATAGTTGGCGGGGGCATTACTGGGGCTGGGGTATTCAACACACTCTCTTCCTTAGATCTGGATGTTGCATTAATAGATGCGAATGATTTTGCTTTTGGTACGAGCAGCAGATCCTCAAAGCTCATACATGGTGGATTAAGGTACCTTGCCAATGGACAGTTTTCTGTGGTGAGGGATTCTGTGAGGGAAAGGGATTTTCTGTTAGAAAACTCTGATATTGTTAAAAGGGAGGATTTTTTTATTCCTCTGGATGATTTTTCATGGAAAAGATATACCCTTGGCCTCGGTCTCTGGCTTTATTCATTTTTTTCAAAAAACATCAAAGCCAAATGGTACTCTAGGGAGGAGATTATTAAAAAATATCCTTACCTTGAAAAAACACCACAGAGAGGAGGATACGTATATGCAGAGGGAGTGGTAGATGATTCGAGATTAGTGATTGAAAATATAATGTCAGGAAAGATGAGGAATAGGATAGCAATCAACTATGCACAATTGGTTTCAATAGATTTTGAAGGGAACGAGGCAAGATCGGCAGTTGTAAGGGATAAAATAACTGGGGAGGAATTCAAGGTAAATTTTAAAGTGCTTATAAACTCAGCAGGTCCCTGGGTAGGTGATGTATTCAAGATGATGAAGGAGAAATTCAATGAAATTGATGAACTCTCAGGAATGTTAAAGCTTAGTAAGGGGGACCATATAGTAGTGAAAAGGGATCTATTTCCTCCGGACATTGCTATAGCGCTTAGATCACCCATTGACAAGAGGCAGGTCTTTATAATCCCCAGGGGGGAGGTGGTAATAATTGGAACTACAGAAACTTACTATAATGGTTCACTAGAGGATCCTAGGCCATCGGAAAGGGAGATAGAATATCTGATAGAATCCGTGAAAAGATATATAAATATAACAAGGCAGGATATAATAAATGCATACTCTGGCATAAGGCCACTTTTTGGAAAGGGTGAGGACCTAGGAAAGATTAGCAGGGAATATAGGATAATTGAAAATGAAAATATAATAAATATACTTGGGGGTAAAATCACCACCTATAGGACAGTTTCTAAGAAGATCTCTAAGCTAGTAATGGAGAAATTTTCAATTAGGGGTGAGCCTGAGTTAAATTTCATTTACAAGAGGAATGTTGAATCATTCAAGAAGGAATTTAAGGAAAGATATTCAATAAATGATGATGAGATGGAATTTGCATATGATATAATCAATGAAGATGCATATTATCTAGATGACATTCTATGGAGAAGGGAGGGCTATTTCATATTTAAAAAGGATTCTGGTCTTTCTGCAATTGATACATGTATTAATTCAATGAAAAAGGTCCTTGGTTATGATGAAAATAGGCTTATTGAAGAGAAGAAAAGGTATATTGAAATGATTTATAATAATTATAAAGTTTAAAGAATTACATTTTTTCATTCTGTAAATAAATTATTTTAAATATCTTATTTTCCTTCCTTATTCAATTTTTCTTTCTTTTGAAGATAAAGATTATGGTGGTAAGAGCCCTCCCTCACCATCACCGCACCGCATTTAGGACAATGCAAATCCATACATCTTACCCCTCTTTGTTTTGGAATTCTATAGCCACATTTAAGGCATACACAATATCCGCCAGGTCCCATGCCACCCTGTCCCCTATTTCCTTCCTGTGCATTCCTTCCCTTTCCCTGAACTCTGTAAAATCTCATTTTTTATCATTTTAAAATGTAAAAGGGGATAATAACTCTTTTGTAAAATTTATCTTAAATTAATAAAAAAATTTGCACTTTAAAATGTTTTACAGATTATTTTGCTTAATTTTAAATTATTAAAAAAATTGCAGAATTCTATCAATTAAGTTAAATATGAGGATTGTAATGATCAACCATGCCAGACCTAATTAAAATAGGTATAATTATATGTGATAGGTACAGGAACTGTGCAGGTGGTAAGTGTTTCAGGGCTTTAATAAAAAGGGAGGGCGCATTCAGCATCTATAAGGAGAAGGAGGTGCAGGTTGTGGGCTATACTACCTGTGGCGGATGTCCAGGCGGCAACATAGAATATGCCCCTGAGGAGATGAAAAAGAACGGTGCTGAGGTAATACATTTTGCAACAGGGCTTGTTGTTGGCTATCCTCCATGTCCTTACATAGATTATTTTAAAAGCTATATTGAAAATAAATTCGGATTGAAGGTGGTAATAGGTACTCACCCCATCCCTCAAAAATACTATACTGTTCACGAGAAGCTAGGTACATGGAAAAATGGGAATTGGGCTGAAAAATTAAAGTATATTATGGGTGATGAAAAAATAAGAAAGGAATATGACTGAAGGCTTAAATTCTCTAAAAATAACTGTATTGAACGATAATGAACCTGGACCAGGATTAAGGAATGATTGGGGCTGGAGCGTAGTAATTGAATCTGAGAAATGGAAGATACTTTTTGATGCAGATACTAGATCGGATGTAATAGAATATAATACAAAAAAGATTGGAATTAATGTTCAGGATATTGATTTTGCAATCTTGAGCCATGGGCATCTTGACCATTATGGCGGTTTTGAATACATAGGAAGAATGAAAAGGGGATTGAAAGTTTATTTACCAGAGAATGTTGGTATTCTGGAAACCTGGGGTCTAGAGACAATCGTTATTGAAAAACCCATGGAAATTGTTGAAAATGTTTTATCAACAGGACCATTAAAGGCCTTTTCACTCAGGGAACAGGCACTTATAATTAAGGGAAATGGCTTTAATGTTCTAATAGTGGGATGCAGTCATCCAGGCATTGATAAAATTGTGGAAAGGGCCTTTGAAATGGTAGGAAGAATTTATCTTGTCATAGGAGGTTTTCATGGTCCATCAAAAAAACAGCTTGATAATATATCAAGATTCAGTGATTTTATATCACCGGCACATTGCAGCGGCAATGGTGCAAAAAATTATGTAAGAAATAAATTTAATGAAAAATATTTAATGGTGAGAACAGGATCTATAATAAAAATACCCTTTTGATTATTCAAAGAAAATTACAAAAAGATTTATAATTAAATTTTCAATTAAGAAATAATGATCCTACAGTTAATGGATATTGCAAGACCAAACCTTTTTGAGATATCCAAACTTGAGCTATACATACATTATGCGGCAACAATAACAATTGCTGCATTGTTCCTATACTGGTTTTATATTGTGTATAAAAAGCTTGGTCTTGATAGAAAATCATTCATAGATCTTTTAAAGAAATGGAACTGGAAAAACCTTTTTGTTTATGGAATATTTCAGAGGCGGGTTGTAAGGGATTATTATGCCGGAATAATGCACATAATGATCTCTTGGGGCATAATAATTTTAACAATTTCAACAGCCCTTGTTGCACTTGACAATGATATTTTATCGCCATTCGGGATAAGAATTCTTGTTGGATCATTCTATCTTCTCTTCGAGGTTTTTTCTGATACTGGTGGCCTCATGCTAATCACTGGACTCACCATGGCATTATATAGAAGATTAAGGAAAAAAGTTCTCCTTCATACAATATGGGATGATTATATTATAATTCTATCACTATATTTAATTGCATTTGAGGGATTCTTTTTGGAGGGTCTAAACATATTTTTATTAAATACTACACAGAACTTTGGATATGTTGATCAGTACAGGTATATTGGAAGCATATTCTCACTCTTCTGGTATAATTTATTCCAGCAGAATTTAACGGATGCAATAATAGTTTACAGGATACTCTGGGAGGCGCATTTCCTCACAGTTTTCATAGTGCTGGGATATGCAATAATTTCAAAGCTATCACATGTTGTATTATCTCCTCTATATGTTACACTTAGGGAGGATAAGGTAAGGGGGGAGATGAGCACACCATTCAAGCTAGAGGAACTCCTGGCCAGTGGATCCTTTGACATAAAGATGGGAATAGAAAAGCCATCGGATCTAAGGCCAATACAGAGGCTCGAGAACCTGGCATGCACGGACTGCGGCAGGTGTGAAAGGGCCTGTCCAGCATTTGCTGCTGGAAGGGAGCTCTCACCTAGGGTATTAATGCAGACGCTTAAGGCAAATGTTGGTTCACAGGAGCCTTTTGTTCCATACCTCTTCTCAGAGGATTTCATATGGTCCTGTACCACCTGTCAGGCGTGTGTGGAGGAGTGCCCAGTCAGGATAGATCCACAGAACTACCTGCTTGAGATGCGCAGGGATCTTGTGTTTAAGAGCAGGCTTGACAAGCAGAAGGTGCAGTTCCTGAACAACCTCACCTACACAAGGAATCCCCTAGGTAATTCACCGTCGGAAAGGAATGAATGGATCGAGAAATCAAAGAAGTTTGATAATGATGAATATTTACTATGGATAGGATGCATGGCTAGCTTTGATCCAAGGACAAAGAACGTTGCTGAAAGCCTTATAAAGATACTTAAGGAGGCAAAGGTGAGCTTTGGTGTGCTGGGTGAAGAGGAATCCTGCTGCGGTGATTCTGCAAGGAGGCTTGGTGAGGAAAGCAGGTATCAGGAGCTTGTGATGCAGAATGTATCGGTGTTCAAGAATTACAACATTAAAAAGATAATCACAATCTGTCCCCATGGTTACAATACATTCAAGAATGAATACACAAAGTTCATTGACGGGCTTGAGGTATACCACCATTCACAGATAATTGAGAAGCTTACAAAAGAAGGTAAGATAAAATTGGAGAAGGAAGATAAAACCTTCACCTACCACGATCCTTGCTATCTTGGAAGAATAAATGGAGAATATGATGCACCTAGGTTCATAATTAAAAATGCGGCAAGCCTTGTTGAGATGGAGAGGTCAAGATCTAAGAGCTTCTGTTGTGGAGGCGGTGGTGCCAACTATTGGTACAAGGTGAATGAGAAGGAGCCAATTTCACAGATAAGGATAAAGGAGACAGAGCAAAGGAGTAATAATCTGGCTGTGGCTTGCCCATTCTGCCTTGGAATGCTCGAGGATGCTGCGAGAACCCTGGGAAAGGAGAATATGAATATAAAGGACATTGCTGAGATAGTTGCATCTAGACTTCAGCGATCCTCTAGCGAATCCGGCTCTAGCAGCTCTAAGTGAGTTGATGGCAGAATATCCATTATCCTTTTTCTCTGCGAGGATGTGAGATCCTTCTTTTCCATTACTAAATATTTCGCATTGCTCTTTTTCTCCATCTGTAAAAGAAGATCAAGGTCCAGGTGATCTAGAACATATTTTGGTGCCATATGGCCAAAGGAGATCCTCTTGTTTATTGCCAGTCTTGTGAACCTGGGGGCATAATGCCCACCGCCTATGCCCACTGCAACTGGATCATTTGTTTCCCTGAAGCCTATTATTGTTCTTGCAATAATATTCCCAGCATCGCTGTTCCTCCATTCCTCCTCATTGCTCCCTATCTCAATAAAAAACACGGGCTTGTTTATGTAAGGCCCATGGTGAGTTACCTCATAGTTAACTGAAAAATCCTTTAAATAATTAAGTTCAACCATTTTCAATAGTGCACCCGTCATGGCCCTAGATGGAACATTTACAAGTGTTCTATCCATGCCACCGAGCTCAGCTTTAGAAAAATTGCCAATTGGATGAACTGTAAGGCTTTTCATACCTGATTCGCTCCTGTGCCTCGAAGCAACAATTATTTTTTCAAAGTTTCTCCCAGTGTTTTTTTCAATTTCAACATCAATGTTTTCAGCAAATACCTTTTCCTTGTTTATTATTGAAAGATAAAAATTGTTGCATGAGAAAAAATTTACCATCTCTTCTTTTAGGTTACAAAGATTTTTCATGTTTTCAAATATGTTCATGGATGCAATATCATCAGTGGAAAACAAAATGAGATCCATTGTAATGGTAATCTTCAGGCAAGATTTAAATATTTGTATGCTATTTGTCTGACGAAGGTGGGATAAATGGATGCCAAAAAATTTACCATCAATACGTTGCTTGGATTTGTTCTTATCTCATTACTCTGGTGGCTTCCACTCTTCGGACCAATGATAGTTGGTTATGTTGTGGGAAAGAGGAGTGAAAATGCCAAATATGGAGGTATTGCGACAACAATACCTGCAATTACATTCTTCATAATATCATATCTAATAAGCATTGGTTATTTAATCATACCAGTTATAGCATTTCCCACTAACATAGATCCAAGCGGTATCCTTAGGTATATTAACAATACTGAAAATGCAATTGCATTTTACCTTGGAAATTATTTAAATTTTCTTAAATATGCTCCACCATACTTTGCAATAATGATAATATTTGGTATAGTTGGAGGCGCACTTGCCAAACCACAGCAGGAATTCAGGCCAAAGAAGGCACCACAGCTTAAGGAATATAGGGTTGAAAAGCCAAAGGGTGTTCATCCACTCATAAAGAGGGCAATGAAACAAAAAAAGCAAGAAGAGGAATATATTTGAGGCATAAAAAAATTTAATTTTAACCCATATTATCTTTTTTTTGTGAAATCTAAGATAAGGGCGCTTGGAATTGATGATTCACCCTTCTCAAGGGATAAGGATTATTCATACATCATAGGAAGTGTTGTGAGGGAGAAAAATTATCTTGAGGGAATCTTAATTAAGAGCATTAAGGTTGATGGAATGGATTCAACTGAGAAGATAATTGAGATGCTGAAGGGTAAGTTTTCAGACCAAATAAAGATAGTACTTATGAATGGAATCACCTTTGGGGGCTTCAATGTTACAGATATTGAAAAAATATACAATGAGACAGGAATACCTGTGGTAACTGTGGTAAGAAAGATGCCATCAATGAATGATATAGAAAAGGCCCTAAAAAAGCATTTTATTGACTGGGAATATAGGCTAGAACTGATGAAAAGGCACAGAATAATGCAAATAAATGGTATTTATGTTCAGGCCTCAGGTATAGAAGAGAGTTCAATAAAAAAATTATTGGAACAGTTCACTGTAAGGGGAAAAATACCGGAGCCAATCAGGATCTCGCACATGATAGGAAGTGCTATTGTATACGGATATTCAAAGAGGAAGGCCTAGTAGGAATCTAGGGCACTGAACCTCATTTCCCTCCTCTTCTCTGCAAGGAACCTGTAAATTGTTGAATGCTTGCTGCCCTGGAGCAGCATCTCAATTGATTTTCTTGCAATCTCCATACCCTCATAGGAGCCTATTATTGCAACAGTATTACCGTAAACTGATATATATGTACCTGTGAAATCCTCTATGGTCCTCCTTGCCTTGCCATCAGTACCAATTATTCTTCCCCTGGCTATCCTTATCCTGTTCTCCCTCTTTCCATAGTAATCCTTCAGGTCTATTATCTCAATTATCACGTCCTCTTCAAAAAGCCTGAATGCCCTTTTTGGAGAGAAACCCCTGCCTATTGCCTTGACAACATCCTCAGCCTTCAGTGCCTGGAAAGGATCAGCATTGGTATCGTCTATCTCCACCTCCCCTGACTCAGAATCTATCCTCAATTTAACACCCGTGGTCCTCTCTATGGATTCCCTAGTTTCACCATTTTTTCCTATAAGTACGCCTATCCTTGATTTTGGTATCATCTGATACCTCATACAAACACCCCCCAGTTTATACTATCATAAAAATCTTTTTCATTTGCATCAACACCCTTTTTTGAAAAAAATCTTACAATGTTCCTTACATCCCTCTCAAGAAGTGTCCTGGCATTCGGGTGCTTGACAGGCATTGCCTGTGAAACATCTATTATGTATGGTTTATCCTTGTGAATAACAATATTGTATTCGCTTAGGTCCCCATGGACAAGAAGTGCATCATTCACCATTCTTAGTACATTATCCCTTACCATACCGTAGAATTTTTGAAGGTCTTGGGGATAATCCTTTAAAAGGGGCGCAGGATACCTTGAGTTACCTAGATATTCCATCACAACAATGTTGTTCCTAAAAACAACAGGCTTTGGAACAAGAACAGATGCGTTATAACAATCCGTTAGATTCCTGAACTCCTTCTGCGCCCAGAGGTAGATGATGCCCAAAGTGCTCCTCTTAAAATGCTCGAACCTGTAATCCCCCTCAATGTACTTAATTATTGAATTGAAATTCTTTGTAGAGGTCCTGTATATCTTGACTGCATAGTATTTCCTACCCTTCTTTGCCCTAAATATGTTTGCCTCCTTACCTATTTTTATTGGGAACTCTATTATATCAAAATATCCGTGGGAAAGGAGCTCATAGAGTGTAAGCATTGTTTTCCTGTCAAATACATCACTCTCTGCCTTTAAAAGGTTGTAATCCTTCTCCCTCCTCTCAATTTTTATCTTATCGTTAACAAACTCATAAATGTATTCTAGATCTTCCTTCATACCTTACCAAACACATCCAGTATCTCCGGCAATATCTTATTCCTCGAAAGATATGAAGCCTGGGTGGGCGTGTACCTATAAACAATATCCGCCTTTTCGTCCTGGAAATCCCAGGGCTTTATAATAACAAGATCACCTTCCTTTATCCATACCCTCTTTTTTATCTTCCCCGGTACCCTGCATTGCCTTGATTTTCCATCCTCACACATTACTATCATTCTTGCAGCTCCCAGCATCTTATCTACTATACCAAACATCTCGCCGTTGTTCCTGTTGGGAACCGGGACACGACCTATCTTCTCTTCCTCATTTTCCATAGCCACAATCGAATATATGTTACTTATATATAAAATCTTTCAATCTTATTCAGTGAATTTCCTTGAAATCCTATGAATATAAGCGCTTAATATTATGATAAATATGACCAATGAGAATAGTATTGTTCCATAAAGGCTTGAAAAAAAGCTAACCAATGCAGTAAGTGCTGAAAGGACTACAACCACAAGGCGTAGCTTTGCCTCAGTCCTTATTATTGTAATCTCCTCCTTTACCATATTTCCCTTATGCTCCTTGATTATCTGAAATAATAGGGTTGACCAGAATAGCATCATCATTGAGAGTAGAATTGATAGGTATGTGAGACCCCCCAATTTATAAACAAATGGGAAAAGGGATATTGATACAAGTATCAAGACATCGTATATTGGGAACGTATCTGACAATGGCGGGTATTTCAACCTTAACATCACATAAAGCCACCAGAACCAGATCACTACCACTGTAATGATAATAAACTCTGTAAGCACGTAAAAGGTGATTATTTTAAGTGAGGCTAGAGATTCTGCAGTAAATGCCAGTGCAATTGCAACAATCATTGTTGCAAGCTCTAGGATAAGAACATTTATTGTTATTAGATCATTTTTTTCCACAGAATTATAAAAAGTATTATCTTATAAAAATTTTAGTAGTGAGGCTTTGCCTTTTCATAAATCTCCCTTAGAGCCTCATCGTTCACATGCGTGTATATCTGTGTTGTGGCTACGCTTGAGTGACCTAGTATCTGTTGTATAAATCTAATGTCAGCACCGTTCCTCAGGAGTGTGGTGGCAAAGGTGTGCCTTATAACATGTGGGGTTACCTTTTTGTTTATACCAACATTCCTTGCATAGTTCCTTACTATTCTTTCAACGTGTGTAGGGGTGATCCTTGTCCTCTTCCTGCTAATGAATATGTAACCCTCCTGTCTTTTCTCATCATTTAAATAATCCCTGATGGCGCTCATCACCTTTGAATCAACTATCACCATCCTGTCCTTGTCACCCTTTCCAGACCTTATATGTATAACATTTTCAAAGAAATCAACATCTTCAATCCTCAGGGAGCATAATTCACTAACCCTTATTCCAGAATATGCAAGAACCATTAATATTGCATAGTCCCTCTTGTTATTTTTTGATGCCTCAAGAATCTGCCTCATTTCATTCTCATTTAGGTAGTTCGGGAGCTTTCTCGATCTTTTTGGTGCCTTCAACCTTGATAGATCCTCCCTTTTTGTAAACTTAAAAAAGACCTGAAGTGCCTTCATTGTAAGGTATATTGTCTGCTTGCTGTACTTTTTTTCAATGGCCATATACTCCCTGTATTTCTCTATGTCATCAATGGTAATCTTTTCAGGTTCTTTATTAATAAAATTGAGGAAATTCTTAACAATACTTTTGTATTCCCTTATTGTGTTAAATGACCTCTTTTCACCCATTAGATATCTTTCGAATCTTTCAATTGATTCTTCTTTTGTCATACAATTGTCATATTATTTATCCATTATATAAATATTTTCTTTATGTTACCCTTTTGTTTAAAAATTAATATTTAAAATTTTTAATCCAGAACCTGGCAATCTCCTCCCTTGTGGCAATCCAAACGTCATGCTCCTTTGCGTACCTTATGAACCTTTCTATTGCTACAAACCTTCCAGGCCTTCCTGATATTCTTAAGTGGAGGCCAACGTTCATTAGCTTGGGTGTTTTTATTGATTCATTGTAGAGAACATCAAATGTATCCCTTAGATAAGTATAAAAATCATTAGAATTTGAGAATCTATGCATTGGATATAGATAATGGAAATCGTTCGCATCAGGTGTATAGGGTATTATGAGAATTCCGGTTTTTTTGTAATAGTATGGAAGATCATCGTTGTAGGCATCTGAGTCATATATGAAATTCTTGAATTCTTGCAATATATCCAGTGTATTCTCACTAGGCTCCCTTGCATAAAAACCCACAGGTTTTTTACCTGTTATTTTTTCTATTAAATCCACGGATTTCTTTATCTCCTCCCTCTCCTGCTCATATGTCATCCTATAAAGCTCAGTCCACCTATACCCGTGGTCACAGATCTCATGACCATCATCTATTATTGCCCTTGCAGCAGCTGGATTTGATTCCAGAGCCTTGGCTACAGCGAAGAAAGTCACCTTTATACCCTCCCTTTTAAATAAATCTAGGAACCTCCAGATAGCCACTCTTTGAGCATATTCGTATACACTTTCCATGCCAACATCCCTTGTTTTTATATCAACAGGACCAAATTCGCCTATGGATTCAACAATTCCATCGATAGGATATGAGTGCTCACCTCCCTCCTCATAGTTCACAACAATTGATAAAGCAAGCCTTTTACCGCCTGGCCAGGTGAAATCTGGAGGATTCCTTCCATAGCCTATGAAATCCCTTTGATATGCCATGTTAACACCTCAGAAGTCCATTCTAATGGATCCTATCCTGAAAAGCTTCTTTTTATCCCTTCCAATTATTAATACCATGATTACCCCAATTAATGCCCATATTATAAATATTATAGGTGCAAACTCAACGGGGAATGATGGTGGCCATACACTTGCATATAGAGCACCCAAAAGGAATGCGAATGCTGTTATAGGAAGAACAATATGGAAAATTATTGATTTTTTTGTAAAATTCCTTGAATAGAAGGGTAGTGCAAAGTTTATCAGTATTTGCATCGTTATTGTGCCAAGAGTTGCAATGGTTGCTGCTATAAGGAAAAGGTTGAGTGTTTGTGATACATCATTTATTGCATTCATTGCAAATGCAGAAATTATGATGATAAAAACTGAGGATATGCTCATTATGGACAATGAAATGTATGGTGTCTTGTATTTCCTGGATACCCTTGCCAGGGATTTTGGCAATACCTCCCTTCCAAGGGCGAAGAGATTCCTTCCAACTGCATTGAGGAAGGAGGTGCTGCTTGATATTGTTGAATTACCAACAAGAACAAGCATAGTAATAACAGCAACTATGCCAAGATACTTATAAACAAGGAGGACACCTGGTATGGAGATGCCGTTGGTAATCGAGGTGGCAAATGTGTCCATGTTGTACATGCCCCAGCCAATTGTTGTTGCATATGCCATTATTATGAATACAAAACCTGTGAGAAGAACCTGTATTATCACTGCCCTTCCTATAGTTTTCTCCGGAACCTTTGCCTCTTCTGCAATGTTCACGGTGGTGTCATAGCCTGCAAAGGCCAGCATTGAGAAGAAAAGGCCATAAAAGACACCCTGCCAGCCTGTTGGAGAAAGGGATGGAGTAAATGGAAGGTATGAATTTGATTGACCCGCTTCTACTATTACAACAACGCTGAACAATAAAATAAGCGAAAGTTCAATGAGTGAGGAGATAAGAGTATACCTCAGGGATATTTTAATGCCCCTTATAGTGATCATCAGTTCAACAAGTAAGAACGCAATAACAATTATAAGCCAAGTGTAAGATGGAAGTTTTATTCCAAAGAAGTATGGAATGGAAAGCTGTACCATAAGCCCATAAAATATGGGTTCATTCAATAATACTCCAAGACCATAAATAATGTAAATCCATCCCGTTACAAAGCCCATTCTGGGTCCAAGGCTCTTTGAAATAAATGTATAATAGCCACCAGCGCTTGCCGTCCTTATTGAGTACTGGTAGATAGTATTTACAATAAGGAAAACCACCATAAGACCAAGGATGTATGATAGAGTGACAGATCCTCCAGCATATATTGCAGAGGCAGTAAGTACTGAGGTCATTGCGACGAGAGGTGCAATGCCAGAAATCCCTTGACCAACGAGGAGCCAGAGACCTACCGTTCTCTCAGCAAGCCTATTTTCTTCAAATTGTTTCATATTACAGAAAAATATTATTATTTATTTTAATATTTTCAAAATAAAATTTACAGAATGTCAAGATGTACCTCAATTCCAAACATTGCAAGAATACCCAGGATTATCATAAATATGCCTAGGGAAAGTAGAAGGTATAGGCCAATGTAGCCTAGTGTTCTTGCCCTTTTTTGAAGATGATTCTCATCCTTTACGCCTAGTTCTGCTCCCTTTCTTACAACAAATCCTATAAAACTAAGGCTTACCATCGTTCCAAGACCAAAGAGCATACCAGGAAGGAAACCTAGATATACTGGAAATGTTAGTGCAGTGGTATAGACAATAACGAGAAGGAAACCGGTGCCAAAGGCTGCTACAAGTCCATGTATCCATATTGCCTTGTATGGCGGAGCCATCTTTATCTCTGAGAATCCGAGGTCACCATGTTCATGCTTGCATCCAATCCTTGTGATAAACCTGTGCATAAGACTTTTTGAATAATATTCATCATCTGCCCTTTTGCACATAACAGAGCTAATCCTAGGCAGAAAAACAAATATTGCCACACCCACCATGGTAAGACCTGCAAATATGAACACATAGGGATTATATTTCTCAGAAAGGAATATGTTCCCTACAATGGAAACAATAGTAGTAAGTATTGACCAGACGAGTGTAAGAGCACCTGTGAAAATTATTGTAGATAGAACTGCCTTTTTCGGATTTTCCTGTCCAAGTGCATATGGTATGGTAATTGGCCACGTATGCTCATCCGGCACTAGGCCATGAACAAGACCAAGGCCAAACATTATGAATATAGTGAGCATCTCCATAGTCCATCACTTAGAAATTCTCTAAATTTATTAGTAAAATCCTAATTAATTTTTTCTATTTAAATTTTTTTTCAATCAAATGGACATTTTATATAAATTAAAATCAAAACTATTTTATAAATAATTTCTATCAAAATCTTTTATGGAAAATGAAAACCTCGAAAAATTTGGCTACAAACAGGAACTAAAGAGAGAAATAACATGGAAGGATGTCTTCGTATATAGCCTTGTTTTTATGGTGCCTATTGCACCCTGGGGAATATATGGTATAGTTTCTAACATAAGCGGTGGAATGCCGGCACTTGCATATCTGATAGGGATGCTAGGCATGCTTCCAACTGCCTATGCATACTTTATAATGGTGAGGGAGTTCCCCCTTGCAGGGTCCGTATACAATTATGCACAGAGGGCCGTGCACCCATACTATGGATTTATATCTGGAATGTTGATACTTCTTGATTACATTCTGGTTCCAGGCCTGGTTTATCTTGTCGCTGGTCTTGCAATGAATACATTGGTGCCACAGGTACCATACTGGCTATGGGTGATAATATTCCTTGTTCCAATGACGTTCGTAAGTATATTGGGTATAAAACCTACTGCAAGGGTGAACATAATACTACTAATAATAGAGCTAGTGGCCCTTGCAATGTTCATCATAATGACCCTGATGTACATTTTCTCAAATAATATTCCATTCACCTTAACACCATTCTATAATAAGGAAAACTTTACATTAACAACAATACTTAATGCAACATCAATTGCAGTGTTAAGCTATCTAGGATTTGATGCTGCAACAACACTTGCTGAGGAGAATAGAGGTAAAGCCACATTTGTTGGAAGGGCTGTGGTACTCTCAGTTTTCCTTATAGGTCTTATATTCATTAGCCAGACATATCTTGCATATGTGGCATACCCTGTTAACTTTTCAAACCCAGATACAGGATTCTATGAGGTTGCTTCAGCTGTGGGAGGTTTCATACTTTTAACAACTGTGACACTTTCTACCGCCATAGCATGGGGTATTGGAGACGGCCTTGCAGCAACAACTGCCATAGCTAGGGTAATCTATGCAATGGGAAGGGATGGATTTCTTCCAAGGGTGATTTCAAGGGTGCATCCAAAGTTTGGAACTCCATGGATAGCAACGTTGCTTGGTGCCAGCCTTAGCACGCTTGTTGCAATTTTGATCCCCCTTGATACACTCTCAAGCCTTGTAAACTTCGGTGCTCTAAGCGCATTCATATTGATGCATATTGCTGTATTCTACTATTTCGGATACAAAAAGAAGAGATTACTTTTGACATTGCCATCAATAGCTGGAATACTTGTCCTTGGACTTGTATGGACAGGTCTTTCAAATGATGCAAAGATACTTGGATTCTCATGGCTTGCTTTCTGGATAGTTTATTCTGCAATATTAACAAAGGGCTTTAAGGTAATTCCAAAAGTTCCAGAATGAAAAGGGAATTTTTAAATAAACATTTTATTTTTTTATTTTATGAGAATTTTTAGTTTTACAGATGGAGCACATAGCTACTGGAGCAGGAATTTGAAACCCATTGCAAAAATAGAGCCTGAAGAGATTATTACTGTTAAGACCAGGGATTCTTCAGATGGACAGATAAATAAAGATTCAAATGTAAAAACACTTGAAAAGATGGATTTTACCAGGGTGAATCCCTCCACAGGCCCATTCTATATAGAGAATGCAGAACCTGGGGATACTATAGCGGTTAACATAATGGAAATAAAGAATTCTGGGTGGGGATGGACAGGTATAATTCCAGGTTTTGGTCTTTTTGCTGGAGATTCATCACTGCAGCTTGAGTTATCAGGACCTGCACTGAAGATCTGGATATCAGATGAAAAATATTCAAGGGCCAGGTTCGGTGATGTTGAGATAGAGATAAAAAATGATCCCTTTATAGGAACAATTGGAGTCTCACCTGGAGTGGGTGGAAGGTTTTCAATAGTTCCACCAAGGGAGAACGGTGGAAACATGGATAATAAAATTATAGGTGAAAAGTCCAGATTGTATCTTCCAGTTTTTGTCAAAGGTGCATTGCTTTCACTAGGTGATGTACATTTATCACAGGGGTTTTACTCTATATAGGCATAGATAGG
>Ga0080006_1145169_pt1 | contig 22576 bp, 34 predicted proteins | sample RS3BMetagenome_FD_69209 | JGI IMG/M metagenome (GOLD analysis project Ga0080006, IMG submission 69209) | Ferric oxide microbial mat and aquatic microbial communities from Rainbow Spring, Yellowstone National Park, USA - RS3B (SPADES... ...
CGGATGCCATCACGGTGCAACATCTCCAAGAGCAGGCCATCGCCGGCGGCGGCTTCGTCGCCTGGGGCGTCGGCGTCATCGGGGAGTATTGGCAGGCCGAGCGGCCGTTGGGCAACGGCAGCAACGCGGTTGTGGTGGCGATCCCGTAGAAAGGAGGACACCCTGCATGGACGGATACACGATGTGGTCCCCGATGTTGGAACCCCCCAAGACCCAATTTGTTCGGGACCGGATTGCCGAAGTTGGGGACGAGGGACGGGGCTATATCTATGATCTCCTGCGGCTGGAGCGCCTGGCCACGGATCCATCCTGGGGACTCGGGGGCGGCTATCAGTTTGGGACGCTCAAGCGGGTATATCCGGTGGAACAGGAGGCCATCTGGGCGGAGTTGCGGGAAGGGCGGTATATGGACCCCGATACGTTCCGGCGGCGTCAGGCGGAACTACGGAATCGGCCGGACCCTGCGGCGGAAGAGGCGGCCAAAGAAGCCGCCTTGGAACAGGAGTTCTGGGACCGTATCACCAAGGGCCTATAATCGGACCGAGAACGGGCCTAGCAGTGGGGCTCTTCAAGGAGGAACCACGATGGCCACCCAGAACGAACGGGAGTTTCGGCTAATCGTGCCGCGGACCGACAACAGCGGCAATCTCATTCGGACGTCGGTCTTCCAAGACGTCGCCCAAACGTTGACGAACCGGTTCAACGGGGTCACGATTTACCCCCGGGTGGGGGGATGCTTCCGGAACGACAGCGGAGGCATCGACTGTGACCTCAGTGTCGAATTCCAGGTCGTCGTGCAGGGGCCGCCGGCGCAACTCCAAGCCGCGCAACAGTTCATGGTAGGCTTGGCGACGCGGCTCGGCAACGAATTGGGGCAAGAAAGCATGTTCGAGCAGCAGGATCTCGCGTCCCGTACGCAATTTGTGCCGACAAAACGGGCGCCAGCAGCGGCGCCGGAACTCCAAAGCGGACAGAAAATCTCGCGGACCCCCGAGGCCCTGATTCGGCGGTTGATTCAGGGATCCTCTTGACGCGGATCCATTTGGATGCTATGGTGCGCTTACGGTCGAGCACGGGCCCAGGTTTCTTCGCCTACTTGGGGTCGGCAACAAGAACCCGGGCCGTCCCTTGTCGACCGCACCGTTGCGGGCACAAACCGAGGGTACTTCGCCTATTAAGCGGGATATGTCGGTTCGAATCCGACCGCGGCGTTTGCCGCGTAGCTCAACGGGCTAGAGCACCAACGTTCCCCCGGTTGCTCCTTTCCGCAACACCGTTGGGCTTGGCGAGCACGGGTGGACGGTTCTTCGTCTAGCGGTAAGACGCGGCATAAAGGGTGCCGTACCGGGTTCGAATCCCGAGACCCGCCCCCATCGCTTTTCGCCAAGAGTGTGACAAGGGCTCGCCGTATTCTCCTCCGGCGAGCCCTTGGCGCGTCGGCGGGAAGGAGGGCATCATGGCACGATTACAAAAGCTGTATCCCACGGCGCAGGCGGCGGTCCCGCCCCCGACAACGCAGAACCACGAAGGGTTTCCGGCCTATAGCCCCACGCCGCGGGAGGCGGTTGCGGAACTGCTGTTCCTGGGGACCCTGGGGACCACGTTTTATGCCCAGGCCCAGGAGTGGGCGGACGCGACCATGCAGACCTTAAAGGAGGCCGTCGCCGCGGATCCCGAATGGGTCGCCCGGGCAGCCGTCGCCGCTCGGGAAGAGGGGTACGTCCGGGCAGCGCCCCTGGTGGCTCTGGCTGTGCTGTTGGCAGGCCCGCCCCGGGCGCAGGCGTACGGCCGGCGGATCTTCGACCGCATTGTGCGCCACGGCGACGACCTCCGCCAGTTCGTCGGGCTGAACCAGGCCCGCACCATCCGCGCCGGCTTCGGCGGTCTCGCCCGCCGGGAGGTGGCCCGCTGGCTGGCCACTCGGCTCGACGAATATCAGGCCATCAAATACGCCGGGACGGGGGACCGCCTGAGTTTGCGGAACATCCTGCGGCTCGCGCACCCCACCCCGCCGACACGGGAGCGGAATGCGATTTTCCACTGGCTGGTCACCGGGGAGGTGATGGACCCCGCCCTGACCCCACAAATTGCGGCCCTCGCGGCGCTGGGACGAGGCACGATGGATCCGGCGACGGCGATCTTGACGGGACGCCTCCCGTTTGAAGCCGTCATGCCCCGGCTGACCAAGGCGGACCGCCACACCTGGGCGGCCCTGTTGCCCCACGCCCCGTACCTGTTTTTGTTGCGGTCTCTGGCCGCCATGGCCCGTGCCGGCGTGTGGGAGGACCCGGCGCTGGTCCAGCAGGCGGCAGACCTCCTGACAGACCTGGTCCGGGTGCAACGGGCCCGCGTGTGGCCCCACCAGTACTGGCAAGCATTGCAGGCGCTCCAAACCTGCGAGGGCACGGCGACGTTGCAGGGGGCCTTGCATGTGGCCATGGACCTGAGTCTCTGGCAGGTCCCCACGGTGCCGCCCCGAACCGCATTGGCGCTGGACGTGTCGGGATCCATGGGGAGCACACGGGTGACGCGGGATGCCTCGGCCGCGGTCATTGGGGGCTTGTTCACGGCTGCCCTGTGGAAGCGGCAGCCGGCGGCCATCCTCCTGCCGTTCGGCACGGACGTGATGGCCGTGCCGTGGCTGGCCCCGCAGGACAGTCTGGCCACGATTGCGACGCACTTGAGCCGAATCCCGGGCGGAGGCACCGACCTCAGTGCGCCGGTCCGGCGCCTGATGGACCGGCGGCAGCCGGTCGATGTCTTCATCGGGCTGACGGATTCGGAGGACTGGGCCGCCGGCGGAGGATGGCGCGGGCAGGGGTTCCTCGCGGCCTGGGCCGCCTACCGAGCCCAGGTCGCCCCCGAGGCCCGGGCGATCCTGATTCAACTGGTGCCGGCCCGCACCCGAGTCGCCCCGGAGGGCGCCGGGATCCACTATGTGTACGGCTGGTCGGATGCCGTCCTGCGCTACGTCGGCGACATCTTGAGCGGCAAGACGTTTGCCGACCGGGTGGCGGCCGTGACCCTCTAGGCTAGACTGAGGGCATGACGGGCTGGTGTAACGGGCTGGCGCAATGGCGCCAGCGCCGCGGATGGACGCAACAGGATGTGGCGGATCGGCTGGGCATTGCCCGGACCCATATTGCGCGATGGGAGCGGGGGCAGCGATTGCCCTCGCTTCCGTCGGCCTACCGACTGGCGCAACTGTTCGGGTGCCGGATCGACGACCTCTTTTGGCCGTGCCCCGACGTGCCCCCATGCCCCCCGCAACGGGGCCGAAAAATCAGCGGCGCGGGCGACGTCAGAGCACGTCGACGGGACAGAAATGGCTCTACATAGGGGGTTTCGGGGATCAGCGGCCGGGTCATGGTCTGCCGACATCCGGGTCCGATGCCCCCGCCGCGAACTCTTAATCAGCGGGTCGCGGGTTCGAGGCCTGCCACGCCCACCAGCCTTAAACCGAAGCCCCGCAAGCGATTGCGGGGTTTTTCATGGGGGAGTCTGGGGGGGCGTGCCCCCATTTTCGTGCCCCGATGTGCCCCCAAACGCCCGGACAATCCACTCCCGTTGGATAGCCGTATCCGAATGGAGATACCGCCGGGCGGTAAAGTGCGGATCCGCGTGCCCCAACCGGTCGGCCACCACGCGCAGGGGCACGCCGGCCGCCATCAGGTGGGTGGCATGCGAGTGTCGCAAATCGTGAAACCGAATCGGGGGCACGCCCACCGCCCGCTGGGCTTGGTGGAAGGCCCGCACCAGATTGCGGGGCATGACCCAATGCCCCGTATGGGTGGCAATGACCCAGCCCTCGTCCTGCCAGGCGGCCCCGACCCGGGCCCGGTCGGCCGCCTGGGCCGCTTGGGTGGCCCGCAATACGGCCACGGTCTCGGGGTCCACCACCACCGGATGGCCGCCCCGCACCCCTTTGACGGGCCCAAACTGCCCCGGGTGCCGGATGTTCATCGCCCGTTGCACGACGCACACGCCGGCGTCCAGGTCGCAGTCGGCCCACTGGAGCGCCAACACTTCCCCCAGCCGGAGGCCCGCCCGCAGGGCCAACCACCACGCGGCGGCCCACCGGTGGCCGCGGGTGGCCGTCAAGAACCGGGTGGCCGTCTCCGGGTCCCACCACGTCTCCGCCCGCGGCGGCACCCGCACCGAGACTGCCGTGGCCGGGTTCCGGTCCAGCCACTCGCCCTGGACCGCAAACGCCAGCGCCATCCGGAGGCACGCCAGCGCGTAGGCTACCGTGCGCGGGCTCAGCGGGCCCGGTCGCCCGTCCTGCCGCGGCATCCGGGCCCATTGGTCCACGGCGGCCTGAATCGTCCCGGTCGTCAGGGTATGCAGCGGCACCGTGCCGAGCGTGGGGCGCACAAAGCGGGCCACCATGGCTTGATAGCTTTCGAGCGTGCGGGGCCGGGGGCCGCTGGCCTGAACATGGGCCAACCAGACGTCGACCACGTCCCCGACCGTTCGGGGGCGGGGGTCCCGCCGGCCCGGCCGTTGCAACGCCGCGGCTCGCTGAATCCACCGGGCTTCGGCCTCCGCTCGGGTGCCGTACACCATTTCGGTCACCTGGCGGCGCCGGCCGGTCTCATCCACGCCGAGTTCCCACACGCACTGCCATTTCCCCGGCCCCTTGGCCCGAATTTTCATGGTGACACCCCGCACCGGTCACAGACCCAGCGGGTCTGACCCCGTTCGTTGACCAATTGGGTCGCCAAGGCCCCGCACTGGGGGCAAGGACCCCGGTGGGACCCCACAACCCGGGCCACGGGGTCCCACCCGAGCGACTGAGCAGACGAAGCCGAGGGGGAGACCGGTGCGAGGCGCCCCCGACGCCACCCCCACACGGCCCCCACAAGGCATCCCCCCACAATCGCCCCATATCCGATATGAAGGACCGTGCCGAGCACCCCGCCCAGGTAGCCTCCCACGATGCCCCCGAGGATGAGATAGGCCCCTCGCCGCACCCTTACCCCTCCTGTTCGTCGTCCACGAAACGTCCCGAACGCCGAGGATCGGGGACTAAGACCCGGCCGGCGTCCGTCACCCAAGCCCCCGGCGGGTCCGTCGCCCGGCGGGCGGGCCAGCACGGCATGCGGCCCCGCGGGGTGACGACCCACCATTGCCGGCCATCGGTATAGACCGGGCACCCCCGGGCCGGGAGCGGCTGGCGCCAGCCCACCACCACGTCGACCAAGCGAAGCGGGCCCGATGGAGCTTGAGGCGGGGCAGGCAATCGGTTAGGCATGGGCCGCGGCGCCTCCGGCCCCGTCGGAGGCCAACTCGCGGGACGACGTGTCATCGCCACTCAGCAACCGGAGAATGCGGGCAATGTTTTCTTGCGCCATCGCTTGGGCGCGGGCGAGGTCCGCTTGGGCTTGGGCTTGCATGTGTAAGGCTTCGAGAGCCTGCTGGGCCCATGTTTGCGGGGAATCTGGTGGTACTGCGGAAGGTTCCAATAAGGCCAGCACGGACGTGCCCGTAGCCGCGGCAATGTCCTGGAGGGCGCTGGCCTTGACGGCCCGGTTTCCGTTCTCCAGATTGGTGACGTAGGTTTTACTGCGCCCAATCTTCGCGGCCAGTTCCGCTTGGGTCAATCCCGCCCGAAGCCTGGCCGCACGGATACGGTCCCCGATAGCGTCCACGCCTGCCGCCCCCTTTCTGTCATTCTCCCATTAATAATGACCGTTTGAGACCCCGCGTCAACAAAACGTTCCCCAAGTGTTGCCAGCCCCTTGACAAGGGAAGTCTCATAATGAATCCTATGGATCACAAAGCCGGACTTCAGGTCCGGAAAGGAGTGCAACGACATGCCGCGGAAAGGGCCACGCGTGAGTCCTTTGCAGGCCCAGATCGAAGCCCGGTATGGGCGCCCTATCGCCGGCATTTTGACGGAACTCTATATCCTTCAGGACCTGTCGGAGGCTCAGGTGGCCGAGATCTTCGGCGTCAATCAGACCACAGTGCATGACTGGTTGGTCAAGAGTGGGATACCCCGACGGAAGTGGGCATTTCCGCAACAGCGGACCCAAAACGAGACTCGGAGGTCGGTGCGATGACCATGCCTGACGCGCCTCGGGCCTCTGGGGAATTGCTGACGCCCACGGCGTTTGCCCGCCGGGCGCATGTCGACCGACGGACGGTCCTGCGGTGGTGCCGGGAGGATCCGCTCTTCCCGGCCATCCGGGTCGACCCCTGGCCCGGCGTCACGCGCCCCCGCTATCGCATTGCCGTCGACGGCATCGCGGCCTGGGCCGCGGCCCGGCATCGAAAGGAGGTCATCGGGTGAGCGACGCCCCAAACCCGGAACAGACGCGCCAGCAACTGGCGCAGTGGATCCGCAACCTGGCCGACATGGTGGACCAGCCCGACGGGATTCCCCGGGCGACCGAACACGTGATGGAGCACGTCCGCCAAGCGCTAAGCCCCGTTTGGGCGCTCGGCCGTCAGTATCCATGGCGGGTGCGCGATTTCGTGTGGCACGCCGATGAGCAGGAACTGCGGGTGGCCTGGACGATCACCCGCAAGCCCCGGCCGAACCTGTCGGCCCCGCCGGAGGGGACCCGGGGAACCCCCACCCCCGTCATCACACTGCTGGGCAACCAAGGCACCATCCACATCAGTCCGCCGCCGGAGAATCCGGCCGCCCCCGAAACGGAGGAGGGATCCCCATCGACACCTGGAGTGTGAACGGCGCCGGCACGCCCGCCGAGTTGCGGGAACTGGTCCGCCGCCATCGCCATCATTACTGGCGGCATCTGCCGGCGAACACGGTCGGCGTCATCGACCACGTCCTGGGCCACGCCTTGGATGGGCTGAGCCCGGACCACGCGTATGTGTTGACGGCCCGCGGCTTCGAGGGGAACGGCCAGCGGTTCGAGTTGAGTGTCTGGGTGTCGCCGACGCACACCCTGGCCACAATGCCGCCGGTGCCCGACACGGAGGTGACGGCGGATGGCTCTGCGTGAGCGGTCCCGGACTGAGCCGGACGGCGCCTTCACGGCCCCGCTGGACGATTTGGGACGACTGGTGATTCCGGTGCGGATGCGCCGGGCGCTGGGTTGGGCCAACGGGACGTGGGTCCGCATTCGGCTGGAGGGGGACCGGGTGGTCGTCACCACGTGGGACCCCACGTGTTGGGTGTGCGGCACCGCCCATGCCACCCAAGCCCACCGGGGCCATCCCTTGTGCGAAGAGTGCTACCGGGTGCTGGTGCAACACCATCGATTGCTCTAACAACGGCCGAACAGCGCCTGCGGCTCAGGCGCTGTTCCGATGGGGCAGAAAAGAGGTTTGCCAGATGGAGTATACCGCACGATCCCCGGCCCGTCCAGCGACCGCCCTCCCCTGGTGTCGGTGGTGCCGGTTCTATGCGCCCGACCCGGGAAGGCCGGCAACGGGCGACTGCCGGCGCCGAGCGCCGGTGTTGGTCGCGGTGCCCGGCAGTGCGTGGGCCAGCCGCTGGCCACGGGTGCCGGAAACCGGGTGGTGTGGGGAGTGGGAGCCGCGATGAAGGCCATTCGCATTATCGCCAAAACCCCGCCCGGGCCGTACTGGGAGACCCGGCGCCGGTACATCGGCGGGTCGGACATTGCCCGCCTGGTGGCCGGGGACCTCTGGGCCGTGTGGAACAGCAAACGGCTTGGGGAGACCGGGCCCGACACCGAAGCCATGGCGTGGGGCCGGCGTCTGGAAGATTACGTCGCCGACGAATGGGCCCGGCAACACCCGGAGTACCGGGTGCGGCGCGTGCATGCGCTCTTGGGCCATCCCCGGATTACGTGGATGGCCGCCAGTCTGGACCGGCTGTGCTACGGCCCGCCCGACGGGCCCTACCCCCTCGAAATCAAAACGACCGGGGCGGCGGCGTGGGACGACGTGCCGGCGCCGTACCGCGCCCAGGCGCTGTGGCAGTGCCTGGTCACCGACGCGCCGCGGGCCCTGGTGGCGGTGCTGTTCCGGGGGCAACGGCTGGCCACGTACACCGTGGAGCGGGACCCGGACCTGGAAAGCGCGTTGGTGAACCTGGGGGGCGCGTTCTGGGCCCGGCTGCAACTGGACGACCCGCCCCCGTTGGACGACAGTGCCGCGGCCCAGCGCTGGGTCACCCGCTTGTATCCGGCCGCCACGCAGGACCTGTATCGCCCCGTGCCGGCCGACGCGGCCGAAGCCTGGGCCACCTTTTGGGAGACCACGGCCACCCTCCGGGCCGCACAACGCGCCCGGGACGCGGCGGCCACCCGCTTGAAGGCCGCCATTGGGGACGCTCGGGGCTTGACTGACGGCCGCCGGCGGATTACCTGGGTGCGCCGGACCGTCACCCGGACCGACTGGGCCCGGCTCCTCCGGGAGCATGCCGAGGTGCAGGCCCTGGTGCCGGCCTACACCACCACCCGAACCGAAGACGGCGGCCTGCGGGCCACCGACGAAGGAGGCGATACCCCATGAGTGACAATGTGCCGATGACCGCGAATCCGGCCACGGTCGTGGGCGGATCCGGGGAGGTCTGGACCCGGGAACAAATTGATCTCATCAAGCGCATGGCCGCGCCCGGGGCCACGGACGACGAGTTGCGGTTGTTCCTGTACCAGTGCAAGCGGCTGGACTTGGACCCCTTGTTGCATCACGTCTATTTCATCCGCCGGCCGACCGAAATCGACGGCCAATGGCAGATGGTCGGCACCATCCAGGTCGGCATCGATGGGCTCCGCTTGGCCGCCTTCCGGACGGGGCAATACGCGGGCCAGGTGGGGCCGGAATGGTGTGGCCCGGACGGCGAGTGGCACGACGTCTGGTTGAGTCCGGACCCACCGGCGGCGGCCCGCGTCGGGGTCTACCGGCAGGGGTGGACGCAGCCGGTCTGGGGCGTGGCGCGGTGGACATCCTACGTCCAGCGCCGGCGAGACGGCAAACCCACGCGGGCGTGGGCCCAGATGCCCGATCTCATGATCGCCAAGTGCGCCGAGGCGTTGGCCCTCCGGCGGGCGTTCCCCGATGCATTGAGCGGGGTTTATATCCCCGAAGAAAGCGCCGAATGGACTCCCCCCGAGCCGACCGGGGTGGCCCCGGCGAGTCTGGCCGACCACGTGAATCAATTGGCGAGTCGGCTGACTCCTGCGGCTCCCCCCTCAGCAGCCGACACTGCCCCGTCTCTGCCGGTCGACGAACCCCCCGCCCCCGCCACAGACGAGAGTCTGCCCCCGCCGCCGGACGCGCCGGCCCCGTCGCCCCCCCGACCCCGTCACCACTGGACCCTGACGGAACTGAAGCACGCGCTGATCAATCTGGGCGTGGCCGAGGGCGAAATCGCGGAATGGATTGCCGCCGAAGTGGGGGACACCCCGCCCTCCCGGTGGACCGACCAACAAAAACGGGCGGTGTTTACCCGACTGGGACGGGCCTGGGAGGCCCTGCAACCGCCCGATGGGGAGGGGTTCTGATGGCGGTGGTCATCCGGTGCGACGGGTGCGGGGCGGTGATCAGCGGCCCACGCCGGTACCAACTCCAGGTGGTCCTAGAGGACCCGGACTTCGGCGGGCGGGCTGAGCCGTTGTGGACGGTGACGTGCGACCTGTGTACGGACTGCCGGGCCGGCCTCTCGGCGTCCACGGTGCGGCGGGGCCTCCGGACCGCGATCCAGATGACGAGTGAGATCGAGGAGGGGGTCTGATGGCGGTGGTCATCCGGTGCGATGTGTGCGGGGCGGAAACGGCGGCCCAGGACGAGGGCTGGGGGATCCTGGAGGTCCGGTTGTCCCGGGCCCGCCCCACGGGGGACCATGACCCATTGCCGCTGGCCGGGTCCCGCACGCTGGAGGTGTGCCGGGCGTGTTGCGACCGGGCCCAGGCGGGGCTGGCGGTGGTCGACCGGGCCGAGGTGGGCCGGGTCCTGATCCGGGCCGCCACAACGAAGGAGGTCCCCCATAATGCGCCTTAAACCGCGAAAGAGGTCCCCCATGATGCGCCTTAAACCGCCGACCGGGGACGACCTGGTTCAGACCCTGTTGGAGAACGTGGAGGTCCTGGCGTCGCAATATCGGGCCAATCCCCAGACCGCCGAGGTCGCCGAGGTGTTGCGTCTCCTGGCGCAAGTGATTGACACGCAAGCCCGGACCATCCGGGCTTGCGTGGAGGCGCACGCCCGCGTTGTCGAGGCGCTGGACTTCTTGGCCGGTCAGCCAGTCCGTAAGGAGGGTCCCGATGCATGAACGACCCCTGGAGCCCCCTGGCCGTGTACCGGTGGGGCGCGGAGTGCGCGAGATTGGATGTCCGCGAGCACAGCGTGCGGCGAGCCGTGGGCCAGGGCGTGTGGGCGGGCATCCCCCACACCCCGATGTTCTGGAAGGGCTACCAGCAGTACCTCGACGCCCGGGACCGGGCGCAGTTTCTCGGCGCCGTCCGTCGCCTCACCCGCCTGCTGCCTGGCGGCTCCGACCCGGCAGCGTGGCCGAAGGCGTAGTGGTGCTGGGGGCCATCCTGGGCCCCTGGCTGTTGGTCGCCATCCTGCAAGCGTGGTGGCGATGAGGAGGGAGACCATGACCCGTCAAGAATGGGCCGCGGCGTGGACCGATGCCCAACGCGCCTGGGAGATGGCGTGGGCGCATTTCCAGGAAGCGACCGGGCCGTGGGTGGACGTCGCGGTGTCGGAACTGGCCGCCGCGGAGGCCCGCTTGGCGGCCCTCCGGGCCGAACGCCCTCCCGTCCGGGGGCTGGCGTCATGACGACCGAGACCCCCCTGCAAGCGTACGCCCGGGCAATCCACCGGCTGTCGCTGGCCGTGGAACGGCACGAGCAGGCCCTTCGTCGGCGCGACAACGCGGCCGTCGCCGCCGCGTGGGCGGAATTGGAGGCCGCCATGGCCGCCTGCGAGGCCGCCCGGCGAGCCGCCCGCCAGGCCTAGGGAGAGTCCAAGAAGGGACGGTCGGTCGTGGCACGGCAACGGTTCATTTGGCCGGATTTGTGGGAAGACAAGGCGTTCGGTCGCTTGGCGATGGCCGAACGGGTCCTGTTTATCGCGCTGTTCTCGAATGCGGACGACGAAGGGCGGATATTGGCCGACCCGGCGAATCTCCGCGCCCTGGCGTTCCGCTATGACGATTTTTCCTTGGCGGAGGTCCGGGCCATGCGCGACCACATTGTGGCGACCATGCCCAACGTGGTGCTCTACGAGGCCCAGGGCGATGAGTACATCTGGTTGCGCTCGTGGGCCAAGCGGCAGCATCCCAAGTACCCTCAACCCAGTCGCCTGCCGCCGCCCCCGCCGGATTCCGGCACCATTCCGGAAACACTTCCCCATACCTCCGAACGGTTTGGGGAAACCCTTCCGGAACCTTCCCCTGAATCTGACGAAGGTTTGGCGGAACATTCCTCAGTGGGTTGGGATGGGATGGGTAGGGATAGATCGGGAGAAGGATCTCTTGTTCACCCGCTGCCGCGGGCGAACGACGGCGACCCCCCCACCGACCCGTTTCGCGCCGACTTCGAGGCGTGGTGGGCGGTGTATCCCCGCAAGCAAGGCAAGCAACTGGCCTATACCCGCTACGTGGCGCGACGCCGGGCGGGCCTCAGTGCGGACGCCCTGTTGGCGGCGGCGCGGCACATGGCCGAAGCCCAACGCGACCCGCCGTACATCCCGTTGCCCAAGACGTTTCTCGGGCCCGACGTCACCGAGTGGGTCGCGGGGATTCCGGCCGCGGAACGGGCCCGCCGCGGACACCGGAGTCGGGATGCGCCGGCGGACACCTTGGATGCCCGCAACGCGGCGCTGTTTCGGACGCTGGGAGGCGGACCCCATGAGCCCCCAGGAGGTTGAGGGTGTCTTGCGGCTCTTGGCCGTGGCGTATGACCGGGATTTGACCAAGAATCCGGACCTGGTCCGGCTATGGTTGGAGGTGCTGGCCCCGTATGACGGCCGGGCGGTGCGAGCCGCCGCGTTGCACCACATCGCGCTGTCCCCGTACTGGCCCCGGCTCAGCGACCTATTGGCGCCATTGGCCGATGCCGATCTGCCGTCGGAAGACGAGGCGTGGGCCGAGGTGTTGGCGGAAGTCCATCGCGTCGGCCTCTATGGGGCCCCGCAGTTTAGGACCCCGATTGTCGCGGAGACGGTGCGCCGGCTGGGGTGGCACACCATTTGCGCGAGTGAGGCGCCGGATGTCGTCCGGGGGCAATTCCGGGCGTTTTACGAGTTGGCGCGTCAGCGGGCCCGGACGCACGCGGTGGTCCAGCCGCTGTTGGACCACCTGGGCCCGACCCGCCTGCCCGCCGGCCCCCCGACGTCTCCGCCGGAGGCGACGCCGGAATGATGACGCCGTACCGCCGCGGCGTGGCCTTCGAGCGCCGCGTGCAGCATCTCTTGGAGCGGCACGGGTGGCGGGTGATTCGGTCGGCGGGCAGTCATACGCCGGTCGACTTGGTGGCCTGGCCCCCCGTGGCGCCATCGGCGGGGGTGGCCGGCCCCGTATGGGTCCTTCCGCCGGTGTGGGTTATTCAGTGCAAGTCATCCCCGCAGGCGCGGCTGAGCGGGCGGGCCCAGGCGGACCTCTGCGATTGGGCGGACTTCGTCCACGGGGAGGCGGTGTGGGCGCGACCCGGCCTGGCAGGGCGGGGCGTGGTGTTCCGGGTCTGGCGGGAGAATCGCTGGACGCCCGTGGATGTGGTGGCCATCAGCCGGGTGGAGGAGGTGCCCTGATGCCGACCTGGGTGGCGTGGGCCGTCCTGGGGGCGGTCTTGGGGTTCGTGTGGGCCCATCTGCTGGGGCCCCGGCGCTGAGAGGAGGGACAGCATGCCATGGTGGGTGGGCGGTCTGATCGGCCTGCTGATCGGCGGCGTCTTGGGGTGGTGGGACCGGACCCGGTGACGGCGCGGGAGCGCCCGTGGACGCCGGCCGAGGACCGGATTGTCTTGGCGTATGGGCGGGACGAGGCCCGCGCCCGGTTGCCGGACCGGTCCCCCTATGCCATCAGCCGGCGGCGCCGCGAATTGCTGGGCCCGGTGCGGGGCGGCCGGCCGCGGCTCGGCCCGGCCACGACCCGGGCGGAAGCGGAACGGGCGCTGGCGTGGCTGTTAACCCGGCTTCCCCCCGAGACCGATATGGGCCGGTTTCTGCTGTACCTGCGGGGCCTGGGCGACTGGGTCGCGTGGGTCGAGCAGTGGCAGCGGGAGGCGCGGGCCCTGGCGGTGCAGGACCTGATGACCCACCGAGAGGGCCCCTGATGCCGGCCCCCGGGATGGTGCGTTGCCCCTGGTGCGGGTATGAGCAACGGCGCCCGCCGACGATGTGGTGGTGTCCCGCTGGCCATGACAACGCCGTCACCCGGCGATCCTGCCGCCGGTGCCGCTACCGGGTGCCCGACGCGGAGTGGGACGCCGCCCGGGAGCAGGTGGCCCCGGCGCTCACCTGGTGGGTGGCGACCTGCCGCCGGTGCCGCCGGTGGGTGTGGAGTGAGAGCGTGCCAGCGGCCGTGTTGGCGTGGTGTCGGCGGACAGGAGGGATGTGAGGGTGAAAACGTGTCGGGCGCACTCTCTCCGGCAGCGGGTGCCGGTGGATGCGACGGGGGGCCTGCACGGTCGGGGGGCTGGGACGTACCGGATGGCGGCGGACTGCCGCAACTGTGGCCAGCCCGTCGTGGTCACGATTACGCGGGGGACCCCCACGTGGAAGGTGGCGCCGGAGTGTCCGACCTGCGGCTGTCGGCGCGAGTGGGGGTGGCAGGGGATTGTTGGCGGGGACGATGCGTGAGGACCCGCCAGACCCCGTGAAGCCGGACCTGGCCCCGGGCCTGTGGGTCATCGAAGAGACGTCGGGCCAGCAGGCGGCCTGGGGCCGGTATCTGCACCGGACCCGGCGCGGGCGGCATCGGATTCAAATGCTGGGCCTGGCCGTGCTGTGGACGAATCCCCAGACGACCCAGGTCGAACGGTTGTGGGTGGTCTGGCCGGACATCCGGTTTCGGGGACTGCGGGCCGTCCGCGTGATGACGCCGGCGGAACGCGCCGGGGCGCTCCAGGCGCTGAACCGGTCGGCTGAGGCGAAGGAGGGGCGCGATGGCCAAGACACGGAACGATGAACCCACCGAGGGGTGGGTGCCGGTGGACCGGGAGGTCCTGGCGCACGGCTGGTGGGCCGCGCTGGAGGAGGTGGAGCGGCAGGCGGAGGAGGCGTGTCAGGCCTTGGAGCGGGACCCCGCGTGGCAATGGTGTCAGCGGGTCGCCAGCCAGCCGATTGGCGGTCGGCCGGCCGGGCCGTGGGACCCGCCCTGGTGGGCGGGCTCGCATGCGACGGACCCCCTGGAGCGGATGCAGGCCCACGTCCAGCACTTGACGGCGCTGGCGGACTGGGCGGAGAAGCTGGCCCGGGCCCTGCGGGCCGAGGCGGGGCGCCAGGGCCAGAAGCATCAGCGGTTAGTAGCGCAGGCGGCGCGGTGCCGCCGGTGGTATCGGATCGTCGAGCACCGCACCGGCGTGGAGGTGAAGGTCTTCGTGCCGCCGAGGGAGCCGGAGCCGGAGGAACCGTCGTAGCGGCGCGGTCATGGGCTTGTCGTGAGCGAGCGGGACAGGAGGCTCGGAACATGATGTGGAGTGGGAATGCGGTCCACCCCCGTCGTCCGGTGGTGCTGGCGCTGGATACCTGGGCGGGGCGCGTCTACGTGCCGGTGACCGTGGTCGGGCGCACGCCGCGTCGGGTGCGGGTGCGCCTCCTCGTCGACGCGGTATTGCCGTCTCGGCGTCGAGGCCGGGCAGGGGACGTGGTCTTGGTGCCGTCGGCCGCCTTGCGTGTGTGGCGGGAGGGTGCTTGGCGGCGCTGGTCCGAGGATGTGTCAGAGGAGGGACAGGGACATGGAGACGACTGAGACGCCCCGGCTGTCGCTGGTGCTGGGGGCTCGCGCCAGTGAGTGGGCCGAGGCGTTGCGCGAGGCCTCGTGGCGATGGATCGGGTTGCAAAACGGCAAACTCCACTGGGCGACGGAGTGTCGCCCCGCGTCATTGGCCCGGGATCCGGTGTATCCGGTGATGCTGACGACGTCAGTGACCGCCGCGACGCTCTTTTGGGCCAATGACGCCCAGCGGGCCTGGCCCTTGTCCGACATCATCAGAGGAGTCGCGTCCGACGACATCGCCTTGCGGCTCGCCGATCCCCGGACGATCCACGCACGGTGGGAGGGCACGCTGGCGACCCTGCTGGGGCTGGCCGACGCGGAGCAGGAGGCAGCGTCCGTCTGGGCCGCCCGCGTACCGGCTGAGTTCTCGTGGGGCGCCGACGAATCGCCCCGGCTGACGATAGAATGCCCGGGCTGTGGAGCTCGCCTCCCGTTGCGCTATGAGGGGCAGCCGCCCACGCGCATGCGGGCGACGTGTGACCGGTGTCGCCTGACTGTGACGTATCGGCTCGCCTATGAGGCGCGAACCCCGGAGGTGGCCTGGGTCCCGTGAGCGGGGCGGGCGAGACGGGGCCCGAGGACCCCGGCCGGCAGGCCGGCGGGAGGGCGGACGGACTGGGGCAGGAGCGCAAAGGGCGCGGCGGCCATGGAGAGGAGTGCCAGGGCAAAGGGGCCCATGGGGACGGCACCGGGAGGCGGTGGATTCGAGAGTGCGGGCTATGGGGGGATTGGTTCGCAGGGGCATGGGGCGGTCTTGTGCCGGCCATGGAATGGTGGGACATGCGGGGGTGCTGGTAGGACATGCGGGGGCGATGGGGGGATTAGTGCGGTTGGGCTTGGGCGTGCAGGGGCTGGGGACGGCAGAGGCCCGCGACGGCAACGGGAGGATCGGCGACGGGTCAGGAGCGGGGGGCCATGGCACGGGTGTGGGATGTGGCGGCTTGGCAGGGGTTCGCTATGGCGGAGGGGGGCAATGTGGCGGCTTGGCACGGGCGCGCTATGCACGGGCGCGCTATGGCAGAGAGGGAGACGGCTCCGTCGCGCTAGGGCGAGGCGGTGCAGAGCAGAGAGGCGGTAGGGGATGGTTGAGCGAGGGCCTTGAGACGAAGGGCTGGGGCATGGGTTCGGAACGGGCGGGAGCGGTTGGCTGAGGCGGGGGATGGCGTCGGAACGCTAGGCGCCGGCGCAGGCACGGGCGGCTGGGCCGTGGCCAAGCCCGGCAACGGCGAGGGCAGGATCGGCGCCGGCATGGCATCGGCGAGTCCGGGACGGGGCCGGCGGTGGGTCGAGGAAAGGCGAGGTGAGAGCATGGGAGACCGGGCGCCGCATTGGGCGCGACATGTGGACTGGTATCGCGTGCGGATTCGGTTTCTGGAGCCGCTGTTGGCGATGACGCCGGCGGAGGCGAGCGTGTATGAGCAGTGGATTCGGCCGGCGCAGGCTGACCGGGCCGCCCGGGAGGCCGCGGCCGGCGGGGTGGGCCGCGCCGGGGCGACCCTGGCGGCGGCGCAAGCCGAGGAGGGGACCGTCTATGTGCCCCGGGTCTGGACCGACCCCAAAGAGGCCCGGGCCCGGGCCAAGACGGATGCCGAGGCGGCGGCGGATGAGGACCATGTCGCCGACGAGCACCCCCAGCAGATGACCCTGTTTCCGGCGGACGCGCATGGGCCGTTTCTGTGGGATTACCAGGTGCGTGGCCACCTGAAGGAGGTGGCCAATCTCGCCAAAACCGACTTCGGCATCGCGAACATGCGGGCCAAGGTGGCGGCCGGCCTGGTGGTGCGCCCGCGGCGGATTTATCTGGCCGGCCAGCGGACGGAACCGGTCAAGCGGCCGTTGCGGGCGCAAACCCCGCAGGGGCTCCAGACCGCCATCGCGGCCAGCGAAGGCATGATGGCCGGGGCGACGGCGACGTTCTACCTGGGCCGGCTCCCGGTCATGGACCCCCAGATTACCTGGACGGTCCTGCGGGATCTGCTGGACTGGGGGGAAATCCGGGGCCTGGGGCAGTGGCGGACCGGGGGCTGGGGCATCTATGAGGTGCTGGACTGGGCGCCCGTGACCGAGACCCCGCCGCGGTACGTCTACCCCGACGTGGTGCCGGGCGACCTGGGCACGTTGGAGGCGATCTGGCCCAAGGAGGCAGGCGCGAATGAGTGAGCCGAATCGGTGGATTTATGTGCGGCACGTGGCTCGCCATGAAGTCGGGCAGGGGGTGCCGGGGTGCCAGGTGTGCCAGAATCCGGTGCCGGACGGCCTGGTGTACCTGTGCCACTTCGGGCAGCAGCAGTTCGTCATCTGTGAGCCGTGCCGGGGAGAAATGGCGGCGGCCACCGCGGCCCCCGGGCCGGCCCCGACCCCCGTGGCGACGCCGATGGTGGTGATGCGCCCGTTTAGCGGGCAGTGAGGAGGACCGAGCATGGCACTGACGACGCGCTTGGTGCCGGCGGTGGGCCGGTGGCTGGACTTCGGGTCGGCGCTGCATCCGCCGGAGTGGTATCAGAGTGTGAAGGCGAACGGCTACCACGGAGTGATTCTGGACTGTATGACGCCGAGGGTGGAGCACGACTACGGGGCGGCCCTGGAAGCGGGCCTGGCGGTCATGTGGTTTCAAGGCTACTGGGAGCCCGCGTGGACCGGCGGGGAGAGCGAGGCGCGGCGCCGGGCCGAGCAGGCGGTGACCCTGCTCCAGACCTGGAGGGTGCCCGTCGGGACCTGCCTGTGGTTGGACTCGGAAGCGTGGCCGTCCGGGGTCTCGGCCGCGGACGCCAGCGCCTGGATTACGGCGTGGGCCACCGCGGTCACGGCCGGGCATCTGAGCCCGGGGCTGTACGTCGGGGCCAACCAACCGCTGAACGGCGACGAGTTGTGGGCGTTGCCGGCCATCCACCGGTACTGGCGCGGCGCGGGCGACGTTCCCACCCCGAGCGTCCGCGGGTACCAACTGGTGCAGACCGCCGTGAACCAGGTGTTTAACGGGTTTTCGGTGGACACGGACGAGCCCCAGCGGGATCACCTGGGCGGCACCCCGTGGGGCATCGTGGCCGACCCGCGCCCGGCACCCCCGGCGACCGGCCCGGTGTTGGTCGGGTCCGACCCGACCCTCACCACGGCGGTGCAGAGCCTGGCGACCCATATCCAGTTGCTCACCCAGAGCCTCGACGGGGCGTTCCGCCGTCTCCAGGCGGAGGTGGCCGACCTGCGCCAGGCGCTGCCGACCCGGGGGACGATTACGCTCCAGTAGGTCCGGGGGGCACGGGCCATGGGCCGCGGGTCGGCGGAGGCCCCGCGGTCCCTGGGCCCCAGGGCCCCGAGGGACGCTCAGGGCCCCCGCGGTCCCTGCCCTTGACGGACGGCGGGGGCCCGGGTATCGTCAGGCCAGAGGAGCGGTAGCTGTGACCGCCCGGACCACCCGCCGCCCGGCGGGGAGGAGGGGACGGCATGGCCCGCTTTTGGGTCTGCGAATGCGGGGAACAGTGGGAGGAAGACGGCACCGGGACCGGGATGGGGCTGGCCGGCAGCCACCTGGCCGCCGTCCGTCGGACCGGCGACCGCCACGTCATGCGCGGGCTGGTCGACCTGGACACCGGCGAACTCCTGGTGAAAGGGCTGAACATCAACGGCGCCCGAGCCCAGGGGTATGTGGTGGGCAAGAAGCCGCCCGACAGTGAGCCGGGGTCCAAAACGCCGCCGCGGGGCGCCCGCCCCGCGGTCCGCGACGTCACGGAGGAGCAGGCCGTCCGGGCGCTGACCTCCGAAGCGCCCAAGGAACTGACCCGTCCCCAACAGGTGTCCAACGTCCGGGGCGTCCTCGAAACCTGGACCGTGGTGGTCCCGGCCCCGGCCTTCGCCCTGTTCGCCATGGGCCGGGAGGTCATCCGGCGGGAGGACGGCACCGAGTACCCCATGACCCCGGACGGCTTTCAGCAATATCTCTGGGATGCGTTTCGGACGTGGCATGAAGACCACATGCCGTTCCTGCTCGGCTTGCCGGAGGACCTGACCGCCACGGACGTGGAGATCATCGTGTCCCGGGTCATGGAGCGGATTAACCAGACGACCTATCTGCAATTGGCCAAGTGGAACGGCGGGGTGAGCCCGCTGCCCACCGGGCCGGCGTAAGGAGGGTCCCAGCTATGGGCGTGTCCAGCAGTGCCCCGACGTTTGCCTCACTCCGCCGCGCCGTCGGGCGGCCCCGGCCGGAGACGGAGAACGCGACCATCACCCAGGCGGTGGGGGAGGCGTTCGTGCAACGCATGCTGCAAGACATCACCGGCGGCGCCGCCAACCAGTTGGGGCAGTTGCGCGACGTGATCGGGGTCGTGAAAGACTTGGATGAGGTGCAGGACCGCCGGCGGCAACGGCGCCAGGAAGAACTCGACGAGGTGCTGGAGGAATTGGAGAGCCTGAAGCAAGAACTCCGGCGGGCGAAGGGCGGTGACGGCGGCGAGAACAGCCTCACGACCCTGATCGTGAAGGCCCTGATGGACCAGCAGGCCAAGGCCGAAGAGCGGATGATGACCTTGGTCAAGGAAATCCGGGAGGACCAGGAGCGGCGCGAGAAGGAGCGGCGGGAACTGGAGCAAAACTCCGCCACCCAGTTCTTCGCGAAATTCGGCTGGGAGGCGTTGCAGGGCCGGCTGAACAGCGACCCACTGGAGGAATACAAGCGCCAACATGAGTTCTGGTCGCAAATCCTCCACGGCACCGACACCCATCGGGACGACCTGGCCTTTGAGCGCTGGGTGAAGGAACAGGAGTTCCGGCTCCGCGAGAAGGAGATTGACCGGAAATACGAGGCCGACGACCGGCAGGCCCAAGAGCGGGCCCGCAGTCTGGCCGACCTGGCCTCGATTGCCGGCGCGTTGGCCGGCCAGCCGGTGGGCGGGCCGACCCCGGGGGCGGGCGTGTTTCGCTACACCTGCGCGGCCTGCGGCAATGAGTTTGCCGTCCCGGACCCGCGGTTGGCCCGCGTGTGCCCGGCCTGCGGCCAGCCGGTCGCCGCCGCGCCTCCCGCCGCGTCGGCGGTGCCGCCCCCGCCGGCGTCCGGGGAGGCGTTCGATGTTGTCCCGCCCGTTTGAGGGAGCCCCGCCGGCCCGCACCGCCGTGGATTGGATGGCGGGGGCGGTCGTCGCCTGGCTGGTGGAGCAGCAACCGGCGGACTTGGCCCGGGTGGCGGCGGCGGACCAGGACGTGGCGGGCCTGATTCTCCGCCAGTACCGGCCGTACTGGGGCCTGGGCCGGTGGCTGGTGCGGCCGTACCGGGACGCCATCCGCGCCGCGACGACGGCGACGTGGGAGGAAATTCTGACCCGCGTCCTGCGGCAGTGCCCGGCCCAGGGCCTGGTGTGCTGGCAGCATAAGGCGTGGTTCTTTCGCCAATTGGACCGCGCTCGGGCGGAATTGGTGCGGTTGTTGGAGGACCCGCAATGAGCACCCCGACCACCGGCACGCCGATCAGCACGGTCCAGCGGGCCGTGTATCCCAGTTGGGTCGACCTGCTGTTTCCCGAGGCCCGCACGCAACAATTGTTGGTCCAACAGAATACCCTCTTGGCCCAACTGGTCGAAAGCCAGGGCCGGGTGCCCCGGACTGGGGGCTTGGCCCTGCCCCGCGGCATCCCGGGCGGGCCGGCCCACCCCGCGGCGGGGGGGCCGCCCCGCGCCGTCGGGCCGGCGCCGTTGCTGACCCAGTCCACGTCGCCGGCCAGTCTGGTGGGCGCCTATCTCAGTTCCGGGGCCGCCGCCTATGCCCAATATGTCTTTCAGGCGGTCCCGCGCCTGTTGGCGCCGATGGCCCAAACCACGTTCACCTACACGGTGCCGACGGGGCAGGTGTTGGTCCTCTTGGCGCCGCTCACGGCCAACGCGGACCTGCACAGTCCCACCCTGACGGTGTCGGTCACCGTGGATGACGTGCCGCTGTTGGTGGACCGGGCCCTGACCCAGAACGCCGGCGTGTTGCTGGCGGCCGATGCCGTGGTGCATCGGGCGGTGGCCGTGACCTACGCCAGCACCGATGCCGACGCCGCGGAGGTGACCACGGACCTGACGGGCGTCCTCCTCGACGCGCAACAATTCAGCACGGTCATTGAACCGCTGTTGCTCGGCCTGTACGGCGGGCTGGTGACGCAGGCGGATACGGCGGCCACGACCACGGAGGCGGCGTCATGAGCGACGGCAGTCCCCTGGCCTTTCGCGACATGGGCCGGGCCCTCAGCCGCTTCGGCCCCCTGACGGACGTGTGGGTGGTGCGGACGGTCGAATCCTCCACCGAACTGACCGTGGCCCTGTGGCAGCGACCGGCGGCCGACGGCAGTCCCGGGGTGCCCCCGGTGATTGGGGCCAGTGTCCAAAGCGATTATGTCGGGGCGTTACTCCGGTTCGACACCGGCGTGTTGGCCGGCGTGTCGCCGACCCAAGGCGTCAACAGCTACGGGGCGTTTGTCACCACGATTCAGGCCGTCTCCGTGACCTCGGCGCCGGGCGACAGCCAGCCGCCTGTGACGACCATCACGCTGGCGGACCCCATGCCGGCCGCGCCCGACCCGGGCGACATTCTGACCGTGGTGCGAAACCTGCGGAACGGCGCGACCCTGACGGCGGAGATCACCGGAGGGACGCTGAACGCCCAAATCACGGGCGGGTCGGTCGACGCCACGATCACCAACAGCACCCTGAATATCGCGCCGGCCACGGGCACGACGTTTGTCGTCGACGGGACCGTCGACGCCACGATCACGAACGCGACCGTGAACCTGCCGGTGACGGGCAGCGTGGCCATCAGTGCGGGGACCGTCGACGCCACGATTACCAACGCGACGTTTGACCTCCCGGTGACCGGCAGCATCGCGATTGCCCAGGCGACGGTGGACCTGCCGGTGACCGGGACGGTGGCCGTGTCCGCCGGCACGGTGGACGCCACCATCACCCAGGCCACCATCGATCTGCCGGTGACCGGCACGGTGGCGATTACCGCCGGCACGGTGGACGCAACCATTACGCAGGCCACCGTGGATCTTCCGGTCACAGGGAGTGTGGCCATCAGCGCCGGGACCGTGGATATTGGACAGGCGCTGGTGGACTTGCCCGTCACGGGCAGCGTGGCCATTTCGGCCGGCCAGGTGGATGCGGCCATCGTCGGGGCGACGTTGGATGTGCCCATCACCGGCAATGTGACGATTGCGGCCGGCCAGGTGGACGCGACCATCACTCAGGCGACCGTCGACCTCCCGGTGACCGGGACGGTGGCCATCAGCGCCGGGACGGTCGACGCGACGATTACGAACGCCACGGTGGATCTGCCGGTCACCGGGAGCGTCGCCATTTCCGCCGGGACGGTGGATGCGACCATCACCCAGGCGACGCTGGACCTCCCGGTCACCGGCACGGTCGCGATTACCGCCGGGACGGTCGACGCGACCATCACGGCCACCAACGTCAATCTCCCCATCACCGGGAACGTGACCATCCAAGACGTGACGGTTGATGTGCCCATTACCGGCAGTGTCAACGTGACGGCCGGGACGGTGGATGCGACTATCACCCAGGCGACCGTGGATCTCCCGGTCACGGGCAGCGTGGCGATTACGGCCGGCACCGTGGATGCCACCATCACCAACGCGACGGTGGATCTGCCGGTCACCGGGAGCGTCGCCATCACGGCCGGGACGGTCGACCCCGCCATCCCGGC
>Ga0080006_1146956_pt1 | contig 22575 bp, 12 predicted proteins | sample RS3BMetagenome_FD_69209 | JGI IMG/M metagenome (GOLD analysis project Ga0080006, IMG submission 69209) | Ferric oxide microbial mat and aquatic microbial communities from Rainbow Spring, Yellowstone National Park, USA - RS3B (SPADES... ...
CCGTGCGGCCGGGACGGCTGCCCCTCGGGCGAGGCGACCAGCCCGGCGACGTGGACCTGCCGGCGCGGGCGCATCCGCGGCTGGTGGACCCGCCTCGGTCGGGCCGGCCGGCGCGGTCGGCGAGCCGGCCTCGGGTAGCGACGGTCGCCCCGGAACGGGTGCCGGAGGGAGCGCCGGCTCACCCCTGGAGATTAGCGGAGCAGGTTCGCGACACTCGCACTTCGTGGCGGGATCTTCGGCCCTGGCAGGCCCCCGGCCGGGCGACCAAATTGGTCATCGATGGCCATGGATATATCGGAGCGCCACCCGGCCGATCGCGCTTTTCGGCGAGGTCACCGAGGTCGCCAGGCGTGGTCACGGCGATGCTGACGATCTTCTACGTCGTCTCGGCAGGCGTGGGCCTCGGAGTCGGAGTCGGACTCCGATGCACTGGAGCGGCGGGCCCGATGATCGGGCTCGGCATCGCATCGTCGGTCAGCCGGTGTTCGGGATGCTCGCCGACCGGTTCGACAAACGTCTGGTACTGGCGTCGACAGCCTCGGCTCGGCCGGCGGCATCTTGTTCTTCTTCCTCGGGACCTCAGGGCACGGCGCCGGCGCCATGCCCGCTGTGGCGCTCTTCGGCTTCTTCACCTTCGCCAGCTTTGCGCCGCTCCTCTCGCTCGTGGCCGACTATGCACGGAAGGAGCGCTCGACGACCGGCAACGCGCTCTTCTGGGGCGTCGGGTCCACGGGCGGCCAGGCACTCGGCCCACTCGCTGCCACCTGCTCATGCTCGGGTCGTGCTCGCAGCCCGTCGCGCCTGTCGTGGCCTTCGGCCCTGGCCGGCACCCACGAACTGGTGCGACACTCGCCAGATGGAGATCGGCGCCAGTCCCGCCGGCGCCGGGGATGGCGAACATGCAGGTCGAGGCGGTGCCGCGGTGACGGGCGCGGCGAGCGACGACGGCGGCGCCGTCGCCCACGGCCCCGGCCCGGCCGCTGCCGGCGCTGGTGACGCCGCCGGGGGCGCCACCGATGGGCTGACCGGGGCGGAGGCCGCTGAGCGCCTTGCCCGCTTCGGACCCAACGCCCTGGCCGTCGAGCGCCGCCATCTGGTGCGCAAGCTCGCCTCCAAGCTCACCGGTCCGGTGCCGTACTTGCTCGAGGCGGCCATCGTCTTGGAGCTGGCGGCCGGCAAGGCGACCGAGGCGATCATCGTCGCGGCACTGGTCGTCTTCAACGGCGTGCTCAGCTTCGTGCAGGAGGGTCGCGCCGCCAACGCCCTGTCCATGCTGCGCAGCCGGCTCGCCGTCCACGCCCGGGTTCGGCGTGACGCCCGGTGGCAGCTCGTCGATGCAGAGCAACTGGTGCCCGGTGACCTCGTCCACGTCAGGGTCGGCGACATCGTCCCGGCCGACATCGCCGTCATCGACGGGTCGGTGTCGGTGGACCAGTCGGTGCTCACCGGTGAATCCGCCGACGTCGAGGTCACCTCGGGGGGCACCTGCTACTCCGGGTCGATCGTGCACCGCGGCGAAGCGACCGGCGAGGTGGCGGCGACCGGGTCCCACACCTACTTCGGGCACACCGCCGAGCTGGTCCGGGCGGCCAAGACCGCCAGCCACCTGGAGGAGACGATCTTCAAGATCGTCTGGGCGCTGCTGGCGCTGGACGGAGCGCTCGTCGTGGCCATCATCGCCTACGGGATCGTCACCCGCCTGCCGGCGAGCGAGCTGCTCCCCTTCGTGTTGATCCTGGTGGTCGCGACCGTGCCGGTGGCGCTGCCTGCCACCTTCACCCTCGCGACCTCGGTCGGCGCGCTCGAGCTGGTCCGAGCCGGGGTGCTCGTCACCCACCTCTCCGCCATCGAGGAGGCCGCAGCGATGGACCTCCTCTGCACGGACAAGACCGGGACCGTCACCGAGAACCGCCTGACGGTCGTGGCGGTCCACCCCTTCGGGGGGCACGGCGCCAGCGACGTCCTCTCCCTGGCCGCAGCCGCCTCCGACGAGGCCACCCAGGACCCCATCGACCTCGCGGTCCTCCAGGCGGCCAAGGCCGCAGGAGCGGGTGGAGCAGGCACGCGCCGCGCCTTCGTGCCGTTCGACCCCTCGACCAAGCGCTCCGAGGCCACGCTCGAAACCGGCGACCGGACGCTGCAGGTCATGAAGGGCGCCCCGGCCGTGGTCGCCGCCCTCGCCCAGACGCCTCCGCCCGAGCCGGTCGACGCCGTCACGTCCCTCGCCTCGGGAGGTGCCCGGGTGCTGGCTGTGGCAGCGGGCGCCACCGACGAGGGGCTGCAGCTGGTCGGCCTCGTCGCCTTGGGCGACCCCGTCCGCTCCGATTCTGCTGCCCTCGTGGGGCACCTCGACGAGCTCGGGGTCCGGGTGGTGATGGTGACCGGCGACGCGGCGCCCACCGCCCTCGCCGTCGCCCGGCAGGTAGGGATCGGAGAGCGGGTGGGCTCCGTGGACGACCTTCGGGCGCATCACGACGCCGAGATCGACTTCGACGTGATCGCCGGCGTGCTGCCCGCCGACAAGCTGGCGCTCATCGAGCGGGCACAGCACTCGGGGCACGTGGTGGGGATGACCGGCGACGGGGTCAACGACGCGCCCGCCCTGAAGCGAGCCGAGGTCGGGATCGCCGTCTCGAGCGCCACCGACGTGGCCAAGGGGGCGGCCAGTCTCGTCCTGACCGACGAAGGGCTCGGCAACGTGGTCGCCGCCGTCGAGACCGGCCGGCGCGTCTACCAGCGGATGCTGACCTACACCTTGAACAAGGTCGCCAAGACCTTCCAGGTGTCGTTGTTCCTCGGGCTGGGGCTGCTCGCCACCGGAGCCTTCGTCACGACCCCCCGGTTGGTGCTGCTGCTGCTCTTCGCCAACGACTTCGTCACCATGTCGCTCGCCACCGACCGGGTCGGCTTCTCCTCCCGACCCGACCGCTGGCAGGTCCCCGCCCTCTCGGTCGCCGCCCTCGGCGTGGCCGTCCCCTGGCTCACCTTCGCCTTCGGAACCTTCCTCGTCGGTCGCCACGTGCTCGGCCTCGACCTGGCATCCACCCAGACGCTCGTCTTCGTGATGCTGGTGGCGACCGGCCAGGCCACCATCTACCTCGTGCGAGAGCGCCGCCACCTGTGGGCCTCACGCCCGAGCACCTGGATGCTGGCCGCCACCGCCGCTGACCTGGTCCTGGTGACGGTGTTCGCCACCCGCGGGATCCTGATGGCCTCCGTCCCACTCGTCGACGTCGGGGTCCTCCTCGCCGCCGTTCTGGCAGCCACCGCCCTCCTGGACCTCGCGAAGGCCCCGCTGCTCGCCAGGATCCGCTCCGACGCCACGGCCACCCCGGCGGCGGCGTCCTGACCGCCCGGGAGAGATGACCGCCTGGGAGGGCCGGGGGCGGGGCGGCATCGGGCCGGTCGTCTTCAGCCCACCGGTGGCATCATGGCGGGGTGGCCGCCGGACCCTTCTGGTGCCCGACCCGCTCGTGACGATCCGTCAGCGGTCGCTCCCGGCATGACACGACAGGCGCAAGCCCCTCCGGCGACGATGAGGATGGTCAACCGCAGGGTGTCGACGCTGGCTGCGGCGGCCGTCGTGTTCATGGTCCCGTGGATGGTGTTCCTCGGCTTCACCCTCCCCCCGCGATACGTGGCGCATCAGTGGCAGCTGCTCTGGATCGGCTTCGACGTCTTCGAGGTCGCGGCGCTTGCCCATCTCGCGTGGTCGGCGTGGTTTCGCCGGCAGATCACCCTGGTCAGCAGCATCATCGTCGCCACGTTGCTGTTCAGCGACGCGTGGTTCGACGTGATCACGTCGATCGGGAGCCGAGACGAGTGGGTGACGATCGCCACGGCCCTCGCCGGCGAGCTCCCGCTGGCACTGTTCTTCTTCTGGGTCGCTCGCCGCATCCTCGTCCGCATGGTCGCCGCCCTCCACAGCGCCCAGGGCGGCGATGGCCCGCCGCCACGCCTGCGCGACGCTCGCGTCCTGGCCCACCCCGTCCGGCCGAGCGCGGCGGCGGCGTGGGACCACCGGAACCCGCCCCAGGAGGATCCCGACGCCGGGACCGCTGAGAGCACGAGCCCGTGACCGCCGACCCCGGCGTGCCGGCGCCGGATCCCGCCCGCTGCGCATCACCACCGTTGGTAGCTGCTGGCGTTGGCCGTCCGGAGGGCGGTGACGTAGCTGGCCCGTTCATGGGTCGTGGCGTCCACTCCGGGCGGCACGGCCAGCATGCCCCGCATCTCGCCGAGCTCTTTGAACCCCCGGCGCACCATCCAGTCCGCCAGGCCACCGAGCAGCACGCTGGCATGCTCGGGTCCGTGGCGCAGCAACGCCGACGTGCTCATGACGACGTCGGCACCGGCGAGGAGGTACTTGACCAGGTCGTCGGGCGTCTCCACGCCGGTCGTGCCGGCCAGGTCCGCCCGGAGCTGCCGGCGCAACAGGGCGATCCAGGTCAGGGCCAGGCGCCCCTCGGTGGGACTGGACAGGCCGATGCCGGGCACCACTCCCAAGACCTCGGTATCGATATCGGGCTGCAGGAACCGGTTGAACAGCACGAGGCCGTCGGCACCGGCCTCCTCGACCCGACGCGCCAGGTTCGCCGGCGAGGACAGGTACGGGCTCAGCTTGACCGCCACCGGCACCGACACGGTGCTCTTGACCAGGGCGACCGTCTCGACCAGGCGCTCCTCGACGTCGTGCGCCGAGATCCCCGGATCGGCCGGGACCTGGTACGTGTTGAGCTCGATGGCCGCCGCGCCGGCGTCCTGCATCTGGCGCGCGTACCGGGCCCAGCCGCCCGGGGTGGTCCCGTTGAGCGAGCCCATCACCGGGATCTCGACCGCCGAGCGGGCCCGCTCGAGCAGGTCGAGGTAGTGGCGCGGCGCGACGTCGGCTCCGGGAAAGTCGGGAAAGTAGGTGAGCGACTCGGCGAAGCGCTCGGTGCCGGCCTCGGCGAGGCGGGCGTCGCGCTCGGCCTCGGCCTCGATCTCCTCCTCGAACAACGAGTGGAGCACTACCGACCCGACCCCGGCGCCGGCCAGGCGGCGCACCCCCTCGACGGTGTGCGACATCGGCGAGGCCGAGGCCACCAGCGGGTTGGCCAGCTGCAGGCCCAGGTAGGTCGTCGTCAGGTCCATCAGCGCTCCCGACGGGCGTCGGTTGGGAACCGGTGGGCCGGCCGCGCTGCCATCTCCTCGTAGGTCTCCCATCGCAGGCGGACGGCTTGCTCCGCCAGGGCTCCGAGCCGCTCGGCCTCGGCCGGATCGGACCTGGCGAGCATCGAGTAGCGCAGCTCCCGGCGGGTGTAGTCGACCAGCGGGATCCTCGGCCTGGGCGAGTCGAGGAGGAACGGGTTCTGACCCGAGGCGCGCACGACCGGGTCGTAGCGGACGAGCGGCCAGTAACCGCTCGCCACCGCCCGGTACTGCTGGCCCAGCCCGTCTCGCATGTCGATCCCGTGGGCGATGCAGTGGCTGTAGGCGATGATGAGCGACGGGCCGTCGTAGGCCTCCGCCTCGCGGAAGGCGGTCAGGGTCTGCTCGGGGTCGGCGCCCATCGCCACGCGCGCCACGTAGACGCTGCCGTAGGCGATCGCCTGGAGTGCAAGGTCCTTCTTCTCGACGGTCTTGCCGGCGGCAGCGAATTTGGCCACTGCCCCGAGGGGGGTGGCCTTCGAGGCCTGGCCGCCGGTGTTGGAGTACACCTCGGTGTCGAGCACCAGCACGTTCACGTCGCGGCCGCTCGCCAGCACGTGGTCGAGCCCGCCCGCCCCGATGTCGTAGGCCCACCCGTCGCCACCCACGATCCACACGCTGCGGCGCAACAGATGGTCGGCGACGCTCCGCAGGTCGGTGGCATCGAGCCCCTCCAGCGAGTCGAGCCGCCGGTCCAGCTCCGCCAGGCGCTGGCGTTGGGCGGCAATCTCGGACTCGGTGCGCTGCGGGGCGTGCACGATGGCGTCGACGAGGTCGGCGCCGACGGCGTCTCGGAGCCCGGTCAGGAGGTCTCGGGCCACGGTGGTGTGGTGATCGGCGGCAAGGCGGAAGCCGAGGCCGAACTCGGCGTTGTCCTCGAACAGCGAGTTCGACCAGGCCGGCCCCCGCCCGTGCTCGTCGGTCGTCCAGGGGGTGGTGGGGAGGTTGCCGCCGTAGATCGACGAGCAGCCGGTGGCGTTGGCGACGACCGCCCGGTCGCCGAAGAGCTGGGAGAGGAGCTTCAGGTACGGCGTCTCGCCACAGCCGGCACAGGCGCCAGGGAACTCGAAGAGCGGCGTCAAGAACTGGGTTCCGCGTACGGTGCCGAAGTCCACCCGGGGACGCTCGGCGACGGGCAGGGTCTCGAAGAAGGCGATGTGCTCCCGCTCCTCGCCGACCAACGGCTCGCGCCAGGCGAGGTTGATCGCCCTGCGGGCGGGATCGGTGGGGGCGGTGACGGGGCATGCCTCCACGCACAGGGCACATCCCGTGCAGTCCTCGACGTAGACCTGCAGCGTGTACCGGGCCCCGGGCAGGCCCCGGGCGTTGAGCACGGCCGACGGGAAGCTCGCCGGCGCGTGCTCGAGCGCCGACGCGTCGTAGTACCTGGAGCGGATGACGCTGTGCGGGCAGACGAAGCTGCAGTTGCCGCACTGGATGCACAGTTCGGGCTCCCACTTCGCCACCAGGTCGGACACGTTGCGCTTGTCGTAGGCGGCCGTCCCACTGGGCCACGTGCCGTCGGCCGGCAGGGCGCTCACCGGCAGCTCGTCACCACCTCCGGCCATCATCGCGGCGGTCACATGCCGCACGAACTCGGGTGCCCCCTCGGGCACCACCGGCGCCGGCTCCCGGTGCGAGGTGACGCGGGAGGGAACCTCGACACGCGCCAGCATCTCGACGGCCCGGTCCACTGCGGCGAGGTTGGCGGCGACCACCTTGGGCCCGCGGCGGGCGTAGGTCGCCTCGATCGCCTGCTTGATCCGGGCGATCGCCTCGTTCTGCTCGAGCACCCCGGAGATGGCGAAGAAACAGGTCTGGAGGACCGTGTTCACCCGCTCGCCGAGCCCGAGCTCCCGAGCGATGCGGCTGGCGTCGATCACGTAGAGCGAAAGCCCCTTGTCGATGATCTGCTGCTGGACCGGGCGCGCCAGGGCGTCCCACGCCTCGGCGGCCGGATAGGGGCAGTTGAGCAGCAGGGTGGCGCCAGGTGCGGCACGGCGCAGCACCTCGTCGTGGCGCAAGAGCCCGAAATGATGGCAGCCGACGAACTCCGCCTGGGCCACCAGGTACGGCGCCCGGATCGGCCCGGGACCGAAGCGCAGGTGCGAGACGGTCTCGGACCCCGACTTCTTCGAGTCGTAGACGAAGTAGCCCTGGGCGCAACGGTCGTCGCCGAGGATCTTGATCGAGTTCTTGTTGGCGCCGACGGTGCCGTCGGACCCGAGGCCGAAGAACACCGCCCGCAGCGTCCCCGGCGGCTCGATGTCCAGCGTCGCGTCGAAGGGGATCGAGGTTCCCGACACGTCGTCGGTGATACCGACGGTGAAGCGCCGGCGAGGGCCGTCCCGGCCGAGCTCGGCCAGCACCCCGGAGGCCATGCCCGGAGTGAATTCCTTGGAGGAGAGGCCGTAGCGGCCACCGACGACATCGGGGACCACCGGCCGTTCCCCTCGCGCATGGCTCTCGGCGAGGGCACCTATGGCGTCGAGGAACAGCGGTTCGCCGAAGGAGCCCGGCTCCTTGGTCCGGTCCAGCACCGCCACCCGGCGAGCCGTCGACGGGACGGCCGCCAAGAAGGCCTCGGTCGGGAACGGCCGGTAGAGCCGCACGGTGATCGCCCCCACCCGCTCGCCGCTGGCGACGAGGCGGGCAACGGTCTCGCGCAACGTCTCGGCCCCCGAGCCCATCGCCACCACCACCCGCTCGGCCTCGGGATGGCCGGTGTAGTCGACGAGGTGGTACCGGCGTCCGGTGCGCGCTCCCAGGTCGGCCATGGCCTCTTCGACCACGCTCGGGGTTCGGGCATAGAACGGGTTCACCGTCTCGCGGGCCTGGAAGTACACGTCGGGGTTCTGCGAGGTGCCCCGCACGAAGGGGCGCTCGGGTGACATGGCCCGGCGCCGATGGGCACGGACCAGCTCCGGCGGGACCAGGGCCAGCAGGTCCTCGTCACCGAGGAGCTCGATCGTGTTGAGCTCATGGCTGGTGCGGAAGCCGTCGAAGAAGTGCACGAAGGGCACCCGGGAGGCCAAGGTGGCCGCCTGGGCGACGAGCGCCAGGTCATGGGCCTCTTGCACCGAGGAGGAGGCGAGCAGGGCGACGCCGGTCTCGCGCACCGCCATCACGTCCTGGTGGTCCCCGAAGATCGACAGGCCCTGGGCGGCGATGGACCGCGCCGCCACGTGGAAGACCGCCGGGGTGAGCTCGCCTGCGATCTTGTACATGTCGGGGATCATCAGCAACAGGCCCTGCGACGCGGTGAACGTGGTGGCCAACGCGCCCCCTTGCAGGGCGCCGTGCAGGGCGCCGGCCGCGCCGGCCTCGCTCTGCATCTCGATCACCGCCGGGACGCTGCCGTAGACGTTCCTGCGCCCTCTGGCCGACCATTCGTCGGCCAGCTCGGCCATCGGCGAGGCGGGGGTGATCGGGAAGATCGCACACACCTCGTTGGTGCGGTAGGCGACCGAGACGGCCGCCCCGTTGCCGTCGACCGTCGCCCGCGTCACGGAGCCTCCTGCGCCGTCCCGGGTTCGGGGACCATCTCGATGGCGTGCACCGGGCACTGCTCGAAGCAGGCGGCGCACCCGGTGCAACGGTCGTAGTCGAACCGGTAGCGCTGCCCCGGTCCGAGCTTGACCACCGCGTCCTCGGGGCAGGCGCCGAGGCACCCGTCGCACTCGAAGCAGTTGCCGCACGACAGGCAGCGGGCCGCCTCGTACCCGGCTTCTTCCAACGACAGGCCGCCCACCACCTCGGAGAAGTCCGCCACGGCGTCGGCGGGAGCGAGCTCGGGCTGGGCTCGGCGGGTGAAGTCACCGAAGTACCACAGGTGCAGCCCCTCGAAGCCGGCCAGCTCGTGCTTGGGCGTCTCCGAGACGCTCGCGCCCCGCAGCCAGGCGTCGATATGGCGGGCGGCCTTCTTGCCATGGCCCACGCCGACCGTCACGGTGCGCTCGGCGGGGACCATGTCACCCCCGGCGAACACCCCCGGGCACCCCGTCATCATCGAGGGCGACACCACCACCGTGCCGTCCTGGCCGAACGCCACTCCGGGAACCGACTGCAGGAAGGCGGTGTCCGCCCGCTCGCCGAGGGCGAGGATGAGGCTGTCGGCGGCGAGCTGCTCGTAGCGGCCGGTCGGGTGCGGGACGCCGTGCTCGTCGATCTCCATGGCCTCGACGGTCAGTCCAGGACCCTCGAAGGCGCTTACCGTCCGCAGCCAGTTGATCCGGACGCCCTCGCGCTCGGCGTTGGCCGCCTCCTCTTCCTGGGCGGGCATCTGGGCCCGGGTGCGCCGGTAGACGATGAGCGCCTCGTCGGCGCCGAGTCGCCGGGCCGTCCTCGCCGCGTCCATGGCCGTGTCGCCCCCGCCGTAGACGGCGACCCTCCGGCCGAGGGCCGGGCGCTCACCGGAGGCCACGCGCTCGAGGAAGGACAGCGCGTCGAGGATCCTCCCGGCGTCGCGGGCAGGGATGTCCACCCGCTGGGCGAGGTGCGCACCCACCGCCACGAACACGGCATCGAACGACCCGGCACGCCGCTCGGCCTCGAGGTCCTCGACGCGGTGCCCGCTGACCAGCCGCACCCCCAGCGCAGCGATCCGGTCCACCTCGGCGCTCAGGACCTGGCGTGGCAGCCGGTAGGCCGGGATGCCGTAGCGCATCATCCCGCCCGGCTCCGCCCCGGCGTCGCGCACCTCCACCTCGTGGCCGCGGCGCGCCAGGTGGTAGGCGGCCGACAGCCCGCTCGGACCCGCCCCGACCACCAGCACCCGCTTGCCGCTGCTCGCCGGCGGGGCCGGGAAGCTCCATCGCCGCTCCAGGGCCAGATCGCCGAGGAACCGCTCCACGGCGTGGATCGACACCGCCTCGTCCAGCTCGGCCCGGTTGCAGACCGCCTCGCAGGGGTGGTAGCAGACCCGCCCCTCGACGGCCGGGAACGGATTGTCCACCACCAGCGCCTGCCAGGCCTGCTCCTCTCGACCTGCCTCGATCTCGGCCAGCCAGGCCTGGATGTTCTCCCCCGCCGGGCAACCCGCGTTGCACGGCGGCAGGAGGTCCACGTAGGTCGGCCGGCGAGTGCGGACCGGGCCCGCCCAGGAGTGACCGTGGGTCAGATCGGGCACCGCTGTCAGGTCGCGCCGCGTCATACCGCCGAACCTCTGCGCCCCCCGGCGCTCAACTCCCTCGCTGGCCGCACCCGACCAGCCTCTCCCGAGCCAGCCGGACCGACAAGGGCCGAACGTCCCGAGCGGCAGGTCCTCCGGCGCGCGGCGGCCCGGGTCTCGGCATCGGCGCGTGCTGGAGCGCCTGGACATCAGGCATCAGCAGATCGTCGCCTCTGCCCCGTGGATCCGGGCGGCATCACCGCACGAGTAGAGACCTTCGGCACTTCTGCCGGCACCGGCCCAGGGTCAAAGATGCTTCGGTGACCGCGCGAACACGAACGCTGCCGCCGGGCACCGCGGCGACGACTACGGCCCCTTGGCGGGGGGCGGTGAACACCCACTCTCCGGCCGCGTCCCGCACCGACACGAGCCCACGGACCACAGACTTGGGTGCGGAGGAGGTACCGATGGCCGACGAGTACGACGAGAGCGACCGGGCCTCAGATGCGTTCGTCTTCTTCGGCGCCACCGGCGACCTCGCCCATAAGATGATCTTCCCTGCGCTCTACCAGTTGGTGAAGCGCCACACGCTGTCCGTCCCGGTGATCGGCGTTGCGTCGTCGGGATGGGATCTGGCCCAGCTCCGTGACCGAGCGCGAGACAGCGTCGAGCGCTCCCCGACGGGCATCGATGACGGCGGAGCCCTCGATCGGCTGCTGTCGCTGCTCGAGTACGTTGACGGCGACTACGGCGACCCGGGCACGTTCACCGAGCTCCACCGGGTGCTCGGTGATTCGTCTCGTGCGACGCACTACCTCGCCGTGCCACCCGGGCTCTTCGCGACGGTGATCGAGGGGCTCCGGGGAGCGGGGCTGACCGAGCACGCTCGGGTGGTCGTGGAGAAGCCGTTCGGGCGCGATCTCGCCTCGGCGAGAAGGCTCAACGCTGTCCTTCGCTCGGCGTTCCCGGAGCACGCGATCTTCCGCATCGACCACTTCCTCGGAAAGGAGGAGATCATGAACCTCCTCTACTTCCGCTTCGCCAACTCCTTTCTGGAGCCGATCTGGAACCGCAACTACGTCGCCAGCGTCCAGATCACCTTGGCCGAGCAGTTCGGGGTGGGAGAGCGGGGCGCCTTTTACGAGAGCGTCGGCTGCCTACGCGACGTGGTCGAGAACCATCTCTTCCAGATCGTCGCCCTGCTCGCGATGGAGCCGCCGGCGTACCAGGGAGTGGGCGCCGTCCAGACCGAGAAGTTCAACGTCCTCAAGGGGGTGCGGCCGCTCTCCCCCGACGATGTCGTCCGGGGCCAGTTCACCGGTTATCGCCACGAGAAGGGCGTGGCGAAGGACTCGGACGTCGAGACGTTCTGCGCCCTCCGGTTGTGGATCGATTCGTGGCGCTGGGCGGGCGTCCCGTGGTACCTGCGGTCGGGGAAGTGCCTGGCCCAGTCCGCAGCCGAGGTGCTGGTCGAGCTGAAGCCACCCCCACAGCCCCTGTTCGACGACACCGCGACGGTGGGCAGCCGAGCGAACTACCTGCGCTTCGGGCTCTCGCCGCGCCCGGTGATCGCGCTGGCAGCCCGAGTGAAGCGTCCAGGAGAGGAATTCACGGGCGACCAGCGCGAGCTGTTGCTGCTCGAGACCCCGCCCAACGAGGAGCAGCCCTACGAGCGGCTCATCAGCGACGCGCTTGGCGGCGACGGGTCGCTGTTCACCCAGGAGAGCGCCGTCGAAGCCGCCTGGGCGATCGTCGATCCCGTGCTCGAGCAGCACCACCCTGCCCTGCCGTACGCGCCGGGCAGCTGGGGACCCAAAGAGGCAGAGACGCTCATTGCTCCCCACGGGCGCTGGCACGATCCGGTGCTCTGATCAGACGGGCACCGCCTGGGGTGGCGCTTCGAGCGATCCATGGGACCATCACCGAGCCAAGGGTTGCCGCGGCGGCATTGCCGGCCGCGATCCCCCAGCCGAGGGGTCCGAGCGGCCTACAGCCGAAGAACTCGCTGACCACCGGCGTCTGCACGATCCCGACGAGGACACCAGCGGAAAGGAGCGTCGATCCCAGCACGATGGGGCTCGATCCTCCGATGGCCGCCGTCTGTCCAAGTTGGGTGCCGACGAGCGCGACCAGCGCCACCGTACCTGCTCGCCTCGAGGTGCCGGTCGTCCGGGCCATCATCCAGGCGCTCGTGGCTCCGGCCGCGGTGGTGGCGGCACGCAGTCCGATCTGGCGCATCAGAGCGCCACCGAGCGAGACATCGGGCCCCTCGTGCAGCAGCTCCTCGGGCGTCCGACGTGTGGGTGGGCGGAGGGCGATGGTCATCGCCGGCAACATGTCGGTCAGGAGGTTCACCAAGAGGAGCTGTCTTGCATTGAGCGGGGACGACCCTCCGATGGCCGTCGACGCGAGCACGAAGCCGACCTCGCCCAGGTTCCCCCCGACCAAGATGGCCAGGGCGTCGCGTACCGAAGCCCACATGGCCCGGCCTTCGACGATGGCGTCGATGATCGTCTCGATCCGATCGTCCAGCACAACCAGGTCAGCTGCCTCGCGTGCCGCGGGCGACCCGTGGCCGCCGAGCGCGATGCCGGTATGGGCGAGACGGATGGCCGGTGCGTCGTTGGCCCCGTCGCCGGTCATGGCGACCGTGCGGCCGGCGCGCTGGTAGGCACGCACGATCCGTACTTTGTGAGCAGGAGTGACCCGGGCGAAGACGGTCGCATCGGCCAGTGCCGCATCGAGCTCGGCATCGGACCAAGCGTCGAGGTCCCTTCCCGTGACGACCCGTGCCCCGTTCAGGATCTCGAGCTCACGAGCGATCGCCGCCGCGGTCGACGGATGGTCGCCGGTGATCATCACGACCGATACTCCGGCCGCACGGAGGTCTGCGACCGCAGCAGCAGCCGTCGGGCGCACTCCGTCAGCCAGACCGAGGAAGCCGAGGAGCTCCATCCCGCTCACCCGTTCGTCCTCGAGGCCCGCCCGGGGCGACGCCGGACGCTCGGCCACCGCCAGGACCCGCAGACCCTGGCTCGCCAGGCGCTCCACCTCGGCCTCGAGTCGTCCCCGGACACGGCGGTCGATGGGGGTCCCCCCTTCGGGTGCTCGCCACGTCGTGCAGCGAGGGAGCACGACCTCGGGCGCACCTTTCACCGAGACCCGCGGGCCCAGAGGGCTGTGGCCGACGACAGCGTGGTAGCCGCGGGCCGGCTCGAACGCCAGCTCACCGGTCAGGGTCCAACCGCCGAGACCCCCGGTCGCCTCCACCTCGGCTGCCTCGGCACCTTCGAGCACGGCCTGGTCGGTGGCATGAGGAAGGTCGGCATCGCCAGCGGGGATCGGACTTGCCCGAAGCGCGGCCGCCAGCACATCCTTCGAGCGAGCTTGGAGCTGGCCCACCGGCTGAGCTCGGGCACCGTCCGACACCCCCTGCAAGGCGATCCGCCCGGCGGTCAGGGTGCCGGTCTTGTCGAAGCACAGAACGTCCACCCGGCCGAGCGCCTCGATCGTTCTCGGATTGCGGACCAGCGCGCCGCGCTCGGCGAGGCGCTTGGCGGCGGCAAGCTGGGCCACGGTGACCAACAGGGGCAGGCCTTCAGGCACCGCGGCGACCATGAGGCTGACCCCCGACGCCACGGCGGTCCGTGGGGAGCGGCCTCGCAGCATGCTGAGGCCGACCACGGCGGCGCCGCTGGCGACGGTGGCCGGAACCGTCAGCTTCATGAGCCCGTTCAGGCGGGTCTCCACACCGCTCGGGGGAGGCTCCGGGGCGTCGGAGAGGCTGCGACCGACTTCGGTCTGGTCCCGGACGGCGACCACGACGGCGACGGCCGTGCCGGTCGCCACTACCGATCCTTCATAGATCATCGAGGTCCGGTCGGCCAAGGTGGCCCCGCCAACCGGCTGGCTCTGCTTGACCACCGGGAACGACTCGCCGGTGAGGGCCGACTCGTCGACTTCGCAGCCGACGGCTTCGAGCACCCTGCAGTCGGCCGGAACCACGTCGCCGGCCTTCAACTCGACCAGATCCCCCCGCACGATGTCTGCGCGCTCTCTGGCCACCAACCGATCGTCCCGCCGTACACCAACTCGCGTCGTGCTGGCCGCCAGCAGCATGGCGATCGATACGTCGGCCCGAACCCGCTGGACCCCACCGATCATCGCATTGATCGCGGTGACACCGGCCACCAGCCCGGCGTCGGTGATCGAGCCGACGGCGGCCGCCATGCCGGCGCCGGCGAGCATGACCGGCGTGAGGGGGTTCGCCAGCTCGGCAACCACCGCCCGGGGCAGGGTCACCCTCGGCGGTCCTTCGGGTGACAACGCCCGACGTCGTCGGGCAGCCTCGGCGCTCGACAACCCCCGGCGCGACGAACCGAGCGCCCTGAGCACTGCGTCGGGCGACATGGAATGCCATCGCACGTCGGCCACCGGTGTCGGAGCAGGCCGGCGGCCGAGCGCGGCTGCCGATGCCGTTCCCGTCACCTGGGCGGCCAACGCTGCTACGTTCACCGGCACGGCGGCCCGTCGAGAAGCGCTCGTCCCCGGTCCGAACAGCGACCACACCGCCCCCGTGGCGGATCCGGCGGCGGAGAGCGCGACGCTCCTCCGGCTGACCGAGCGTGCCACCGGCAAGGACTCGACGATCAGGTGAGCGTCGGCCAGTCCAGGGCGAGTCAGGAGGTCCGCCCCCCACGGGGGGTGCGGTCCATGCCCATCCACGCCGACCCCGACGTCGGCTGCCCTGAGGGCGGCATGGCTCGAGCCCCCGGAGACGAGCAGCACCCTCCGGCCTTCGGTCTGCAGGGAGCGCACCGACCCGGCGAGCCGACTACCACCGGCGAGCGATCCGTCGGCCTCGAGACGTTCGGCCAGCCCGCTTCGTCGGCCGGCAACGACCAGTCGGAAACCCTGACGCCGCACCAGCTCGGCCAGCGGTGCGGCAAGCGGCTCGAGCTCGGGTTCCAAGGTGATCCTGGCGACGAGACCTCCCGACTGGGCGACGCCGAGGACCACCCGTCCGCTCCGCGGCGTCGAAAGCGTCGTCGCATTACCGGACAGCTCCTTCTCGACCGCCGCCACGGGTCCGAGCACCCAGCCACGGCGGCGCACCAGCCGGTCGGGGCGGGCCGGGTCGAACATCGCAAGGGCCTTGGCCGTGATCGTGCCGGTGTCGTGCCCGTCGACCGGCTCGACGGCGCCGAAGACGAACCGCCCCGAGACCAGAACCGGCGAGTCGAGCACCACGGTGTCGATCCGGTCGAGTCGGCGCAGAGCCTCGCGGTCGAGCACCACGACGTCACGGGACGCCAGCTCGCGGCCCAATCGGGCGGCGAACGCTTCGCGACCGTGCCGGGCGGCCTTCGGGACCGCGGCGGTGACGACACCCGCGGCGCGCCACGGGCTGCGGGTCACGATGACGGTGCCGACGGCACCGGTGACACTGGCGGCGGCGGCGATGTCAGCGTACGAATCGACCGGACCGGGTCCGAGAGGCCGCGGACGCACCGGGATGACCACGGCTCGGAGCGGTTCGTCGAGCGGCGCGTCGTAGAGGTCCGCCTCGCGCCGCTCCCACGTCCGACGGTTCGCCTGCAGCTCACCGAGCTGATTGGCTCGGTGCGTGATGTCCGAGATCAGGGTGAGCGGGCCCTGGGAGAGTGCTTGCACGAAGGCACTCGTGATGCCGAGGCCGAGGTCGGTGAGCGCCATTCCCAGGTGCTGTTCGAGGAATTGCCGGACCCTGGGCTCGTTCTCGACCAACGAGACGAGCGAGCCGATCTCGGCAGGGACGGGGGTCATCCGCAGGAGCTGCCCGAACACGCTTCCGCCGAGCGCGGCCACATCTGCCCCGACGGCTATGGCCTGGCGACGTACCGGCTCGATGTCGCCGGGGTGCTCCGGACGCTCGTGGGGGAATCGCTCCTCGTGTACATCGTGGGCTTCCTCGACACCTTCGATGACCTCCACCAAGTCGCCGACCGACGAGCCATCGGGATCGAACGCCACGACGACCCGGCCGGTGACGGCGTTGACTTGCGCCCACTGCACGCCCTTGGCGGCGCGCAGCGCCTGCTCGATGTGGCGGGCCAGCATCTCCGTACCAGGCCGGTGGGCACCGCGCACCTCGATGTGCGCCTTGCCATGCTTGACCCACAGGCGGCGTCGCCGCCGGCCCGGGCTGAGGCGGTCGAGCACGCTGCCCAGTGCCGCACCAGGGACTGTCACCCCGGCACGGACCAGTTGCGCCACGTTCATCGGCCCGAGGCCTGCAAGCCAGTGTGGTGCAGCGGGATCGGATCAGGCCGGCACAAAGGCGAGATGGGACCGGGCACCCGATGGCCCCCGGACCCGGTCCAGCACATGCGCGAGGACGAACCGGACTGCAATGGCCAGCAGTTCGACGAGCAGTAACTCGAGCAGAGCCCCCATCCGACACCTCCTTCCTCGAACGCGGGGGGCTGGTGGGCCTGATGATGGAGAAGCGAGATGAACGCCCAGTGACCAGCGAGCGGCCGGGAGACCAATTCTGAGTGACCGTCCGGGGCGCAGGGTCCATGGACCTCGGTGCCCGTCCGCTAGCGATGAGAGGTGCCGTCAAGCGCGCCGATGGCCAGCGATCGCGACGCCCACCCCGACGAGCACCGCCAAGGGAAGGTCCACCGCCCCGAGAGCGACCGCCGCAGCGAGACCACCGTAGAAACCGACGTTCACCACGGGATCTGGCAGGTGGAGATGGACAACGGGAACGACGAAGTCGTTGGGACCACTCCGCTTCTCGACTGAGGCCTTCGGCGTCGGGAGCGTGTCACTCGTCGCCGTGTCATTCGTCGCCATGGTTCCTCCCTTTGGCCTCGGCCGGCCAAAGCGTATCCCTGCAGGGGATCACCCTGGCAGCGGCGTCTCGACGCTTCGCTTCGATGCTTCTCGCCGTGAAGTCGAGGTGCAAGCGCACCTCACAGGCCCGTCGGATAGGTCTCAGGAGGCTCGCCCTGGTCCCACAGCGGGGTGCGTTCGAGAGGCTCGACCGCTCGGGTGTGGTCGAGATGGACCACCACATCGAATTGCCGAGTGAGATCGGCACGAAAGTAGTGGCTCTGCAATTCCGTTTGGGGTCGGTAGATCACCCCGATCGCTCGCTCGAGGCGGGCACGTGACAGCGCGTCCTCAATGGCCAACGCGTCAGCTGGCAACCAGTAGCGAGGGATGTCCACCGAGTGCAGCATTGCCTCGTAGCTGTCCGCTCGGCCGGGACGGACGCGTTTGCGCTCGGTCGGTCCGCCCCAGTCGGATGCAGCCGTGACGCGCCCGGCATAGGTGCTGAACCCGATCAAAAGGACCTCACCGCTGTGTCCTTGGCGTGCCAGCTGACCGATGTTGAGCTCTCCTCGGGTGCCCATGTCGGTAGCACGGGCGTCACCGACATGGGAGTTGTGCGCCCACACGACGACTTTCGTACCGGTGTCCGGTGCGCGTCGATCGAGGTGCTCGATCAGGGCATCGAGGGTCCTCGACATGTGCCCGTCCCGGAGGTTCCACGAGGAGACGTCGGCCCGGTACATCTGGTGGTAGTACTCCTCGGCGTCCCGCACCAGCTCGGCGTTCTGCTCGGCATAGAACTGCTCGTCCTCGGCGACCCAACCATCCCGACGCAGATAGACCTCTCCCTGCCGACGGAGCTCGAGGAGCTGGTCGACGACTTGGCGCTCGCAAGGATCCGCCGCCCCGGTGGCCAATGCATAGCCGTACGCCTGGCCGTCTACTCCGATGTGATCGAAGCAGGAATAGCGCAACCTCGCTCGCTCTGCCGCCGCCGGATCGAGCCGTTCGAGGTAGTCGATGACCGCCTCGATGGACGCGCGCAGGCTGTAGAGGTCGAGACCGTAGAAACGCACCTTCGTCGCCGGGTGCACCTGGGCGTCGTTCCGGGCTCGCAGCCACTGAACGAACGACAGCACGTCCCGGTTCCGCCACATCCACGTCGGGAACCTACGGAATCCCTGCAACGACTCGTCGGCGCTGGTGTCGCCGCCCATCCCCATGACGTAACGGTTCACCCGGTAGGCGTCCGGCCAGTCCCCTTCGACTGCCACCACCGTGAAGCCCAGCTCGTCGATCAGGCGCCGGGTGATCCGGGCCCGTTCTCGGTAGAACTCATGCGTGCCGTGCGATGCCTCCCCGATGAGGACCAGCCGGCGATCGCCGACCAGGCCGAGCACGCCGTCATAGTCCTCGGCCGCGCCGGTCACCGGACGGGCCATGCGAGCCAGTGCCTCGGCGGCATGGGTCGGAACCGCGGTGACCGACTCGAAACTCATGGCTCCAAGATGCTCAGGCCGGACCTCCGCCGACAGGGCCGAACGTCATTTCCCGGTCTCTCCCATCGACCCGGGACCAATGGTCCTTGTCCCCGCGGCGGGAGCCACCAAGCTGCAGAGGTGCCAACGATCGGGGTGGCCGACATCCTCTCGGGGATCCTGCGGCACTGGGGACGACGTGGTCATCGTCAGCATCCTGCTGGTGCTCAACGCCGCCGTCGGCTTCTGGCAGGAACACGACAGCCGACGCCGTCGCCGCCCTCAAGCGCCAGCTCGCCCTGCGCGTCAGCGTCCGCCGGGACGGCCGCTGAGATGAGGTTGACGCAGCCGAGCTGGTGCCCGGGGACCTCGTGCGCATAAGGCTCGGCCAAATCATCCTCGCGGACGTTGTTCTCCTCGATGGCGACTACCTGCGCGGACCACCTGGATCTCGGCGGTTGCCACCACCAGCGCTTCTTCCAGCGGCTGCAAGAACACCTCCATCAAGCTGGCGCGCATCAAGCTGGCGCGGTCCATGGCCGCTGAACGAGGAGCGACCTGGATGCCGGAAGGGGCCGTTTTGTGAGTGAGGTGAAACTCAGCAGGCAGGAAGTACCGGAGTCCTGCGAAAGGCGTGAGCCGAGCGGGCCCATTGTGACCAACGGCCCTGGCACAGGCCCGCTCGCAGGGCCAGATTGGACGAAGCCGCCGGAGCTGGCCACGGCCGCCGCGGCGGCTCGATCCTTGGAGCATCACCGTGGGGAAGCGCACCGACGACCACCAGACCATCACCGGCGACCGTCGGACGGTCACCGGCGACACCGGCGACACCGGCGAGACCGGCGAGACCGCCCTGATGCCCACCGGGCTGACGAGCGCCGAGGCAGCCGAGCGCCTGACGGCCTTCGGTCCCAATGCCGTCGCCGAAGCACGCCCGAACCGGGTGCTGACCCTCGCCCGTGGCTTCTGGGGGCTCGTCCCATGGATGCTGGAAGCGGCGATCGGCATCGACCTGTACCTCGGCAACTGGGTCCAGGCGACGGTGATCGCGGCGCTCCTCGTCTTCAATGCCGGGCTCTCGTTCTTCCAACAGAACAAGGCGCAACGGGCCCTCGGCCTGCTGCGCCAGCGCCTCAACGTGACCGCCCGGGTCCGCCGCGACGGCCACTGGCAGGAGGTCCCCGCCGCGGGGCTCGTGCCCGGCGATCTGGTCCACCTGCGGGTGGGCGACATCGTCCCGGCCGACGTGGAGCTGGCCGACGGCAGGATCGGGGTCGACCAGTCCCAGCTCACCGGCGAGTCGGCCCAGGTCGATGAGCAGGCCGGCGCCACCGCCTATTCCGGTTCCCTCGTCGCTCGGGGCGAGGCGAGCGGTGTCGTGAGCGCAACGGGCTCCCGCACCTACTACGGCAAGACGGCCGAGCTGGTCCGCGTCGCGGGGGCGCCCCGGCGCCTCGAGCTCCTGATCGTCCGCATCGCCAAGTACCTCGCCGCCGTCGTCGTCGCCCTGGCCGCCGCGGTGTTCGTGTACTGGGGCGTCGAGGGGAAGTCGTTCCTGGACATGCTCCCCTTCGGGCTGATGCTGCTCGTCCTTTCCGTCCCTGTCGCCCTGCCGGCGATGTTCACGATGTCGGCAACCCTGGGCGCCCAGGGGCTCGCCCAGAACGGGATCCTGGTCACCCGGCTCTCCGCCATCGAGGACGCCGCCACCATGGACGTCATCTGCCTCGACAAGACCGGTACCGTCACCCAGAACCGCTTGAGCGTCGAGGCCCTCGAACCGCAAGGCTCGACGAGCGAAGACGAGCTGCTGCACCTCGCCGCCCTCGCCTCCGACGAGGCCACCCAGGATCCCATCGACCTCGCCGTCCTCGCCGCCGCGAGGGAGCACGGCCTGTCCGACGCTTCTGCGAGAGAGGCCTTCGTGCCCTTCGACCCGTCGACCAAGCGCTCCGAGGCCACCGTCCGGGAGGACGGCAAGGTCCTGCGTGTGGTGAAGGGTGCCCCTTCGGTGGTGGCCGAGCTCGTCGGTGCTGCATCGGTGCCGGGCACCGCGACCGACGTCGAGCGCCTCTCGGCAGGAGGGTCCCGGGTGCTCGCCGTGGCTGCCGGAGAGGCCTCGAGCCTCCAGCTCGCCGGCCTGGTCGCCCTGGCCGACCCGCCGCGCCCGGAGTCCGCCGAGCTGATCCGCCGCCTCCATGCCAGTGGCATGAAGGTGCTGCTCGTGACCGGCGACGGCGAGGACACTGCACGGGCGGTCGCCACCAAGGTCGGCATCACCGGGGCGGTGGCTCCTTCAGGGACGCTGCACGAAGGAGTCGACCCCGGGAACGTCTCCCGCTTCGAGGTCTTCGCCGGGGTGCTGCCAGCCGACAAGTTCTACCTCGTGGAAGCGCTCCAGAGGTCGGGCCACGTGGTCGGCATGACCGGTGACGGCGTGAACGACGCCCCCGCCCTGCGCCAAGCCGACGTCGGCATCGCCGTCGCCGACTCCACCGACGTGGCCAAGGCGGCCGCCAGCCTGGTGCTCACCCGACCCGGGCTCGCCGAGATCATGGCCGCCATCCAGGGAAGCCGGCGCATCTACCAACGCATGAAGACCTTCGTCGTCACCATGATGGCCCGCAAGATCGGGATCCCGCTGTTCCTGGCCGGCGGGGTGATCCTCGCTGGGGTGTTCGCCGTCACGCCGACCCTGGCCGTCTTCCTCATGTTCGGCACCGACATCGCCACCATGACCCTCTCCACCGACCAGGTCGTCCCCTCCAAGGGTCCCGACCGCTGGTCCGTGTCCTCCCTGGTTGCGACCGGGGCCGGGGTCGGGGTGCTCCTCGTCGCGATGAGCGCAGCCGTCTACCTGAGCAAGTACCTGTTCGGGCTGAGCCTTCACCAGACCCAGACCCTCGTGTTCGTCTGGCTGGTGTTCGGGGCCGCCCAGGCCATTTTGTACCTGATGCGCAACCCGAGGTGGTTCTGGCACCGGCCCTACCCGAGCCGGATGCTGGCCGTCTCGAGCGTCCTCGACATTCTCGCGGTCGGGACTATCGCCTGGTTCGGCTGGCTCACCGCCCCGATCTCCATCGGCCTCATCGCCGCCACCCTCGGCCTGTCCGTCCTCTTCCTCTTCGCGGCCGATCTGTTGAAGATGGCACTGGCGCGCCTGGAGCATGAGTGAGGAGACAGCGATGACCCGTGGCGAAGAGGGCGTGCGTGAAGACGCACCGCTCGGAGCGAACCTGGACGCACCGACGGAGAGCCCCAACGCGCCGGTGGACGGTTCCGCTGCAACGGTGGAGGGCATCCGGCAAATCTGGCTGCGGGATTACAACCCAGGCTGGTTCGGTGCAGTGATGGGCACCGGGGCCGTAGCCATTGCCGCCTCGATCAACCCCGGGCATGTCATCTCCTGGGCTCCAGCAGCCCGCACCTTCGGTCAGGTGATGGCTGTCATCACGGCGGTACTCGCCGTGGTGCTCATCATCCCGTACCTGGCTCGATTCGTCCGCTATGGGCGCGCTGCGCTCACGGACCTGCTGGATCCACTCCGCGGCGCCCAGTTCGCCACCCTTCCTGCGGGCATCCTCGTGCTGGCACTCACCGCCTCTGCCATCGGTCCGACGTGGTGGTCGACGGGGACAGTCCGTGATCTCGTGGCCGGTCTCGACTGGCTGGGCATACCGCTCGCCTTCGCGATGAGCATCATGTTCTCCTATCTGCTCTTCGTGCGTGCACAGATGGACCCCGGAGCCATCACCGGCCGCTGGTACATCCCTCCCGTCGCCGCCATCGTCGTGCCGCTCGTCCTCATCCCTTTGATGCCGGGCGACAGCCCCACCGTCTATCGAACCCTCGTGCTGACCAGCTATGGGTTTTGGGGGACTCCTCGGGTTCCCGTGGGTGAATTGACCATCTGAGCGGGGGTCAAGGGCGGCCGCAGGCCGACGCAGTGGACCCTTGACGACCGCCGTGCCGGAG
>Ga0080006_1154286_pt1 | contig 22571 bp, 21 predicted proteins | sample RS3BMetagenome_FD_69209 | JGI IMG/M metagenome (GOLD analysis project Ga0080006, IMG submission 69209) | Ferric oxide microbial mat and aquatic microbial communities from Rainbow Spring, Yellowstone National Park, USA - RS3B (SPADES... ...
CGAAGGCGGGACGGCCTTCAACGGCGACGGCGGCACCGGCGGCGCCGGCGGCACCGGCAGCGGCCTGTTCGTGGGCTTCGGCGGCGAGGGCGGTGCCGGCGGCGCCGCCCTCGGGAGCGGGGGCACCGGCGGCGACGGTGGCGCCGGCGGCCTGGCCGTCGCCCGCGCGTGGGCCGGAATCGACCTCACAGCGGGCGGCCACGGCGGTGTGGGCGGCGCCGCCACCAACATCAGCGGGGGTACCGGCGGTGCCGGCGGCACCGGCGGCGCCGCCGTCGGCCGCGCCCTGGTCGGAATCGACCTCACTGCGGGCGGCCACGGCGGTGTGGGCGGTGCCGCCACCAGCGGTATCGGCGGTGCCGGCGGCACCGGCGGCGACGGGTCCAGCCTCGCCCTGCTCGGCCACGGCGCCACTTTTGGCGGCACCGGCGGCACCGGCGGCACCGGCATCGCTCAAGGCGGCAACGGCGGCGACGGCGGCATAGGCGCCGGGTTCGCCGGCATCGCCGGTGGCGGCGCCGGCGGCAATGGCGGTACCGCCGGAGGCCCCAGTGGCATCGGCGGTAGCGGGGGCGACGGCGGCGTGGGTGTGGCGTTCGGCGCCGCCGTCGGCGGGCACGGGGGGCACGGTGGTGCCGCCACCGGCGGCACCGGCGGTAACGGCGGCACTGGCGGCGACGGTCTGGGCTTCTTCGGCGGCGGTGGCAACGGCGGCAACGCCGGCAGTGGCATGAATGCCGCCAACGGCGGCAACGGCGGCAACACCGGGCTCACCGCCCCCGACGGGACCTTCACCTCGGCCCCGTTCGGTATCGGCGGCAACGGCGGCAACGGGGTCAACGGCGGAACCGGCGGCACCGGCGGCACCGGCGGCTATCTCGTCGGCCAAAACGGGAAGAACGGATCTTCCTAAGATCCATGCCGCCACCGCCAGGTGGTGACCAGCGTCATCGGCTATGCACAGGCGGGTCGCGGCAACAGGCCCTCGCGATGATCCGCGATAGCGTGATCCGGTGACCGGCATCTCACGGCGGGTGTTCGGGCGGATGGCCGCCGGTGCGGGAATGCTCGGCACCACCGGGATACCCGCGGGTTGCCGGAGGCCGGGCGGCGAGCCCGCCGGTCCTCCGGCGCCTGCGGGTCAAGGCGTCGGGGTTGTGCTCTCGCATGAGCAGTTCCGCACCGACCAACTCGTCGCGCAGGCCCAGGCAGCCGAACGGGCGGGCTTTCGGTACGCGTGGGCGAGCGACCACATTCAACCCTGGCAGGACGACGAGGGACACTCGATGTTTCCATGGTTGACGCTGGCGCTGGTGGGCAGCAACACCAGCCACATCTCCTTCGGCACCGGGGTGACCTGCCCCACCTATCGCTACAACCCGGCCACCGTGGCCCAGGCCTTCGCCTCGTTGGCGATCCTGTACCCGGAACGAGTTTTTCTCGGTGTCGGCACCGGTGAACGCCTCAACGAGCAGGCCGCCACCAACATGTTCGGCACCTACACCGAACGTCACGACCGGCTGGTCGAGGCCATCACGCTGATCCGCCGGCTGTGGAACGGTTCGCGAATCTCTTTTTCCGGCAGGTACTTCCAGACGAATGCGGTGAAGCTCTACGACACTCCGCCCACCCCGCCGCCGATCTTCGTGGCGGCCAGCGGTCCCAAGAGCGCGACACTGGCCGGTCGCTACGGTGACGGCTGGATCACCCAATCCCGCGACCTGCGCAACCCGAAACTGCTCGCGGCATTCAGGGCCGGTGCTCAGGCGTCCGGACGTGATCCGGCGACCCTGGGCAAGCGCGCCGAACTGTTCGCGGTTGTCGGCGACAACAACGACGCCACCCGCGCGGCCGCGTTATGGCGCTTCACCGCGGGTGCGGTCGACCAGCCGAATCCCGCCGAGATCCAGCGCGCAGCCGCGGCGAACCCGATCGAGCAAGTGCTGGCCACCTGGACGGTCGGCACCGACGCCGGCCCCCACATCGCCGCTCTACAAGGGGTTCTCGACGCCGGCGCCATTCCCTTTCTGCACTTCCCCCAGCGTGACCCCGTCAGCGCCATTGACTTCTACGGCACCCATGTCCTCCCGAAACTGCACTAACGCGGCGGCGGCGTCTGGATCCGGGCGCCCCCGACTACGATCGGTGAAACTTCAGCGACGAGTCCGGTGCGACGCTGCGCCGGGGAACGGTTGACCACGGTGTGGGACTTCGAAACAGACCCCGAGTACCAGGCGAAGCTCGACTGGGTCGAGAAATTCATGGTCGACGAGCTGGAACCACTCGACCTGGCGCCGCTGGACCCCTACGACAAGAAGAACGACGACATGATGGCGGTGCTGCGGCCCCTGCAGCAGCGGGTGAAGGACCAGGGACTGTGGGCCGCGCATCTGCGCCCCGAACTCGGCGGTCAGGGCTTCGGCCAGGTCAAGCTGGCGCTGCTCAACGAGATCCTCGGCCGCTCCCGCTGGGCCCCGTCGGTGTTCGGCTGCCAGGCGCCGGACTCGGGCAACGCCGAGATCCTCGCGCTGTTCGGCACCGAGGAGCAGAAGGCCCGCTACCTGCAGCCACTGCTCGACGGCGAGATCACGTCGTGTTATTCGATGACCGAGCCGCAGGGCGGCTCGGATCCCGGGCAATTCGTCACCACCGCGACCCGTGACGGTGACGACTGGGTGATCAACGGCGAGAAGTGGTTCTCCACCAACGCAAAACACGCGTCGTTCTTCATAGTCATGGCCGTCACCAACCCCGAAGCCCGCACCTACGACAAGATGTCACTGTTCATCGTTCCCGCCGAGACGCCGGGCATCGAGATCGTGCGCAACGTCGGCGTGGGAGCCGAATCCGGCGGGCGTGCCAGCCACGCCTACGTCCGCTACAACGACGTCCGTGTGCCGGCCGACCATGTGCTCGGCGGCGAGGGCCAGGCGTTCATGATCGCCCAGACCCGGCTCGGCGGTGGCCGCATCCACCACGCCATGCGCACGATCGCGTTGGCGCGCAGCGCGTTCGACATGATGTGCGAGCGGGCGGTGTCCCGTAAGACCAGGCACGGGCGGCTGGCCGACTTCCAGATGACCCAGGAGAAGATCGCCGACAGCTGGATCCAGATCGAGCAGTTCCGGCTGCTGGTGCTGCGCACCGCATGGCTCATCGACAAACACCACGACTACCAGAAGGTGCGCCGCGATATCGCGGCGGTGAAGGTGGCCATGCCCCAGGTGTTGCACGACGTGGCGCAGCGGGCCATGCACCTGCACGGTGCGCTGGGGGTCTCCGACGAGATGCCCTTCGTCAAGATGATGGTGGCCGCCGAATCGCTGGGCATCGCCGACGGCGCCACCGAACTGCACAAGATGACGGTGGCCCGTCGCACGCTGCGTGAATATCAGCCCGTGGCAACACTTTTCCCGTCGGCACACATCCCGACCCGGCGTGCGGAAGCACAGGCCCGGCTGGCCGAGCGGCTGGAACGCGCGGTCGCCGAATTCTGACGGTGCCGGCACCCGCGGCCTTGCACGACACATAAACGTCGGCGACGACATGCCGGGAAGCACAGCAGGGGTTTATGTTTCGCGATCGGAGCTGATGCCGGAGTCAGGTGATGTAGCGAACGATGCTTTCCGCGACGCATGCCGGCTTGGGGGCCCCCTCGATCTCCACGGTGGTCGACACCGTCGCCTGGACGGCGCCGGCGCCGAGGTCTTCGACGCCGACCAACGCGCTTTGCGCGCGTATCTTCGACCCGACGGGCACCGGCGCGGGGAAGCGGACCTTGTTCAATCCGTAGTTGACGGCCAGCTTGATGCCTTTGACTGTGTACATCTGATGCTGCAAGCGCGGCAGCAGCGCCAGGGTCATGAAACCGTGGGCGATGGTCGTGCCGAACGGACCTTTGGCCGCCCGCTCGGGATCGACATGAATCCACTGGTGATCGCCGGTCGCATCGGCGAACAGGTTGACGTCTTCCTGGGTGATCATCACCCAGTCGCTCTGACCGATCGTCTCGCCGGTGGCGGCGGCGAGGTCGGCCACTGACTCGAAGGTGCGCATTGGTTCTCCTCCGGATGCTAACGATGCCCGCAAGACACTATCGGAGCTCGGGTCGACAGAGTGCCGTCAGGTTAGCCTGTTCTCATCCCGGCAGCCGTTGGGGCCGTGAAACCTGGGGGATTCAGTCGCCGTCAGGGGCAGATGGCGTTCGCGACCGCGCTTATGACGGCGAGTGCATCGTGGACGCCGTTGTCTGTCCCCTTTTCGAAGTCCTCGCCGGCTACCGCCATGGTGTTGGTGATGTGGGCGATGCACACCACGGAGGCTGTGGATGCTTCGGCGTAGGCATAGAGCGCCGCGGCCTCCATTTCCACACAGCTGATCTGTTCGGCGGCGGCAGCGGCGACAGCGGCGGCGGTTTCGCGGTAGGGTGCGTCGGTCGTCCACGATGCCCCCGTCAGCACGGTTTGAGATAGACCGTCGAAGGCGTTGTCGAGGGCGGCGCACAGCTGCGGGTTGACGCGGCTCCAGCGCGCCGGTGGCAGATAATGCGCGCTGGTACCTTCGTCGCGTAATGCCCGCTCGATGAGCACGAACAGGGGCAATTGTCCACAAGGGACTATCCGGCCGGCCGAGGTCACGCTGATGATCAGTTTGCTCCCAGAGGCTGTCAGCTGTTCGGCGACGAGGACGGCGAACGGCGCCCCGACGGCCATGCCGACGACGCCGATCTCGACACCGCCGATGTCGGTGGTCCACATCTCGGTGTGGTAGCAGGCCCAGCCGGAGTGGCGACGGCCACGGCCGGTGCGGTCGAGATATCGGACGATGTCGCCGTCCGGGTCCAGAACTGCCACAGCGGGAACCGGGAGGTGCGGCAGGGCTTTTTGGCGGCGAGCTTCCCGCAGCAGATTAGCCGGTCGCAGCAGCGACTCCGCTCTGTAATCCTTGTTTGCGAACAGCGGGTAGTCGTCGACGTTCGTGGGTCTGGGGGCGTGCCGTGTCATGGGGCGCAACCGATGGCGGCCGGGCCGGCCAGGGTATTTGTCGTGATACCGTCGGACATCGTCGTCAGATCCAAGTGCGCATGTCGCCGCGGTGCGCCACGGTGCAGAAGTAAGGGTCGCCGTCGATCATGGCCACCTCGCCATGTCCGGCTCGTTTCACCGCCGCGGAAAAGACCATGGCTCCTACCTCGCGCAGCCGGGACCCCAAACGTCTGAGATGGTACGGGACCTATGAAGTATCGGATGACCGGGGTTGATTCGGCGAAACGGTCACGTTCGAAGGCACCGCTGTATGAGCGTTTCACGGCCAACCGTAAACCGTTGTCCCACAACAGCCGCATCAGCCCGCCGGGCCACATGATGGGCGAACCGACCACAGCCCAAGCGTTGGCCTACGACACCTGGTTCGACACGTCCTGGGGCGCTCACGCATGGGCGATCGAACTGGCTGCGGTCGACGAGGCACTTCTGGCTCACGCGAACCAAACCATCGTCGAAGTGGGCTGCGGCACTGGACGACTCGTCGCCCACCTGGCGGACCGCGGCGATCGAGTTCCTTCACCACCTGGAACCGGTCGCCGCGCTGCTTGGTCGCAGCAACCCCTCGCTGGGCGCCATTCAGGTCCTCACCATCGACATACCGAAGCCAGACCTTTCCCGAACATTCCGCCACCGGGAGACGAGACGCCCGAAAACCGAGCGAGACGTCGAACCAAAAGCGCGCGAGGCGCGGTCGCACGCCGGCGAAGGCGACAGCGACGGCTCGTCCGCGGTTGCGACGGCTCGTCCGGCGACGACGAAACGGGCGCCTCGCCGCGTAACCGATGAGGCCGGTGCCCGCGGCTGCAGAATGGGTCTGTGAGGCTGCTGCTCATTGCGGATACCCACGTCCCGAACCGGGCTCGTGACCTGCCCGCTCAGGTTTGGGACGAAGTCGCCGCGGCGGATGTGGTCATCCATGCCGGGGACTGGGTAGCACCCGCGTTGGTCGACGAACTCGACGCGCACGCCGCCCGGCTGGTCGCGTGCTGGGGCAACAACGACGGCCCCGTATTACGGGCGCGGCTCCCCGCACGAGCGGACGTGACGCTGGGCGGGGTGAATTTCACCATCGTGCACGAGACCGGCGCCGCGGCCGGCCGCGAAGCCCGGATGTCGCGGCTTTACCCGGACAGCGACGTCCTGGTGTTCGGGCACAGTCACATCCCATGGGACACGACCACGAAAAGCGGCCTTCGACTGCTCAATCCGGGTTCGCCCACGGATCGCCGCCGCCAACCGTTCTGCACCTACATGACCGCGGGTGTCGAACACGGCGAGCTGACCGACGTCGTCCTGCATCGCGTCGAAAAGTAGCGGCCGCATAACCTCCGCACAGCCTCTCCACATAGATAGCTCCGGTACAGAGGTATTATTAGCCAGATGGAGTTGCGCACCGATGTGGTCACCGACGTCTTCCGTGTTGTCGGCAGGTTCCGCCGACAACTGCGACGATCAGCCGGCCGCGGCTTCGATTCCGCACGGCTCACCGGGTCGCAGTCGGAGTTGCTGTGGCTCGTCGGACGCCAACCGGGGATCTCGGTGAGCGCCGCCGCCGCGGAGCTCGGCCTGCAGCCCAACACCGCCTCGACGCTGGTGTCCAAGCTCGTCGCGGGCGGACTGCTGGTCCGGACCGTCTGCGATACCGACCGCAGGGTCGGCCAACTGCGGCTCGCCGAGCCGGCCCAGCAGCTGGTCGACGCGTCCCGGGCCGCGCGGCGCGCGGTGCTGGCCGAGGTGATCGGCGAACTCGATGATGACGAAAGAGATTCCCTGACAAAGGGATTGGAGGTCATTGAGAAGATGGCCCGCATACTGCAGGAGCGACGGTCATGAGCGGATCGCTGCCGGCGGTTGACTGCAGGCACCTGACCTACCGTTACGGTCAGTTCACCGCCGTCGATGACGTGACGTTTCAGGTGCGGCCCGGCGAAACCATGGGCCTGCTGGGCCCCAACGGCGCCGGGAAAACAACCATGGTGCGCATGCTCACCACGCTGACCCCTGTGCAACACGGCGTTCTGCACATCTTCGGCATGGACGCCCGCCGTCAGACCACCGACATCAGATGCAATATCGGTTACGTGCCGCAACAACTTTCGATCGAACCGGCGCTGACGGGCCGGCAGAACGTCGAATGGTTCGCGCGGCTGTACGGCGTGCCCCGCGCCGAGCGCGCCGGGCGCGTCGACGAGGCTTTGGACGCGCTGGAATTGCACGAAGTGGCCCACCGCGTGGCCGCCACCTACTCCGGTGGCATGGTGCGCCGCCTGGAAGTGGCTCAGGCCCTCGTCAACCGGCCGTCGCTGCTGGTGCTCGACGAACCCACCGTCGGGCTGGACCTGATCGCACGCGATGGCGTCTGGGCGCAGGTGCAGAAGATGCAGGCCCAGTTCGGCATGACCGTGCTGCTGACCACCCACTACATGGAAGAAGCCGACGCGTTGTGCGACCGGGTCGCACTCATGCATCGGGGCCAGTTGAGCGCCGTGGGCACGCCCGCCGCCCTAAAGGCCCAGATATCCAAGGTGTCGCCACACGCCACGCTCGAGGACGTGTTCCGCCACTACGCGGTATCCGGCCTGGACGAGGGCGATGCGCCCGAGCCCGGTCCGGGCTTACGCGAGATCCGGTACGTCAGAAAGGTGGCCCGCCGTGTCGGTTGATACCAACCTTTCCGGCCTGCCCGGAACGATGGCCCGCGCGCCGCGTGGATGTCGCCGAGTCAATGCGACGGCGGGCCGTGTCGCGGCCTTCGCGATCGTGGAATTGCAGAAGCTGCAGCACGACCGGACCGAACTGCTCACCCGCATGGTGCAACCGGCGTTGTGGCTGTTGATCTTCGGCACCACCTTCAGCCACTTGCACGTCATCCACACCGGATCCGTGTCCTACCTGGCGTTTTTGGCGCCGGGGATCATCGCCCAGTCCGCGCTGTTCATCTCGATCTTCTACGGCATTCAGATCATCTGGGATCGAGACGCCGGCGTGCTGGCCAAACTGATGGTGACACCGGCTCCCGCGGCGGCGCTGATCACCGGCAAGGCGTTCGCGGCCGGGGTGCGTTCGGTCGCCCAGGTCGTCGGCGTCATGGGGCTGGCCTATGTCATGGGCATCGGCCTCACCGTCAACCCGCTGCGGGTTCTGGCGGCCATGGCCGTCGTGATGCTCGGCGCCGCGTTCTTCGCGTGTCTGTCCATGACTCTTGCCGGGTTGGTCCGCAGTCGCGATCGATTGATGGGGATCGGGCAAGCGATCACGATGCCGCTGTTCTTTGCTTCCAATGCGCTCTACCCGGTGGACGTGATGCCGTCCTGGCTGCACGTGCTGAGCACGGTCAACCCGCTGAGCTACGAAGTGGACGCCCTGCGCGGCCTGCTGATCGGGACACCGCTCAACCCGGTTGATGTCGCGGTGCTGGCGCTTGCCGCGATGATCGGAATCGCTACCGCGTCAACGCTGTTGCGCCGCCTGGTCTCCTAGCCTAGCCGTCGCACCGAACGTGCACGTGGTGCGAAAAAAGGCCCGAAATTTCGCAGTGAGCGCACGTTGGGTGTTGTCCGTGACGGTACCGTGACCGATTCCGGGCCGACGCTCAATCGTTAGTCAACCGCGACGTCGAGCCCCGGCCGCGACACGTCAATTGCGCCCCGTCACTGTGTTTCACTGCGCAGGCGAACAGATTCGCCCGCTCGAGGCGACAGACCGAAATTGGGATGGGTAGGGAGCAATGTCGTTCTTTGAAGAGATGCGAAAGTTGCGTGGCGCAGCGGCAACGACGCCGCGCCGGCTGGCTGTCGCGGCGGTAGGGGCTGCCCTGTTGTCGGGTCTGATCGGCGCCGTCGGCGGCCTGGCCACCGCGGGGGCATTCTCGAAGCCGGGGCTTCCCGTCGAATACCTGGAGGTGCCGTCGCCGTCGATGGGCCGCAACATCAAGGTTGAGTTCCAGGGCGGCGGACAGCACGGGGTCTACCTGCTCGACGGTCTGCGGGCACAAGACGACTACAACGGCTGGGACATCAACACCCCGGCCTTCGAGGAGTTCTACCAGTCCGGCCTGTCGGTGATCATGCCGGTCGGTGGCCAGTCCAGCTTCTACAGCAACTGGTACCAGCCCTCACAGGGCAACGGGCAGAACTACACCTACAAGTGGGAAACGTTCCTGACCCAGGAGATGCCCGCCTGGCTGCAGGCGAACAGAAACGTTTCGCCGGCCGGCAACGCCGCGGTGGGCCTGTCGATGTCGGGCGGCTCGGCGCTGATCCTGGCGTCCTACTACCCGCAGCAGTTCCCCTACGCCGCCTCGCTGTCGGGCTTCCTCAACCCGTCCGAGGGCTGGTGGCCGACGCTCATCGGTTTGGCGATGAACGACTCGGGCGGCTATAACGCCAACAGCATGTGGGGTCCGTCGACCGACGCGGCATGGAAGCGCAACGACCCGCTGGTGCAGATTCCGCGGCTGGTGCAGAACAACACCCGCATCTGGGTCTACTGCGGTAACGGCACCCCGAGCGACCTGGGCGGCGACAACATGCCGGCGAAGTTTCTGGAGGGCCTGACGCTGCGCACCAACCAGCAGTTCCAGAACACCTACCTGGCCGACGGCGGGCGCAACGGCACATTCAACTTCCCACCCAACGGCACCCACTCGTGGCCCTACTGGAACCAGCAGCTGGTTGCGATGAAACCCGACATCCAGCAAGTGCTCCTCGGCAGCAACAACGCGGCCTAGAAGCACCGCAGAAGGTCGGCATCGGCAGCAGCGCCCCGGTCAGCGCTGCTGCCGATGCATTATTTTTCCGACTTCTTAGCCAGCAGCGCGCGACGATCCTGGTGAAAATAGGTGTAAGCGGTTGTCAACGCACACGCGACCGTAGCCATCACCAGCATCCAGGTCCCGTTCACGACCACGCTGATGAAGCCACCCACCGTTGCGCCCACGACGAAACTGGCGAGCAGCAGAAAGTAGCCGAGCCAGTCGGAGGCTTTCCCGCCGGCGATGTGGCGCTCGATGCCCTGACCCATCTTGACCATCGTGCCCGTCACATAGCTGAGCGGTATTGACACCTCGCCGTTCTTGACGAATGACGTGTTCAAAGTGCCGGTGCCGAAGGCCAGCAAGACAATCGGTGCGAAGTCCAGAAACTTCTCATCCCATCCTTCGTCGATGACGTCGACCAGGGTGGCGGTAAACAGACTCAGGGTCGTCAGCACCGTCGGACCGTGCGGATGGTCCACCCAGAGATGACGTCTGCACACCGACGCGACCACCACACCAGCGACAAACGCCACCATCAGGAGCCCGGCACTCGCGGCAAGCCACGCCTGGCCGGTGAAATAGCTCAGCACGGCGCGTTGGGCGTTTCCGGTCATGAACACCACGAAATAGCCCTCGGAGTGGGTAAACGAGATCGCCCCCAGCACACCGGCCAGCACCCCGAGCACCCACGACAACCGCGCCTCACTGTTGAATACGTCCCCGGCCACGCCTTCATGTTTTCAGACATACCCGGCCCCCGCAGCGCGGCGGCGGGAGTGCGCTAGACGGCGGTGAGCCGGGCGATGGACCGCAGCGGGATCGGCAGCCAACCCGGCCGGTGTCGCGCCTCGTAGCCGGCCTCGTAGACCGCTTTGTCGAGTTCGTAGGCCGCCAGCACCTGCGCCGAGTCGCGCGGGTCGATCCCGGACACGGCGGCGTACCCGTCACAGAATGCGGCGCAATTGCGCTCGACCCATTCGCGGGCGCGGGCGGCCAGCTGCTTGTCTTCGGCTTGGTGCAGGGCCTGATCCACCAGCGGCCCGTAGGCAGCGTACTCGAACGAGCGCAACATCCCGGCCACGTCACGCAGCGGCGAGTCCGGCGCCCGGCGCTCGTCCAGCGGCTGGCCCGGCTCGCCCTCGAAGTCGATCAACAGCCAGCTCTCCGGGGTGCGCAGCACCTGTCCCAGGTGCAGATCGCCGTGCACGCGCTGCACGGTGATCGTCTCGCCCGCGAGCTTGCCGAACCGCTCCTCGATGATTGCCGCATACTCCGCCAGCTCGGGAACCGACGCCACCGTCGACGACAGCCGCGCCAGCACGGTGTCCACCGGGAAGGGTGCCTGCGCGGTGCCGAGTTGCTCGGCCAAGGTCGCGTGCACGGACGCGACCGCCTCACCGAGCCGGCTGGACTCGGCGGCGAAGTCGCCGCCGACTTCGTAGGCATACAGGTCACCCTCAGCGAACAGGTCGCGAACGCTGGCGCTCGCCATGGCCCACCCCTCCGCGGCGTTGGACGCAAACGCGGTGACCATGCCCAGCGGCCACGCCTCACCCTCGGGCGGGACCATCTCGTAGGTGCCCAACAGCCGCGCCACGTGCGGATTCCCGGCGCGGCCGAGCACCCGGTTCAACTCGATATCGGGGTTGATGCCGCTGCTGACCCGGCGAAAAACCTTGAAAATCGCACGCCGGTCGAAGATCACGCTGGTGTTGCTCTGCTCAGCGTCGAAGACATGCGGCATGGCCTCCAGCGGAAGGGTGACGTCGGGTTCCTTAGTGAAGGTCACCCTGGTGTCCGCGCAGTCGCGTGCGTCGCGGACGTCCGAGGAATCGATCAGCGACAGCAAAAGCCGCGGCGCATCAGCGTCGTACAGCGCGTCGAAACCGGTCCGGCCGTCGGCGGCGCCGATCGTCGCCACCGCGCTGTACTCCGAGACGGGCGCGGAATCCCACCCGACGATCACCTGATAGCGCTCCGACGGTCCGCTGGTGTAGTCGGCATCGATCAGAACCAGGTCGAGATCCTGGTGCAGCGGGACGACGACGCCCACCCCGGCGGCCAACAGCTGACGGTTGCGACCGGCGTACCAACGCTGCTGTGGCAGCCATTCGGACCAGGGGAGCTTGACGGGGCTCCCGGCAGGCACAGTCATGCGTTCTCCTCACGAGCGGGGGACAGCTCGAACCAGTAGAAGCCATGTCCCGGCAGGGTCAGCAGGTAAGGCAGGTGGCCGATGCGGGGAAACTCCACGTGCCCGGTCAGCTCCACCGGGGTGGAACCGCTCCAGTGCTGCAGGTTCAGTTCGATGGGCTGGGGAAACCGCGACAAGTTGTTGACGCACAGCACGGTGTCGCCGCCGCCGCCATCGCGGGCCTGGCGGATGAAGGCCAGCACCGACGGGTTCGACCCGCCCAGTTCCTCGAAGGTGCCGATCGCGAACGCGCGGTGCCGGCGGCGCACCGACAGCATCATGCGCGTGAAGTTCAGCAGCGACGTCGAGGTGTCGCGCTGCGCCTCCACGTTGACCGCCTGGTAGCCGTAGACCGAGTCCTGGCTGGGCGGCAGGTAGAGCCGGCCGGGGTTGGCTTTGGAAAACCCGGCGTTGCGGTCCGGTGTCCACTGCATCGGGGTGCGCACGCCGTCGCGGTCCCCCAACCAGATCACGTCGCCCATGCCTATCTCGTCACCGTAGTAGAGGACCGGGGAGCCGGGCAGCGAAAACAGCAACGCGGTGAACAGTTCGATCTGGTTGCGGTCGTTGTCCAACAGCGGCGCCAGGCGGCGACGGATCCCGACGTTGGCCTTCATCCGCGGATCCTTGGCGTACTCGGAGTACATATAGTCGCGTTCTTCGTCGCTGACCATCTCGAGGGTCAACTCGTCGTGGTTGCGCAGGAAGATTCCCCACTGGGCCGTGTCGGGGATCTCGGGCGTCTGCGCGAGAATCTCGGAGATCGGGAACCGCGACTCGCGGCGGACCGCCATGAAGATGCGGGGCATCAGCGGGAAGTGAAACGCCATGTGGCATTCGTCGCCGCCGGTGCTGGCATCGCCGAAATACTCCACGACGTCGGCGGGCCACTGGTTGGCCTCGGCCAGCAGCACCCGGCCCGGGAACTCGTCGTCGACGACCTTGCGGACCTGCTTCAGGAAGGCGTGCGTCTCGGGGAGGTTCTCGCAGTTGGTGCCCTCGCGCTCGAACAGGTACGGCACCGCGTCCAGCCGGAACCCGTCGATTCCCAGGCCCAGCCAGAAGCGAAGGACGTCGATCATCGCCTCCTGCACGGCCGGGCAGTCATAGTTCAGATCCGGTTGGTGGGAGAAGAACCGGTGCCAGTAGAACTGGCGGCGCACCGGATCGAACGTCCAGTTCGACTCCTCGGTGTCGACGAAGATGATGCGGGCGTCGGTGTACTTCTGGCTGGTGTCGCTCCACACGTAGTAGTCGCCGTACGGTCCGTCGGGGTCACGACGCGACTCCTGGAACCACGGGTGGGACTCCGAGGTGTGGTTCATCACCAGGTCGGTGATCACGCGGATCCCGCGCTTGTGCGCCGCGTCGAGCAGCGCCACGAAATCGTCGACCGTGCCGAATTCCGGGAGCACCTTGTAGAAATCCCGGATGTCATAGCCCCCGTCGCGCAGGGGTGAGTCGTAGAACGGCGGGAGCCAGATGCAGTCGATCCCAAGCCATTGCAGGTAGTCCAGCTGGCCCAGCAGCCCACGCAGGTCACCCGACCCGTCGGCATTGGCGTCGAAGAACGCGCGGACCAGCACCTCGTAGAAAACCGCGTGCTTGAACCAGGTCAGGTCGGCGGGCAGTGCGGCGGCATTGGTGAAGTCCTCGGCGTTCGGGTGCTCGACCACACCCCCCTCCACGTGGCTACCCGCCGCGGGAGGATGCTCGCCAAAGTCTCTCGCGACGTTCATCAATTCCACGATGCCACGGATACCCGGGGTGCGACGACGGGAATCACACACCGGGACGACCAACGAATCAACTTTGGCGGCAAGCCGATTCGCTGCCCGGCGGGCATAGTCGGCGCCGAGCTCAGGCCGGGGGTCCGTCCGCCAGCGTCACGTTCCGGGTGCGAGCGACACCGGACGCATCGCGGAAGCTCACGGCGACCGTGTCGCCCGGATGATGCGGGACGAGGACGTCCGTCATCCCGGTTGCGCCGTTGATCGGTACTCCGTCGACCGCGGTGACGACGTCGCCGGCAGAGATTCCGGCCTCCGCGGCCGGACCGCTGGCGACCACCCGTTGCACCCGAGCGCCGCTACCACCGTTGTCGGTGACGCCCAGGCCGAGGAAGGCCGTCGGGCCGATGTGGACGGTGCGCGACCCCGCCCCAGAGCGGATCTGGCCGGCGACTCCCATCGCGGTGCCGATCGGGATGGCGAATCCCTGCCCGCCGGACATCTTGTAGCTCTCGGTGGCGGCGGTGTTGACGCCGACCACCTGCCCGGCACCGTTCACCATGGGCCCTCCGGAGTCACCCGGCCTGATCGGGGTATCCGCCCGGATCAGCCCGCCGAGGTTCTCGTCGGCACCGGTCAGGGTATCGGTTGCCGAGACGGTTTGGTTGACCGCGAGGACCCTGCCGGCCACCGCACTGGGTGTCCCCCCTTGGCCACCGGCGTTGCCCAGCGCGACGATGGGCTCGCCGATGGAGACCCCGCCGCCGATGGCGGCGGTCGGCAGACCGGCCGCGCCGCGAAGCTGCAACACCGCGACATCTTGCGTGCGGTCGTAACCGATCACGTCGACGGGGTAGGTCTGCCCGTTGCCCACGTCGAACGCGCTGATGTCCGTCGCGCCGGAGATCACATGGTTGTTCGTCAGCACGATGCCGTTGGGGTCGATGACAATGCCCGTACCCGCCCCGACCGCATTGTTGTAGCCGAACTTCGTGTTGATGTCGACGACCTGCGGCCCCACCTGACCGACCAATGCGGACGGGTCCAACGGGGCCTCCGGCCGGTTCCCGTACCGGTCGAGTGCCAGGGTGGAAAACCCGGGAGGCGTCGCGGACGCGGGCACCACGCCGGGTCCAAGCCCCAGGCCCAGTCCGAGCACCAGTCCGACCACGGCCGGCGCACTGACCGGCCATGACCACCGGAGTGGGCGGTGGTGCGATGTGCTCATCCCGTGTCACCTTCCTGCTAGGCAGTAAACATCGGAACTGTCCCGGCTTGAGGTTCGGGGGCCAGATCTTCTGTGTATATAACCGTAATGCAGGTTGTTATTCACGGCAGCGGCCACCTTCTGATCGGCTACCCGTCTTGTGGGCTTTGCCGCAAAGGCTTCGCTGCGGGCGTAATCGGAACGGCCACCGCCCCGCGCGGCCCGCGGCGCCGCGTCCTAACCTGGCCGGGTGGGCGAATTCGACCCCAGGGTCAGCTTCACCCGGTCCCCGGTGGCCCGTCTGGCCACCGCCTCGCCCGACGGGACACCCCATCTGGTTCCGGTGGTGTTCGCCGTCGACGGCGACCTTGAGAACGGCGTCGTGTACACCGCCGTCGACGGGAAACCGAAATCCACCCGCCGACTGCGCCGCCTGGCCAACATCGACGGCAACCCACACGTCTGTCTGCTGGTCGACCACTACGCCGACGACTGGACGCGATTGTGGTGGGTGCGGGTCGACGGCGTCGCCGCGGTCCATCGCGACGGCGACGCGACGGCAACCGGCTGCCGGCTGCTGCGGGAAAAATATCCTCAGTACCAAACCGTTCCGTTGGACGGTCCGGTGATCTCTATCGCGGTGCGGCGCTGGTCGAGCTGGCACGCCTGAGCCGCGCCAAATCCGCAGCCCCGCGTCGGCGATGTGCGACCGGCCGCCGGGAATCTACGGCACGCAACGGCTACCGTTCACGTGTGATCCTCGGCGGCCAGCGGATACTCGCGCTCGGGTCTGCGGCGGCGCTCGCCCTCGGCCTCGCCGTGGTGCCGGCTGGATGCTTTCCCAAGCCCAACAAGTCATCCGGTCCCGGTGACGCAACCGCACCGCGGTGCCCGACAGCCCCGGTCACCGTCGTGGTGAGCGTTTCGCAGTGGGGCCAGATCGTCTCGACACTCGGCGGCAACTGCGCCACGGTGACGACCGTACTTGCGAGTTCCGCGGTCGACCCGCACGACTACGAGCCCTCCCCCGCGGACACGAAAATGTTCCTCCACGCCCGCCTCGTGGTCGTCAACGGCGCGGGTTATGACGCCTGGGCGGCGAAGCTGGCCGCCGCGAGCGCACCGCAGGCCCTGGTCGTCAGCGCCGCCGCGGTCACCAAGACGCCGAATGGCGCCAACCCGCACCTGTGGTACAGCCCACCGGCCGTGACGGCCGTCGCGGACGCGGTGACCGCCGCGCTGACCCGGTTATCACCCATGGCGGCCGACTATTTCGCCGCGCAGCGGTCGACATTCACCGTCGGCCTCGCGCCCTACACGGACCTCATCGGCAGGCTGAAGCGGGCGGCGGCGGGCAAGTCCTACGCGGCAACCGAATCCGTTTTCGACTACATGGCCGCGGCGCTGGACCTGGTCGACAAAACGCCCGACGGCTACCGGCGGGCCGTCACGAACGAGTCCGATCCGTCGCCCACGGACATCGAGGCGTTCCGCGCGGCGCTCGCCGGGCATCGGGTCGACGTGCTGATCTACAACGCTCAGACCCAGGGCCCGGTGCAGGAGAAGATCCGCGTGACCGCTCAACAACACGGAGTGCCGATCGTCGGCATCACCGAGACTCTGCCGTCCGGGCGGGTTTCGTTCGAGAGTTGGCAGGTCGACCAGCTCGACCGGTTGGCGCAGGCGCTCGGTGTCCCCGCCTGACCCGCCTCCCGCCGCGCTGACGTTCGACAACGTCAGCGCCGTCCGGGGTGGACGGCTGATCTGGTCGGAGGCGACCTTTCAGGTGCCGTCCGGGGGTGTCGTCGCAGTCCTCGGTGCAAACGGCGCGGGCAAAAGCCCACTGCTGCAGGTGATCCTGGGACTCGTCCCGGTCGCCTCCGGACAGGTCCGGGTGTTCGGCGAACGTCCGGGCGAGGACAACCAGTCGATCGGCTACATCCCGCAGAATTATGCGCTGCGCTCCGATTACGCGATCCGCGCCGCCGACGCGGTGATGCTCGGGCTGACCGGATACCGGTGGGCCTTCGGGCGCAGCACGGCGACGCAACGCCGCCGCGTCGAAGAAGCCCTTGAGTCGATGCGCGCCAAGGAGTTCGCCGACCAACGCCTCTCGCAGCTGTCCGGCGGGCAACGCCAGCGCGTGGCGATCGCCGAGGCTCTGGTCGCGCGGCCGCCGCTGTTGATGCTCGATGAACCGCTGGCATCGCTGGACCTGCGCAGCCAGCGGGAGATCGTCGAGCTCCTGCAGGGCCTGCACCAGGACCGGGGTGTGACGATCCTGCTCGTCGCGCACGACCTGAACCCTGTCCTCGCGCTGCTCGACAGCGCCATCTACCTCATCGGCGGGCACGCGCGGTACGACACGATCGACAACGTGCTCGACGACGCGTTGCTCAGCGACATCTATGGCACCGGAATCGAAGTCGCCCGGTGCCCCCACGGGGACGTCTACATCAGGAGCGTCATATGACAAACCGTCTTGTGGCCGTGGGCTACCAGCAGGACTGGTGGGCGATCCTGATGTCCCCGTTCATGCGCGACGCGCTGCTCGGCGGAACCATCGTGGCCCTTGCCGCCGGCCTGATCGGCTATTTCGTCGTCATCCGCAATACCGCATTCGCCGCGCACGCCCTGGCCCACATCGGTCTGCCCGGCGCGACGGGTGCGGTGTTGGTGGGCCTGCCGGTCGCGCTGGGTCTCGGGATTTTCTGCGTGGGCGGCGCACTGGTCATCGGCGTGTTGGGAAAAAGAGCCTCCGAGCGCGACGTCGCGACGGGGACCGTCCTGGCGATGGCCATCGGCCTCGCCCTGTTCTTCAACTCCCTGGCTACCCGGGCTACGGGCACCATGACGAACGTCCTGTTCGGCAACCTACTGGCCATCTCGCACGAACAACTGGTCACCTTCGCCGGCCTGCTGGTGCTCCTGGCCGTCAGCGTCGGGCTGATGTACCGGCCCTTGTTGTTCTCGTCGATCAACGTCCAGGCCGCCGAGGCCAAAGGCGTACCGGTGCGGGGCCTTTCCATCGGCTTCATGGCACTGCTGGGGCTGGCGGTGACGATGGCCATCCAGGCCGTAGGCAGCCTGCTGCTCTTCGCCCTCGTAGTCACACCAGCCGCGACCGCCATCACGCTGACAGCCAGGCCGGGCTTCGCCATGCTGATTTCCACGCTCGTCAGCATGGCGTCGGTCTGGCTGGGGCTCGGAGTCTCGGCGATGTTCGACCTGCCGCCGAGCTTCGTTATCGTGTCCATCGCGTGCACGGCCTGGTTCGCGGTCTGGGTGGCCGATAACGGCGTTCGGTCCCCCTGGAGATCTCGCCCTGATTCCACTCGGTGAATCGATCGATGCGGCCCGACGGTCTTGTGGTCGGGGGTGGTTCGGGGGAATGGTAGGTAGTTAGGCAGGTGTGCGGCGGGACGCGACCCGGGAAACTCGGAGGAAAGTCATGGCGGACCGGGCGAATTCTTCCCAGGGCGCGGTATCGGCCCCCACCGCGAACGGTCCCGGCGACATCCGCAACGTGGTTTTGATAGGACCCTCTGGCGGCGGCAAGACCACCCTGGTCGAGGCCTTACTGGTTGCGGCGGGCGTGCTGTCGAGACCGGGGTCGGTCGCCGACGGCACCACGGTCTGCGATTACGACGACGCCGAGCTCCGCCAACAGCGATCAGTGGGCGTCGCCGTGGCGTCACTGGCGCACGACGGCATCAAGGTGAACCTGGTCGACACACCCGGGTACGCCGACTTCGTCGGCGAGTTGCGAGCCGGGTTACGCGCCGCTGACTGTGCGCTGTTCGTGATCGCGGCCAACGAGGGCGTCGACGAGCCAACCAGGTCGTTATGGCAGGAGTGCAGCCAGGTCGGCATGCCGCGCGCCGTGGTGATCACCAAGCTCGACCACGCCCGGGCGAACTATCAAGACGCCCTGGCCGCGGCGCAGGACGCGTTCGGCGACAAGGTTTTACCGCTTTACCTGCCCACCGGCACGCCTGCCTGCGACGGCGTGATCGGATTGCTGTCGCAGAAGCGCTACCAGTACTCCGGCGGCAAGCGGACCGTGCATGCACCGGATCCATCGGACGCCGAGCGTATCGAGGATGCGCGCGGCGCCCTCATCGAAGGCATCATCGAGGAGTCCGAGGACGAGTCGCTGATGGAGCGCTATCTCGGCGGTGAGTCGGTCGACGAGTCGGTGCTCATCGAGGATCTCGAGCGAGCCGTCGCCCGGGCTTCGTTCTTCCCGGTCATCCCGGTGTGCAGCAGCACCGGTGTCGGCACGCTCGAACTGCTGGAGGTCGCCACTCGCGGATTCCCGTCGCCGATGGAACACCCCCTGCCGGAGGTCTTCACCCCGCAGGGCGCTCCGCACGCGACGCTGACGTGCGATCCGGGCGCACCATTGCTGGCCGAGGTGGTGAAGACGACGTCGGACCCCTATGTCGGCCGGGTGAGCCTGGTCCGGGTGTTTTCCGGAACCATCAGACCCGACACGACCGTCCACGTGTCGGGCCATTTTGCGTCGTTCTTCGGCACCAACGGCCCAAATTCCGGGGGCAGCACGCATCCTGACCACGACGAAGACGAACGGATCGGAGTCCTGTCATTCCCGCTCGGTAAGCAGCAACGCCCCGCGACGGCGGTGGTGGCCGGCGACATCTGCGCCATCGGCAAGCTGAGTCGCGCCGAAACGGGCGACACGCTGTCGGACAAATCCGAGCCGCTGGTGCTGAAGCCCTGGACCACGCCCGAGCCGCTGCTGCCGGTCGCCATTGCGGCCCATGCCAAGACCGACGAAGACAAATTGTCGGTCGGGTTGGGCAGGTTGGCGGCCGAGGACCCGACGCTGCGGATCGAGCAGAACTCCGAAACCCACCAGATCGTGCTCTGGTGCATGGGCGAGGCCCATGCCGGCGTGGTGCTCGACGCGCTGGCCAACCGGTACGGCATCAGCGTCGACACGGTGGAGCTGCGTGTCCCGTTGCGAGAAACATTCGGCGGCAAGGCCAAAGGCCACGGCCGCCACGTCAAGCAGTCCGGCGGGCACGGCCAGTACGCGGTATGTGACATCGAGGTGGAACCGCTGCCGGAAGGCGCCGGATTCGAGTTCCTCGACAAAGTCGTCGGCGGCGCGGTGCCGCGGCAATTCATCCCCAGCGTCGAGAAGGGGGTGCGCGCCCAGATGGAGAAGGGGGTGCACGCCGGCTACCCGGTGGTCGACATCCGGGTCACCCTGCTCGACGGCAAGGCGCACAGCGTCGACTCTTCGGACTTCGCGTTCCAAATGGCGGGTTCGCTGGCGTTGCGGGAGGCGGCGGCGACGAAGGTGACTCTGCTCGAGCCGATCGACGAGATCTCGGTGCTGGTCCCGGACGACTTCGTCGGCGCGGTGCTGGGCGACCTCTCGGGACGCCGCGGCCGGGTGCTGGGGACCGAGACCGCGGGCAATGATCGCACCGTGGTCAGAGCCGAGGTGCCACAGGTGGAGTTGACGCGCTATGCCGTCGACTTGCGCTCGCTGGCGCACGGGGCCGCATCGTTCACCCGTTCGTTCGCCCGCCACGAACCGATGCCCGAATCGGCCGCCGCCCGCATCACTGCCGCCGTCTGAAACGACACTGAAAAAGTCCTGACACTGAAAAGGCACTGTGGAAAGCATTTCGGTGCAGACTATTTCGACGTTCAACGGGCTTCCCGGCCCGCGGCGCGGCGACGGCTGATCTGGCGCTGGTGATCGTCGCAGCCGTCGCCACCCTGGTTCAGACCTATCGCATCGGCGAATCGGGAGTGCGGGCCGCGTGGAAAAACGTGACGTCGGCGGCCCCGTGACACGGCCGGTTGTCATGCCTGGCGGCCGAAATGTTCGGCGACCGCGCGGCGATCCAGCGAGCCCTTCGCCGTGTGCGGCAGCTTGCTCGCTTGACGGAAGACCGCCGGAATCTCGAACGGGGCCAGGCGGTCCCGGCAGAACTCCACGAGCTCGGCCGGAGTCGGCGAGGCAGACGCCCGCGGAACGATCACGGCGGCCACGGTCTCCCCGTACATCTTGTCCGCCACGCCGAAGACGGCCACTTCCAGCACATCGGGATGGCCGGCCAAGATCCCTTCGACGTGCTCCGGGGAGATCTTTTCACCGCCCCGGTTGATGAGTTCTTTGATCCGGCCGCGGATCGTCAGCTCGCCGCCGGGTGACAACGACCCGAGGTCGCCGGTGCGCAACCAGCCGTCGGTGAAGTTCGCGGCGGTGATCGCCGGATCGCCGAGGTACCCGCGCACGATGGTCGGGCCGTGCAGCCAGACCTCTCCGACCGTTTCGGGGGGCACCGGTTTGCCGTCGGACCCGACGATACGGATCTCCGGGCCGGTCGACCGGCCGACGAGCCCTGGTGTGGCAGCAGGGTTTTCGTCGCTTCCAGCGCCCCCGATAGGTGTCGTGGCCACTTGGTGGGTGGCCTCGGTCATGCCGAAAGCGCACACCACCGGTGCCGAGAACGTGTCCTGCAGCGCCTGCGCGGTTTCCGCGGTGAGCGGCGCGCTGCAGCTGCGGATGAAGCGCAACGCTCGTCTGCTCCCCGGCTGCTCGGCCTTGGCGCGCTCCAACAGGATCTGGTGAATCGTCGGGACCGCGGTGTACCACGTGGCCCGGACGACGGCGACGTCGTCCCAGAACGTGTGCGCCGAGAAGCGTCCACGGGCGGGCAGCAACACGGTACCGCCGGAAGCCAGCGTCGCCAGCAGCGCGGCAAGCAGCCCGTGACCGTGGTAGAGCGGCATCACCGCGACCGTGGCGTCCTGCGGGCTAAGCCCGTATCCGGCGGCGATGGCTCGCACCGAAGCGGCGATGTTGGCGCGCGTCCAGGGGACCATCTTCGGCACACCGGTGGTTCCGCCGGTGAACATGATCATGGCGTCGTCCTCGCGGAGTCCCCCGGGTGTCGCGACGTCGCCTTTCGGTGCCGCGGCGGGGTCCAGGTGCACTGCCGGGGCGTCGTCCTCACCGCCAACTGTCACCGCTACGGGCCACCACGGCAAAGCCGTTTCACCTTTGTCGCCGGGCCCTTCGCCGTCGACCAGCACCGCGCGCGCGCCCGCCGCCTCGCTCCGGGCGCGCTGCTCGCCGACCGGCAGTGCGGGGTCCAGCGGCACAGCGACCAGGTCTGCTCGCGACGCCGCCAACAGGCCGACGACGAACTCTGCGTTGCTGCCCGCGCGTATCGCCACCCGGTCACCGGGCAGCAGACCTCCGGCCTTCAGCTGCCCGGCCAGATCGTCGACCAATCCGATCAGGTCGCGGTAGCTGATCGGTGCCCGGTGGGAGGTGACGACGAGCGCCGGCTCCTCCGGCGACCGCGTCGCCGCCGCCTCCACGAGATCGACGATGCGCGCGCCTGTCAGTCCCGCTGACTCCACCACCTGGCTGCGAGACGTCGATCCGGTGTCCATCGCCGCCCTCCTTTTGGTATCTGACAGATTCCCTGCTTGCACTATCCCTGTCTAATCTTGGACACCTGCGAGGCGTCCGGACCACAGCGGTAGGCGAGTTCCGCCGCACCGGGCTCAGCGCCCCGACCGCGAGCAGACAGTCGGGTCGGGAATTGGAAGGTAGATGATGTCTGACGGTAGGACCCAGGGCCTT
>Ga0080006_1159190_pt1 | contig 22559 bp, 13 predicted proteins | sample RS3BMetagenome_FD_69209 | JGI IMG/M metagenome (GOLD analysis project Ga0080006, IMG submission 69209) | Ferric oxide microbial mat and aquatic microbial communities from Rainbow Spring, Yellowstone National Park, USA - RS3B (SPADES... ...
GGGCGAACGAGAGCGCGGCGCGGGCGAGGCTCTCCCGCGCGCGGGCGAACGAGAGCGGTGCGCGGGCGCGGCTCTCCCACGCGCGGGCGAACGAGAGCGGTGCGCGGGCGAGGCTCTCCCACGCGCGGGCGAACGAGAGCGGTGCGCGGGCGAGGCTCTCCCGCGTGCGGGCGAACGAGAGCGGTGCGCGGGCGAGGCTCTCCTGCGCGCGGGCGAACGAGAGCGGCGCACGGGCGAGGCTCTCCTGCGCGCGGGCGAACGAGAGCGGCGCACGGGCGAGGCTCTCCTGCGCGCGGGCGAACGAGAGCGGCGCACGGGCGAGGCTCTGCCGCGCGTGGGCGAGCGAGAGCGGTGCGCGGGCGAGGCTCTCCCGCGCGCGGGCGAACGAGAGCGGCGCGCGGACGAGGCTCTGCCGCGCGTGGGCGAACGAGAGCGGCGCACGGACGAGGCTCTGCCGCGCGTGGGCGAACGAGAGCGGCGCACGGGCGAGGCTCTGCCGCGCGCGGGCGAACGAGAGCGGTGCGCGGGCGAGGCTCTCCCGCGCGCGGGCGAGCGAGAGCGGCGCGCGGACGAGGCTCTCCCGCGCGCGGGCGAGCGAGAGCGGTGCGTGGGCGAGGCTCTCCCGCGCGCGGGCGAACGAGAGCAGTGCGCGGATGAAGAACGCAGGTGCTCGGCCGAGCCGCGCCGTCGAGCTCAAGAGGAAGGCCGCTGCGGGCCAGGGGTGGGGCGGGCCAGAAGCGGATGCCAAGAACGCGCGAGGAGCGCCGCTCGCCGACCGGGTGCGCAAAGGAGGTCGGCGCGGTCGATGGGCGCCCTGACGGCTGGCCGACGCGAAAGGCTTCCACGCGCGGCAGATCGGGCGGTAGCCTGGCGCGTGGATGGGTAGTCGAAGCGCGGTCGATACCCCTGCGCGGGCGCTGCTGGCGTTTCATCGCCGGAGGCAGTGGCGGCAGGCCGACCTGGCGCGAGAGCTCGGCGTGAGTGTCGAGGCCGTGCTCCGGACGCTGCGCGCGCTGGAGAAAGGGGGCATGCCGCTCCAGCGCGACGATACGGACAAGCCGCACGTCTGGTGGAAGGTGCCGAAGGACTGGGTGCCGCAGGGCGTCCTCTTCCCGCGCGAGCAAACCGCGGCGCTCCTTCGCGTGCTCGCTCGCGCACCGGCGAGCAAGGAGCGCGACGCGCTGCTGGCGCACGCGTCGCAGTCGGCCCGTGCGTCGGACGCGAGGCCGCGCGTGGTCGCGTCGCCGCTGAGCGAGCTCGAAGCGGCGTGGTTGCCGCTGGTCGAAGACGCCTCGCGCGGGGTGACGCTCGGGATGCGTTACGTGGGGACGAAGCGAGCGGGCGCAGAGTGGCGGTACGCCTCGGTGCAGCACGTCGACGTGGGGCCGCCGTCGAGGTTCATCGCGGTCTGCCACCGCGACGGGAAGCTCAAGGAGTTTCGCGTCGACGGGATTCAGCTCGCGCGTCTCGACCCGACCACGGCGTACCGCGCGGCGGATCCCGCCGCGGTGCAGAAGGTTCTGCGCGAGCGGATCGCGGGGTTCCATCGAGATGCCGAGCCGGTCGAGTGCGCGTTCGGGGTGCGTGCGGCCGACGCGGGCTGGGTCGCGCGGAATCTGCCGGCGGGCCTGACGGTGGATGCGGACGCCGCGGTGAAAGAGGGGATCCGGGTGCGGTGTCGGACGGCGGCGGTGCGGCAGGTCGCGCGGTTCGTGGTGGGGCTCGGGCAAGCGGCGACGGTGGAGACGCCGGAGCTCGCGGCGAGCGTGAGGGAGCTGGCCGAGCAGGCGCTGAAGGGGCTGGAGGCGGCGGCGCCGATGCGACCGAAGGGGCTGAAGGCGAAGCAGCGCGCGGGGTGAACGGAGGGGCAGTGCCGTACAACGAGGGGGTGATTTGTGACGGGGGAGGAGGGGTAGCTTGGGCGTCGTGGGCACGACCTTGACCACGACGATGACGATCGCCCCCGAGACATGGGCGCTTTGGGGCAAGGCCGATCCCAAGAGGGCGTCCGGACATGGCGGCCCCGAATGGCACCCGCTCCTCTGCCATCTGGTCGACGTCGTCGTCGCTGCCGAGCGCCTCCTGACGGAGGTGCGCCCTGATCGGCTCGTGGCCCTTGCCCGTGCGCTCGGGCTTCGCGAGGCAGACGCAGCTCCCTGGCTGCTGTTCTTCGTCGGCCTGCACGATCTCGGGAAGGCGACTCCCTCCTTCCAGGCGAAGGTCGACCGGCGGCGCCTGGAACTGGAACGACTCGGCTTCGACTTTCCCGAGGGCGACAAGCCGCACGGGCAGCTCTCGGTGCCGCTCGCGAGGAGGGCGCTCGAAGGCGCTGGCGTGCCTCGCCCGCTGGCGCTCTCCGTGGCAAAGGCGGTCGGCGCTCACCACGGGGAGTTTGTCCCCCCGATGGTCTTGGCCAAGCTGGTGGACCGCGGCGACCTCCTCGCCTCCCAGCGCGGCAAAGCCCCGCTCTGGAAAACGGTTCGCGCGAACCTGGTCGAAGTGCTCGGGGGCTTGTGTGGAATCTCGGTGGCGACGCCGCGCCCGGCGCCGCTCGATGGCGCGCCCCTTCACTCCTTCGTGGCCGACCTAGCGGGTTTGACGACCGTGGCCGACTGGCTCGGATCGAACGCGGACGTCTTCGAGTACGTCTCGCCGCCGGCGTCGCTTGGTGATTACGCGCGGCTCGCTCGCGAACGCGCGAAGGAGTCGATCGAAGTCGCCGGCTGGCGCCGCCCCCCCGTGTCTCCCCGGCGGAGCTTCGAGGAGCTCTTCGGGAAGAAGCCCTGGCCTCTTCACGCGATGGTCTCGGACATTCTTCCCCGGCTCGAGGGACCGAGCCTGCTCGTCGTCGAAGCACCGATGGGTGAAGGGAAGACCGAGGCCGCGCTCTCAGTCTTCGACGCCCTGGCGTCGCGCGGCGCGTCGGGCCTGTACTTCGCGCTTCCAACGCAGGCGACCAGCAATCAGATCTTCGGACGCGTCGAGCGGTTCCTACGCGGCGCCTTCCCCGGAGAGACGCACGGCCTGCATCTCGTCCACGGCGACTCCGGCCTGTCCGACGCCTACGAGGCTCTCAAGGAACGCGCGTTCCGCGTTCGCTCCGTCGGCGACGTCGGGAGCGACCAGGGGCCCGTCGCGGACGCCTGGTTTGCTCGCAGCAAGCGGGCGCTCCTCGCGCCCATCGCCGTAGGGACGGTGGACCAGGCGCTCATGGGTGTCCTGGGCGTCAAGCACGCTTTCCTACGGCTGCACGGCCTCGCGGGGAAGGTCCTCGTGATCGACGAGGTCCACGCGTACGACACGTACACGTCGCAGCTCCTGGAGAGGCTCCTCGCCTGGGCCCACGCGCTCGGAACGACGGTCGTCCTGCTCTCGGCGACCCTCCCGGCGGACCGTCGCGCGGCCCTACTGCGCGCCTACGGCGCTGACTCGGCTCCACCGGCGACTTACCCGAGGATCACGGTGGCTAGCGCGGGGCGTGCCACGAGCGTGACGTTTCCATCGCGTCGCGCTCCCGTGCCCGTCTCGCTCGTCTGGCAGCAGTCGGACGAGGTGGCCGCCCGTCTTGCCGAGACGATTTCCGACGGCGGCTGTGCAGCGTGGATCGTGAACACGGTGCGAGAGGCCCAGAGGACATTCCTCCGTCTGCGGCATCTTCAACGGGAGGGGCGGATCGCCGCCGATGTCACCATCGACCTTCTCCACGCGCGTTTCCCCTTCGCGGCGCGCGCCCAGCGCGAGCGCGCGGCGGAGGCGTCTTTCGGGCCCGGAGAGGACCGTCGGCCGCGCGCCGCGATCCTCGTCGGCACGCAGGTGCTCGAGCAGAGTCTCGATCTCGACTTCGACGTCATGGTGACCCAGGTCGCGCCGATCGACCTCGTGCTCCAGCGGGCGGGGCGCCTTCACAGGCACCTGAGGTCTTGGCGCCCAGAGCGCGTGCACGCGCCCGCTCTGTGGCTCGTTAGGCCGGAGCACGAGGACCGCGCGACCGGTCCCGAGTTCGGTGCGAGCGCCTACGTGTACTCCGAGGCGATCCTCCTGAGGACGTGGCTTGCGCTCCGGGAGCGCACGGAGATCACCTTGCCGGAGGACATCGAGGGGCTCATCGAGACGGTGTACGGCGGCGGGCCGGTGCCGCAACGAACCGAGCTAGCCGCGCGCGTCGCGAAGCTCGACGCAGACGACCGGGAAGGCGCTCGCGCCGACGGGAACAAGGCGCATGCGGTCGTCCTTCGGTCGCCGGAAACGGAGGACGATCCGTTCGGCGAGCTCGCGAGCGTCTACGACGACGAGGATCCCGCCATCCATCCAGCCCTTCGCCCCGTCACGCGGCTCGGCGATCCCTCGGTCGACGTCATCCCGATCGTCGATGAACAGGGACGCTCGCTGCTCGCAGGCAATCCGAGCGTGGTCATCGACCTCTGGTCACGCGACCCGTTGCCGCGGAGCGTCGTCGTGGCTGCGGCCCGACAGTCCGTCGGACTGAGTCATCGGACGGTCGTAGCGGCGCTCCTCAAGGAGAATCCGCCGCCGGCCTTCGCCGCGGCCGGCCATCTGCGGTACCACCGCGTTCTGCGGCTCGACACAGACGGCCGGACCGAGATCGGCGGTGTCCCGCTGCATCTCGATCCCGACCTCGGTCTCGTCGTAGGCTCGCTCGACCTGCACGCAGACGACGCATCGGAGGGGACGACGTGACCAGCTTGGGACGACCTTCTTTCGATCTGACGCGCGAGCCATGGATCCCCTGCGAGACGCTCGACGGCAAGCGCGTCGAGCTGGGCTTCGAGGACGTGCTGCTCCGAGCTCACGAGCTGGCGGCGGTCCACGACGAGTCGCCCCTCGCGACGGCGATGATCCACCGGCTGCTCCTGGCGATCCTCCACCGCGTCGTCGACGGTCCGAAGTCGCTGGCCGAGTGGGAGGCGATCTGGAAGCAAGAGCGGTTCGACGCCGAGCGCGTGAAGGCTTACCTCGCGAAGTGGAGACACCGGTTCGACCTGTTCGACGCGGAGCGGCCGTTCATGCAAGTGGCGCGGCTGGGGGAGGTGATGGAGAAGGAGAGGGGGAGGGGGAAGCCGAGCGAGGCGATCCCGCCGCGCCGGCTTGCCCTCGAGCGCTCGGGGTACAGCGGTGCCTCCAAGTTGCTGGAGCATGGAGGGGACGACGACGCAATCGCGCCGGCTCAGGCGGTTCGCGACATGCTGGGTTTCATCGGATTCGGACCAGGCGGCAGGATCCTGAACGACTCTGGCTACCCGAAGCAGGGGCCCCTTCGCAGTGGCGCCGTCGTCCTGCTGCGCGGACGGTCGCTCCGCGAGAGCCTCGTTCTAAACCTGCTGGTTCCCGGGCCGGCCGTTCCGGCCGCGACACCGGAGGATGCTCCCGCATGGGAGCACGACGAGGCGGTCTCTCGCGGGAAGCGCGTCGTGAGAGGTTGGCTGGACGCGCTGACCTGGCAGGCGCGTCGCGTCGAGCTGGTCCCCTCCGAGGGCGAAGCGCCGGTCCGTGTCATCAATGCGATGACCGGGGTGGGCGCGGAGGCAGATGACTGGCTGGAGCCGATGCACGCGCTCGTCGTGCGGGACCCGAAACGGCCCCCTGAGCCCATTGCTTTCGACCCCGACCGCAATCTCTGGCGCGACTCGACCGCGCTGTTCCGAGCCGCGGATGCAGCAAGGGATCACCGGCCGCCGGCAGCCTGCGCACAGGTGGCGCGCGTCATCGTGGAGCGCGACGTCCTGGGCCGAGATGCCCTGTTCGCGGTCACCTTGCACGGGCTCGCAAGCAGCCAGGCCGCCATCTCCCTGTGGGGATCCGAGCGGATGCCCCTACCGCTTCGATTGCTTGCAGACCCGGACCGACTCGAGATCGTCGAACGGGCTCTCCAGGACGCCGAATCCGTCGAACGCGCGCTCTACGGGGCGGCGTGGGTGCTCGCTCGCTTCGCGCTGGCGTCAGGCGATCAGCGGTCGCCGGACAAGAAGGACATCGCGGCATTGACGACCCGCCTGGATACGCGGTCGACCTATTGGGCCACCCTTGGACGATGGTTCGACGAGTTCTTGCGGCGAGCAGGCAGCGCCGAGCCGGTGGACTCCGTGCTTGGCTCCTGGAAGAACACGGCCCGCGAGATTGCTCGCAAGACCCTGAGGACAGCGTGTCAGCAGCTCGGGACGTCGGCGCGCGCCCTGAGGGCGAGCGCTGCTGCCGAGCGCCATCTCTCGATGGCGCTCAAAGAGCTGTCCGAGCCGACGTCTCAAACCGCGCAAGGAGCCACCGCATGACCGAAGCAACCCGCACCCGCGGAGCAGGGTTCATCGCCCATCTCCGGAAGCTGGCGGACGAGGACGATCGTGCAGCGCTCGCCGCGCTTCGCGCGAGCTTCCGAGATCCGAATGCCATGGCCGCGGCGGCCTGCCCCTATGTCGTCCCGTTCCTGCCTGCGGAGGAGAATCTCCGCCGCGACCAGGCGTACTTCCTCGTGGCAGCCCTCTTCGCGATCCATCCGGACGCGGGCGGTGATGGCGTGAGCCTGGGGCACGCGTTCCGTGCCATCAACGACCAGCAGGAGGGCTTCAGCAAGGGGGACAACGAGAGCCTCCGGGGTCGATTCGTCGCGCTCCTCGACGCGGACGCGGAGGATCTGCCGGAACACCTCCGACACGCGGTGTCCCTCGCGCGCGCCCGACAGCAACCGCTCGACTGGGAGCGCCTGCTCCGCGACGTCCTCGACTGGGGACATCCCTCCCGCCACGTTCAACGCCGGCTCGCGCGCGACTTCTGGCGCGCGACCCAAGACGCCCCGGATCCCCAAGGAGAGAACGCCCAATGAAGATCGAGCTGCACATCTTGCAGAACTTCGCCCCGTCGAACCTGAACCGCGACGACACGGGCTCGCCGAAGGACTGCGAGCTCGGAGGCGTCCGTCGGGCTCGCATCTCCAGCCAGTGTTACAAGCGCGCCATCCGCGAGGCGTTTCAGACGCACGGCCTCCTCGACGAGACGGAGGGTGCGAGTCGGACGAAGCGCCTCGTCGAAGCCATCGCTTCGCATCTCGTCGCCAACGGCAAGACTGAGCCGGAGCGCGCCAAGCATGCCGTCGTGCGGGCTCTGGCAGGTGCCGGGCTGAAGGCCGAAGCGAAGGACGGCGAGACGTGGAAGACGCAGTACCTGCTGTTTTTGCCGACGCGCACGATCAAGAGCCTTGCCGGTTTGATTGTCGAACATCTGGAGGTGCTCGCGCCCGCGGCGCCGCCTTCGGACGCGGAGCCGAAGGCTGCCGAGAAGGGCAAAGCGAAATCCAAGAAGCAGGAGAAAGCGGACGCCAAGGAGGAGGTGCCGAAGGAGCTCCGTGACCGCATCGAAGAACTTCTTCAGGACGGGTCCAGGACTCCAGAGCTGGGGCTCTTCGGGCGCATGATCGCCGATGCGCCGGACTGGAACGTCGATGCCGCCTGTCAGGTCGCTCACGCCATCTCGACCCACCGCGTGTCGATGGAGTTCGACTTCTACACGGCGATCGACGATCTCAAGCGCGACGACACTGCGGGCAGCGACATGATGGGGACGATCCCCTTCAACTCGGCCTGCTTCTACCGGTACCTCGTCGTGGACGTGGGCGACCTCACGAAGAACCTCGGGAACGACGAGGCGGCGCGCGCACAGGCGAAGAAGACGGTCGAGGCACTCATTCGTGCCGCGGTGCTCGCGATCCCGAGCGGCAAGCAGAACTCGATGGCCGCGCACAACCCGCCGTCGTTCGTGATGGTCGAGACACGCGATGGCGGTGCACCTCGGTCGCTCGCGAACGCCTTCGTCGATCCGATCCGTCCGGTCCCGGGGAGCCAGGGGGACTTGGTCGCGCAGTCCATCCTCAAGCTCGGCAAGTTCTTCGGGGCGCTGGACGGCGCTTACGGGAGCGGTGGGCGGAAGGATCTCTCGTTCTTCGCCGTGCACGAGGACGCGGCGCTCGGGGGAGCCTTCTCCAAGAGCGTACCGACCGCCACGGATCGGAAGTCGCTCGACGCGCTCGTCGTCGCCGCGGTCGAGGCGGCGTTCGGGGCCGCATGAAGTCCGTCCTCCTCCGCCTCGAGGGCCCCCTTCAGTCCTGGGGCATCCGGAGCCGCTTTCCTCACCGCGATACCGAGCGCGAGCCGTCCAAGAGTGGAGTGCTCGGGCTCGTTGGATCGGCGCTCGGCATGCCGAGGGACGACGACCGACGGCTGGCGGCGCTGGCGACCGCGCGCATGGGCGTGCGGGTCGACCGCGAAGGCGGGACGATGGTCGACTACCACACTGCCGGAGCGGGCCGGTTCGCCGGCGAGGAACATCGCGTGCACGGGAACAAGGATCCGGTGATCACCCATCGGGCGTACCTCACGGAAGCGAGCTTCCTCGTCGCCCTCGAATACACGGACGACGCGCTCGCGGAAGAGATCGATCGCGGCCTCCGCAGCCCGCACTGGACGCCGTTCCTCGGCCGCCGAAGCTGTTCGCCGTCCCTCCCGGTGGCTGCGGGCGTCGTCGACGTCGACGCGGAGACCGCGCTCCGATCGGCCCCGTGGCCCAGCTCGACGCCCCCGGCGGAGCACGTGCGGCTCGTCTTGGAGTGCCCGCCGACGGATGGGGAGGCCCGGCAGGACGTCCCGCTGTCGTTTCGGCTTCACGCTCGTCACTTCGCGCGTCGCTTCGTCCGTACCGCGTGGATCGAACCCGGGGAGCTCTCCTTGGCCCCCGCCGACGCGGCCCCGGTGTCGCTCGTCGCCCTCCGCCGCTCGCAAGCGGCATCTCCGGCCCGGTGATCCGATGTTCCTCAGTCGCGCGTACTTGAACCCTCTCGCTCGCGCCGTTCGCGCCGATCTCGCCGATCCCGTCGGCTTGCACCGCACGGTGATGCGCCTTTTCCCCGACGGCGTCGGCGCCGAGCCACGCAAGCATCTCGGCGTCCTTTACCGGGTGGACGCCGACGAACGTCGCGGCCGGTTCGTCCTTCTCGTCCAGAGCAAGGAACTTCCCGATTTCTCGCGCCTTCCCAGCGGCTACTTGCGAGACCTCCGAGACGATCTGGAGCTGGCCCTGGATGGCGTGACCGACAACCCGAGCGTGCGCGACGTGAGCCAGGAGCGGAAGGACATCCAAGCGAAGCAGACGTTCGTCTTCCGCCTGCGCGCGAATACGACCAAGAAGATCCCCAAGGGGGGGAAAGACGGGGGGAGGACGAAGAACGGCCAGCGCGTTCCCGTGCAAGGCGACGAGGCCCGTATCCTCTGGCTCAAGCGCCGCGAGGCCAAGGGCGGCTTTGCGATCGAGGCGGTCCGCGTCAACGACGTCGCATGGGCAAGCGGCACGCGGTCGGATTCGCGCCGAGTGACCTTCGCAGGCGCGCAGTTCGAGGGGCGAATAGCCGTCACCGATCCCGACGCCTTCCGCGCCACCCTCGCGGAGGGCATCGGCCCCGCGAAGGCCTTCGGCTTCGGCCTTCTCTCGGTCACCCGTTTGCCGAGCACGTGACGCGCCGCCGGCGTATCCTTCGAGGAGCGGGCCATCGGCTTGGCTCCAGGGGAGGATCGCATGCACGAGCACGTGGTCACCGACCTCGCGCAGCTCCCGCGCGTCGCCGATAGCTGGACGTTTCTCTACACGGAGAAGGTCCGCGTCGAGCGTGCGGACTACGCGATCGAGCTTCGCGACAAGACCGGCCGGATCCCGGTGCCTGTGGCAGCGCTGTCGGCGTTGATGCTCGGCCCCGGTTCGACGATCACGCATGCCGCGGTGCTCGCGCTGGCCGAGGCAGGGTGCTCGATCATCTGGTGCGGCGAGCACGGCTCGCGCTTCTACGCGGCCGGTCTCGGCGAGACGCGCAAGGCGCATCACCTCGAGGCGCAGGCCGCCGCCTGGGCGTCGAAGGAAAAGCACGCGCAGGTCGTGCGGCGCATGTACGCGATGCGGTTCGCGGACGGATTGCCCGACGGGCTGACGCTGGAGCAGGTCCGCGGGCGCGAGGGCGCCCGAGTTCGAGACGCCTACGCCCGGCTCGCGAAGGAGACCGGGGTCACGTGGAGTGGAAGGTCGTACCGGCGCGACGACTGGAGCGCGTCGGACTCCGTGAACCGGGCGCTCTCGGCGGGGAACGCCGCGCTCTATGGACTGTGCCACGCGGCGATCGTCGCGACGGGGTTCACGCCGGGCCTCGGGTTCCTGCACGTCGGCAAGCAGCTCTCGTTCGTGTACGACATCGCGGATCTCTACAAGGTCGACGTGACGGTGCCGGCTGCGTTTCACGCGGCGCGGGAAGGCGAGAAGGGCATCGAGTCGCGGGTCCGCAGGAATTGCCGCGATCTCTTCCGGTCGACGAAGCTGCTCGAGCGCATCGTCCCGGACCTGCAGCGCGTGATCGGGCTCACGCCGGAGCCGGCTCGGCTGGTCGTGCATCGTGGGGAGGAAGAAGGGGAGGCGACCGAGGAGGGCATGGGCGACGAGCCGGGCGCTCTCTGGAGTGACGAGGGCGCGCGCGTGGCGGGCGGCCGCAACTTCGCGGACGACGCCGAGCCGAGGCCGGGGCCGACGTTGGCGAAGGCGCCCGTCGAGCACGGCGACGCGTACGAGGAAGACCTCGACTGGCCCAAGGCGGCCTCGGACGACGAGGAGGTGCCGTTTTGACGGTCATCATCGTGGAGCGAGCGACGCCCGGCATGCGCGGTCAGCTCACGCGCTGGATGCTCGAGGTTCGTGCGGGGGTCTTCGTCGGGAACGTGACGGCCCGGGTGCGTCAGAAGCTGTGGAAGCTGGTGTGCGTGCGAAACCGCGCCGGCGGATCGCTTCTGCTCTACCGCGCGGCGAACGAACAGGGTTTCATGGTCGAGAGCAACGGCGACACCAGCCGCTCGATCGTTGACAGCGAAGGGCTCCTCCTCGTCCGGCGACCCCTCGAGAACGCCTGAGCGCATCGCGCGCGAGGGCGCCGAGACCTCGGTGGACGGAAGGAGCGTATCTGTGCGAATAAACAAAGAGTCGTCCCCACGCACGTGGGGGTGAACCGGCGGACACGTCCGCTTTCCAAGTTCGCGCGAAGTCGTCCCCACGCACGTGGGGGTGAACCGTGCGCGCGCACGCCGTCGCGGCAGGTGTCGGCGTCGTCCCCACGCACGTGGGGGTGAACCGAAAGCAGGCAAGTCATGAGCGGCCCCTCGATGGTCGTCCCCACGCACGTGGGGGTGAACCGTCGCTGGCGATCTGCTGCACGAGAGCGGTGTGGTCGTCCCCACGCACGTGGGGGTGAACCGTTCAGCAGCTACACGAAGCTCTGGATGCGCGCGTCGTCCCCACGCACGTGGGGGTGAACCGTTTTTAGCTCCATTAGAGCAAGCCGGAAGTGAGTCGTCCCCACGCACGTGGGGGTGAACCGCCGGGGCTTCGCGACGTCGACTCGAGCGCCTCGTCGTCCCCACGCACGTGGGGGTGAACCGACCGCGCTCGACCTGCTCGCCGAGGAGCTGCGGTCGTCCCCACGCACGTGGGGGTGAACCGCCGTAGAGGTCCGCCTGGCCCTTGATGCCGGCGTCGTCCCCACGCACGTGGGGGTGAACCGCTGCCGGCAGCGGCGTGGGCGGGCGCTCTAGGGTCGTCCCCACGCACGTGGGGGTGAACCGTCCACGTCGTGCCAGCTGCCCGCGTAGAACTGGTCGTCCCCACGCACGTGGGGGTGAACCGTGGGGCACGACCGATGCCCTGAACCCCATCTCGTCGTCCCCACGCACGTGGGGGTGAACCGAGGGCGTGCGAGCGACGCGCGCAGCAGGCCAAGTCGTCCCCACGCACGTGGGGGTGAACCGTCGCTGCCGCGCATCTTCACTTGATCGAGCTTGTCGTCCCCACGCACGTGGGGGTGAACCGCGTCACGTCGTCGAGGTTCCACGCGCCAGCGGGTCGTCCCCACGCACGTGGGGGTGAACCGGCGACAACGCTCCTTCACCTGACCGACGGCATGTCGTCCCCACGCACGTGGGGGTGAACCGGAGTCGGCCGCCGCCTCGATTGAGGTGGCGCTGTCGTCCCCACGCACGTGGGGGTGAACCGCGGTGGGGAACTAGCGCTGGCTCCAAGCTATTGTCGTCCCCACGCACGTGGGGGTGAACCGTTCGGCCATCGCCGATTCGGCGACATGCGATCAGTCGTCCCCACGCACGTGGGGGTGAACCGTCGGCCGGGCCGCGCGCGAGCTCGGCCACGTCGTCGTCCCCACGCACGTGGGGGTGAACCGGACGGCGGCTCGTCGTGCGCTTGGCCGCGCCGTCGTCCCCACGCACGTGGGGGTGAACCGCGCGCGTACATCCACGCCGTGATCGCAGCGACGTCGTCCCCACGCACGTGGGGGTGAACCGGCGGGACAGTCGTGAAACACCTTCGAGTCAAGGTCGTCCCCACGCACGTGGGGGTGAACCGACCGCGCCGGCGATCGCCTGCACGATGTCCGCGTCGTCCCCACGCACGTGGGGGTGAACCGAAAGTCACTCCGCGATTCTCGTGAGTGAGTTCGTCGTCCCCACGCACGTGGGGGTGAACCGAGTAAGCGCAAGTGACGGAGGCGCGGAACATGGTCGTCCCCACGCACGTGGGGGTGAACCGATCGGACCCCCGTCGCCGTCGTCGTCCTTGATGTCGTCCCCACGCACGTGGGGGTGAACCGAGCCTGGTCGCCTCCCACAAGGAGACGATCGAGTCGTCCCCACGCACGTGGGGGTGAACCGTTGGGCGCGTGGTGTTCCTGGACACGATCGCCGTCGTCCCCACGCACGTGGGGGTGAACCGTTGGGCGCGTGGTGTTCCTGGACACGATCGCCGTCGTCCCCACGCACGTGGGGGTGAACCGCGAAACGGAAGAAGCGGGAAGCGAAGAAGGAAGTCGTCCCCACGCACGTGGGGGTGAACCGTCACGTAGCGCCGTCGCCGCACGCGCTGGCGGGTCGTCCCCACGCACGTGGGGGTGAACCGTGATCGCCATGACCCCCGTGATGCGTCTGTCGGTCGTCCCCACGCACGTGGGGGTGAACCGTGGGCGCCGCGACCTGCCAGGGTCCGGCGCCCGTCGTCCCCACGCACGTGGGGGTGAACCGAAGGCGCCCGCGGCGAGGGCCGGAGGGTTGACGTCGTCCCCACGCACGTGGGGGTGAACCGTGGGGCGCCGGTTTTGTGGTCGCCATCTCCAAGTCGTCCCCACGCACGTGGGGGTGAACCGAGCGGGCTCGCGGCGGCATGGGACAGCCTCAAGTCGTCCCCACGCACGTGGGGGTGAACCGACGACGGCAGCAAGGGGACCCATGATGGCGGCGTCGTCCCCACGCACGTGGGGGTGAACCGGATGGCAGCAAGTCGTCCAAGCTCGACAACAAGTCGTCCCCACGCACGTGGGGGTGAACCGTGCTCGGCGATGGTCGGCTGACGCCGGCGCTTGTCGTCCCCACGCACGTGGGGGTGAACCGGTGACGGTGACGGTGTTGGCGTTGGCCGCCTGGTCGTCCCCACGCACGTGGGGGTGAACCGTCGAAGCGCATCTCCGGCATCAGACGTTGCAAGTCGTCCCCACGCACGTGGGGGTGAACCGAAGGCGACGGCGGAGGCGGGCCCGACGTACTGCTCAACCCCGCGCCACACGGTGACCGGCGCGCGGAGGAGTCGAGCCCGCGCCCGACCTCCTGGCGCGCAGGGCGGCGGCGAGTGGCTCGCGTCCGACAATTGCGCGGCGCTCCGACGAAGCGGATTGCGGGGGAAACGCCGCCGACCGAGCACCAGGAGGTCGGGCGCGGGCGGCGCCGGGAGGGCGAGGGCTACTGCTGGCGCAGGCCGAGCGCCGTGTGGCTTGTGTTGCCCGCCGAGCGCGAGCTTCTCGTCCTCGATGCCGCCGGCGAGCGCAGGTTGCATGCGGGCCAGCGCGTTCCTTCCCATCCCGACCTGCCGGGCCTCGAGCCGAACGTGTCCGACCTGTTCGAGCAGCTCGGACGCGGGTGAGCGGCCGGCGTACGCGGCCCGTCCAGCCGGGCTGAGACGTTTCGGAGAGGCGAAAAGCCCAGCCGTTCGGGCCGGCTTGTGTGTAGATCCCCGGCGCAGCCTTGGTAGCATCGGCCGCCCATCGGCCTGGAGCCGGGGGTTTTACACACGCCATGAACCCGAACATCGACATTCTGCGCGCCGAGCTCGAGCGGCTCTTCTCGCTCGATGAGCTGACCTCGATGAGCCAGCGCCTGCTCGGCCTCGAGCCCGACGACGTGGGGGGCGCCACCGCCAAGGCGAGCTTCGCGAAGGCCCTCACCGAGCGCTGCCTCGACGGCGACCGCATCGACGCGCTGGTCGACGTGGTGCTCGTCTCGCGCCAGGGCGTCGACCCGCGGCTGCGCGACCTCGCGGGGCTGTTCGGCAAGGAGGAGCTCGCGCCCGGCAAGGCGCTGGGCGACTTCGTCGTCCAGAAGAAGCTCGGCGACAGCGAGCTGTCCGTCGTCTACGCGGCCAGGCGCGGAGACGAGGAGCGGGCGCTGAAGGTGCTGCGACGCGAGGCGTGCCGCGACCGGCGCGCCGTGCAGCGCTTCCTCACGGCCAATCGCCTGGTGGCGGGCGTCGATCACCCCGGGCTGCCGCGAAGCATCGACGCCGGCGAGACCGACGGGATGTACTGGGTCAGCTACGTCCACATCGACGCGCAGCCGCTGAGCGCCCGCTTCGCCCGCACCGGCCCCTCGCACGTCAACGAGATCAAGCCGCTGCTGCGCGGCATCCTCGAGCCTCTCGCGGCGCTGCACAAGGCGCGCATCGCGCACGGCGACCTCAAGCTCGAGAACGTCCTCGTCGGCCGCTCGGCCGACGGGGGGCTGCGCGTCACGCTCATCGACTTCGGCACCGACCGGCTGCGCCAGCGCCCGACGGTCGCCAACGGCCACACCGGCGTGCTCGCCGTGTTCGGCTCGCCCAAGACGATCGCGCCCGAGCAGGTGCGCGGCATGCGCGCCGACGCCGCGACCGACGTGTACGCGTTCGGCGCGATGATGTACGAGCTCCTCTCGGGCAAGCCCGTCTTCCCGTTCGAGACGGCGACCGACGCGGCGTTCGCGCACGTGTCCAAGGCGCCCGAGCCGCCGAGCGCCAGGGCGCCGCGGGGCTGGATCAGCAAGGACGTCGACCAGTTCGTCCTCTCGCTCCTCTCGAAGGAGCCCGACAAGCGTCCGCGCGACGCCCAGGCGGTGCTCGACGCCATCGAGTCGCTCGGGCGCGCGTCGGCGCAGATGCGCGCCGCCCAGCCGACGTTCTCCGAGGAGAGGCTGACGCACCTGGTCGACCTGCTCATCGCCTCGCCGGACGACGCCGACGCCGCGATCGCCCTGGAGGGCGCGATCGAGGAGGGGGCCGACGCCGTCAAGGTGGCCGAGGCGTTCGACGTCGGCGCGCAGGCCGTCGAGGCGAACGACGCCGACGGCCTGGAGGTGAAGAAGTCGCTGCTCTACCGCGCGGCGCGCATCTTCGACGGCACCCTCAAGGACAAGGCGCGCGCCGAGCAGCTCTACGCGCGGATCGTCGAGCTCGATCCGAAGGACGAGATCGCGCAGATCGCGCTCGACGAGGTGCGAAAGTCGCTCGGCAAGTACGCCGAGATCGTCGAGTCGCTCATCGGCCGCAGCGAGCAGGCCGCACCGGGCGACGAGCGGGCGCGCATCTTCGCCGAGATCGGGCGCCTCTGCGCCGCCGAGCTCGAGGATCCCGACCAGGGCATCCTCGCCTACGCGAGCGCGCTCTGCGAGGCGCCGTCGACGCGCGAGTACGTCGAGGAGATCGAGCGCCTGGCCGAGGGCAAGGCGCAGCTGTGGAACGAGGTCCTGACGACGCTGACCGAGGGCATCAAGAGCGAGGCCCTCTCGTCGACCGAGCGCAACCGCCTGCTCGCGCACGCCGGGCGCTGGTACGAGCAGAAGCTCGGGCGGGCCGACCTGGGGCTGCTCGCCTACCAGCAGATCCTCACCACCGATCCCGCCAGCGAGGAGGCCTACGAGGGGCTGACGAGCATCTACCGGCGCGCGCAGCAGTTCCCCGAGCTCGTGAGCGTGCTGCTCGCGCGCGCCGACGCCGCCGGCGGATCGCCGAGGGCGCGCGACCTGCGCGGCGAGGCCGCGGAGGTCTTCGAGCAGAAGCTCAACGACGCCTCGCGCGCCAAGGACATCTACGCGCAGGTGCTCGCCGAGGACCCGGGGCACGGCAAGGCGAGCGACGGCATGGCGCGCATCGCCGAGCGCACGGGCGACTTCAAGGCGCTCGTCGCGGTGCTCGAGCGCCGCGCCGAGTCGCGCCGCGGCCGCGACAGGGCCGACGCGCTGCTCGAGATCGCGGAGGTGTACGAGGACCGCCTGGAGGACCTGGCGGAGGCCACGCGCCGCTACGAGGCGGTGCTCGCCATCGACGCGCACGACGTGCGCGCGCTCAAGGGCCTGGACCGCATCTACAACCGCAGCGGCAAGTACGCCGAGCTGCTCGACAACCTGGAGCGCCAGGTCGCGCTGGCCGCGACGCCGCGCCAGAAGATCAACCTCTACGAGCGCATGGCGGCGCTGCACGACGAGGAGTTCCTCGACCACGGGAGCGCCGCGGAGTGCCTGGAGAGCATCCTCACGTTCGACCCGGCCAACGATCACGCGCTGACGACGCTGCCGCGTCACTATCGCGCCCTCGGCCGGTGGGAGAAGCTCGAGAAGCTGTACGAGAAGCACGCCGAGGTCACCTCCGACGAGCCGCGCCGCGTCGAGCTCACGATGCACCGCGCACGCGTGCTGGCCGAGAACGTCGGGTCGCCCGATCGCGCCATGCGCATCTACGAGCAGGTGCTCGAGATGCAGCCCGGGCACGCCGGGGCGCTCGAGGCGCTGGCGCGCCTGCGCGAGCTGTCGGGCGACGCGCACGCGGCGCTGTCGGCCATCGAGGCGCTGGCCGCCAAGGCGGCGACGCCCGAGGCGCGCGCCGATCAGTGGATCCGCGCGGCGAAGCTGCTCGAGGGACGCGGCGATCGCGACGGCGCCATCGAGCGCTACAAGCTCGCCATCGAGGCGGACCCCAAGAGCACCACCGCGGCGTCGGCGCTGCGCCAGGCGTACGCCGCGCGCGGCGACTCGGCGAGCGTCGTGGCGCTCGTCGAGAAGGAGCTCGAGCACGCCGAGGGCAAGATGGCCAAGGCGCGGCTGCACGCCGAGCTCGCGCGCGTGCAGTACGCGGGCCTGCACGCCAGCGACAAGGCCGAGGCCAGCGCCAAGACGGCCATCGACCTCGATCCGACCAACGCCGAGGCGCTGCTCGTCCTCGGCGACATCGCGTTCGAGGCCCAGCGTTACGTCGAGGCGAGCAAGCACCTCGAGTCGCTCGTCGGACGCGCCACCGCGCTGCCCAAGGAGGACGCCGTTCGCGCGCTCGTCCGTTACGTCGAGGCGTACGGCCGCAGCGTCGCGGCGCGCACGTCTTCGCCCTCGATCCGCGAGGGGCGCGAGAGCATCCCGCCGTCGATGCCGTCGCTGCCGGCGCAGCATCCGCGCCTGGCGACGGCCGTCGCGGCGCTCGACCAGATCGCGCCGAAGGACGCCGAGGCGCTCGCGCGCGTCGGCCGCGTGATGTTCGACTGCGGCGACGTGCAGACCGCGCGCGGCATCTACGAGAAGCTGCTCGATCCGGACGACGCGACGCAGATGACGCACGTCGATCGGGCCGACGCGCTCTGGCGCATGGGCGAGTGCCTGCGGCGTCTCGGGGAGCTCGACAAGGCCGTCGACTACCTGCGCGAGGCCGCCGAGGTGGACCCGAGCAGCCCCGAGCCGCTGCGCGGGCTGGCGCGCGTCTACGAGCAGACCGGCGACTGGGAGGAGTACGTCCGCACCAAGCGCCGCCGCCTCGAGGTGGCCTCGGGCGCCGAGCGCTTCGAGCTGCTGCTCGAGATCGGGGACGCCGAGTTCACGAAGCTCAACGACCGCGCGCGCGCCGGCAAGACGTACGTCGCCGCGCTCGAGGAACGGCCCGACGACCGCAAGCTCCTGACGAAGCTGATGCAGCTGTACTCGGAGGAGAAAGACTGGGCGAAGCTCGTCGAGGTCGTCCTGCGCCTCGCCGACTTCGTCGAGGACCCGAAGCAGCGCGCCAAGTACATGCACACGGCGGCCATCGTCAGCTCGCGGCAGCTCGGAGAGGTGCAGCAGGCGCTCGAGTTCTACGAGCGCGCGATCGAGTACGACCCGACGTTGACCCGGGCGATCGAGGAAGCGATCGAGCTGAAGCGCCAGACCGGCGACCACGAGGGCGTGGAGCGCCTGCTCAAGATGCAGCTCGAGCAGGCGAAGCAAACCCAGGACCGCGCCAGGATCGTCCAGGTGCTCGATCTGCTCGGGGAGCTGTATCGCAAGTTCCTGAACGAGCCGGAGCTCGCCATCGACGCCTACGAGGCGGCGCAGGCCTTCGAGCCGGAGGGGAAGGAGCGCGCCGAGACGCTCGCCGAGCTCTATGCCAGCGACGTCACGCAGTACCTCGACAAGGCCGTCAAGGCGCAGGCGCAGATCCTCCGGCGCAACCCGTACCGCGTCGAGAGCTACAAGCTGCTGCGGCGCCTCTTCACCGAGGCAAGAAAGCCCGATCCGGCGTGGTGCCTGTGCCAGGCGCTGAGCCTGCTCAATCTGGCCGAGCCCGACGAGGAGCGCTTCTATCGTCGCCACCGCGCCGACAACGCCGCCCCCGCGCAGGCCGTCCTCGACGAGGAGGACTGGAGCGACCGGCTGGCGCACCCGGACGCCGACCCGCTCGTCACGCGCATCTTCGCGGCGATCCAGCCGACCATCATCCGCGCGCGCACGCAATCGCTCGAGGCGCTCGGCTACGATCCGCGCTATCGAGTGGATCTGGCCGGGCAGCCGTACCCGGTGTCGCAGACGCTCTACTACGTGCAGGGCGTCTTCGGCTTCGAGGCGCCGCCCGTCTTCCAGAACCCGAACGACCCGGCGGGGCTCGGCTTCTTGCACGCGCACACGCCGTCCATCGTGCTCGGGCGCGCGGCGTTCGAGAGCGTCGTGCCCAACCAGTCGCTCGCGTTCGTGGCCGGACGGCACATGACGTACTTCCGCCCCGGCTTCTACGTGCGGCACCTCGTGCCGACGGGCACGGGCCTGAAGGCGTGGCTGTTCGCGGCCATCAAGCTGTGCGTCCCGCAGTTCCCCGTCGCCCCCGATCTCCAGGGCCAGGTCAGCGAGGCCATGGCGCTGATGTCGAACGACTTCCAGGGCGTGCAGAAGGAGATCCTCGCCAGCACCGTCTCGAAGCTGCTGCAGTCGGGCGGCGCCATCGACCTGAAGAAGTGGGTGGCCGCGATCGACCTCACGGCCGACCGCGCCGGGTTCGTCGTCGCGCACGATTTGTCGGTCGCGACCGAGGTGATGCGCGCGACCGAGGACGCGTCGAGCGTCCCGGCCAAGGAGCGCGTGAAGGAGATCGTGCTGTTCAGCATCGGCGAGGAGTACTTCGACGTGCGCCAGAAGCTGCAGATCACCGTCGAGTCCTGACCGCCGGAAAAACTTGCCAGGGCCCGCGCATTGAGGTGACAAGCAGGGCGATGCTTCGCGCCCCCAGCTCAGCCGTCGTCCTCGTGGCCCTGGCCGCTTGCCCGCTCGCCGCCTGCTCGAAGGACGTCGCGCCCGTCCAGGCGGGGTCCTCGCGACCGGGCACGCTCCCGGCCGCGACCACGGCGGCCGCGGCGCCGGCGCCGTCCGGGTCGGCCGCCACCGGCGCGCCGTCCGGGGCGGTGGCGTCCGCCGCACCCGAGGCTCGCGCGACCCCCGCCGGTCCGCCGAAGGACTGCAACGTCATCCTGCTGAGCATCGACGCGCTGCGCGCAGACATGCCGTGGGCCGGCTACCCGCGCCCGATCGCGCCGCGGCTGACCGATTTCGAGAAGAAGACGGTCGACTTCACGCACGCGTACTCGATCTCCTCGTACACCTCGATGAGCCTGGGCGGCCTGCTCGGCGACCGGCTCCCCTCGGAGCTCAATCGCAGCGGCTACTTCTTCGGCACCTACCGCAAGGGCGTCTTCTTCCCCACGCTGCTGCAGAAGGCGGGCGTGCACACGATGGGCGTGATGGCCCACATGTATTTCAAGTCCGCCGGCTTCGACCAGGGGTTCGACGACTGGAAGCTCGTCCCCGGCATCACCTTCGACCCGAACACGGACAAGGACGTCACCTCCGACAAGAGCGAGGCGCTGGCCGAGCAGCTGCTCGGCGATCCGGCCAACGACTCGCGTCGCTTCTTCTTCTGGGCGCACTTCGTCGATCCGCACGACCAGTACCTGAAGCACGACGGGATCGACTGGGGCAGCAAGCCGCGCGACCGCTACGACGGCGAGGTGACGTTCACCGACCGCTACGTCGGCAAGCTGCTCGACTTCATCGCCGCCAAGCCGTGGGCGTCGCGCACGGTGATCATCGTCACGGCCGACCACGGCGAGGAGTTCGGCGAGCACGGCATGACGCGCCACGGATTCGAGGTGTGGAACACGCTCGTGCACGTGCCGCTGATGATCGAGGCGCCGGGCGCCACGCCGCGCCACGTCGACGTGCCGCGCAGCGACATCGACCTGCCGCCGACGATCCTCGAGCTCTACGGCGTGCAGCCCGACCCCGCGTTCGAGGGCAAGTCGCTCGTCGGCGAGATCTACGGCGCGCCTTCGGAGGCGCGCGACATCCTGGTCGACCTGCCGGAGACGAGCAACAACGGCGAGCGCCGCGCGCTCGTCCACGGCGACGAGAAGATGATCTGCTGGGACGGCGACACGTACTGCAAGCTCTACGACCTCGCCCAGGACCCGCTCGAGCACGCCGCCATCACCAAGGGCGACGAGTTCAAGGCGATGAGGGAGCGCTTCCGGGCCGCGTCCAAGGCCGTCAAGGAGGTCGCCCCGTACGCCTGCGGGGCCGACTGCCTGAACTCCGGGTACCTGAAGAAGAAGCAGCAACCATAGCCACAGGGGGAGCGCATGCGCGTCGTCGCCGTACCGTGCCTGAAGGACAACTACGCGTACCTGGTCGTCGACGGCCGGGGCGACTGCGCGATCGTCGACGCGTCGGAGGCGACCCCGGTGCGCGAGGCCGTCGCGCGCGAGGGTGTTCGCCCGCGCGCCGTCTGGAGCACGCACCACCACTGGGATCACGTCGGCGGAAACGAGGAGCTCGCGCGCGAGCTCGGCGTCGAGGTGGTCGGCCACGCGTCCGATCGCGGGCGGCTGCCGGGGCTGTCGCGCGCCGTCGAGGACGGCGACGTCGTGGGCGTGGGGGACCTGCGGGCGCGCTGCGTCCACATCCCCGGCCACACGCTCGGCGCGGTGGCGTACTACGTCGAGGCGGACGGCGAGCGGGTCGTCTTCACGGGCGACACGCTCTTCTGCGCCGGGTGCGGGCGCCTGTTCGAGGGGACGCCGGCGATGATGCACGCTTCGCTCTCGCGGCTGCTCGAGCTGCCAGGCGACACGCGCGTGTACTGCGGGCACGAGTACACCGACAGCAACCTGCGCTTCGCCGCCCACGTCGAGGCGTCGAGCGCCGACGTGGCGCGCGCCCGCGAGCGCGCGCAGGCGCTGCGGGTGCAGGGGCAGCCGGCGGTCGGCACGACGCTCGACGAGGAGCGCCGCGTCAACCCGTTCCTCCGCGTGCGGTCACCGGAGATCCGCCGGACGCTCGGCATCGCCGCGGACGCGGACGACGTGACGGCCTTCGCCGCCGTCCGCGCCGCGAAAGACGTCTTCAGGTGAGGGGGCGATCCATTCACTCGCCGTCCATCGGCGAGGGCTGCGCCATCCGCAGCGGCGCACGCGCGGGCAGCGCCTTGCGCGCCGGCTCCCAGCGCGCCTTCTGCGCGTGCGACAGGTCGATGACGCGCAGCCACCCGAGGACGCGGATGAACTGGTAGGCCGGGTCGATCTCGAACCAGCGCACCGCGAAGTTCGGCGACTGGCCCCACTTGTGGTGGTTGTTCTGGAACAGCTCGCCCATCGTCAGCACGTCGAACACCAGCGTGTTCTTCGAGTTGTCGTCGCTCTCGTAGTTCCGGTAGCCGAGCTTGTGGCCGAACCAGTTGACGATCGCGCCGTGCACCGGGCCCATGAACCAGTGGAACGGCAGGAGCAGGAACATCCACCAGTGCGTCGCGAACGCGATGTAGACGAGCGCGTAGAGCGTGCCCCAGGCGACCGCCGTCGCCATCCCACCCAGCGTGTCGTCGAAGAGCGACCATTCCGGGTAGCCGCCGTCGAAGCGCGGCTCCACGGCGACCTGGCGCCTCTTGAGGGCCGCGTACTGCTGCTTGGTCCGCCACATCATGGCGAAGAAGTTCTTCTGCTGCACCGGCGAGTGCGGGTCCTTCGGCGTGTCGCTGTACGCGTGGTGCATGCGGTGCATGACCGCGTACGCGCGCGGGTTCAGGTAGCTCGAGCCCTGCACGGCCCACGTCAGCACGTGGAAGAACCGCTCCCACCCCTTGCTCATCGTGAACTGGCGGTGCGCGCC
>Ga0080006_1157627_pt1 | contig 22535 bp, 19 predicted proteins | sample RS3BMetagenome_FD_69209 | JGI IMG/M metagenome (GOLD analysis project Ga0080006, IMG submission 69209) | Ferric oxide microbial mat and aquatic microbial communities from Rainbow Spring, Yellowstone National Park, USA - RS3B (SPADES... ...
TGTGCACTCTTCCCTGCCAATCCTGATTTCGCACCCTCTAAAAATTGATCTCTCCATTTATAAAATTGGCTAACACATATTCCATGCATAATTCTGTAATGAAAATATTTTTTTCCTATATATAGGAAATGATTTCAGGATAGCACAGGATACTTTTTGAATACTATAAGTCTAAGTCAATTTGATAATAATTAATATTTTAAAAATCAAATAAATAAAACGGCACGTTTTAATTTCTTATCTATCTCCTCCAAAAATATATGGGCTGGAGCGGATTTGAACCGCTGACCTCCGCGTTGTAAGCGCGGTGTCATAACCCCTAGACCACCAGCCCAAAAAAGGATTATAAGGTTATTCTTTAAGATCTTTCCATGTAAGCTCTACGTTCCTAGCAGCCTCAACTTCATTTACCCTTCCTACTGAAGTGCTTGTTGGAGCGTTTTTTATCAAATCATCCGGTTCATCTTTTATTTTTATCATTGCCTCTATGAAATAATCTAGTTTTTCCTTGCTTTCGCTGTCTGTAGGTTCAATCATAAAAGCTTCATCCACTAGGTGTGGGAAATATATTGTTGGGGAATGTACACCATAATCTAAAAGCCTTTTAGATACATCAAGTGCCTTTATCCCACGTTCATTTTTCATTTTAGACAAGGAAAGTACAAATTCATGCATCCTTTTTGGATAATACGGCATATCAAAAACCGGAGAAAGTTTTTGAGCCATGTAATTAGAGTTGGCAACTGATTTAAGTGCATTGTTTACAAGTCCTTCTTTGCCATTCCTTAGTATATACATATAAGCCATTACAAGAACAAAGGTGTTTCCAAAAAAGGGTGAAACCTTCCCAATACTCAAAGGTTTATTGTATTCCAACAAATATTTTCCATTCATATAAACGATCCTAGGAATTGGCAAGAATGGCTCTAATTTTTTAATAACTCCAACAGGACCTGCACCTGGTCCCCCACCACCGTGTGGTGTCCCAAAGCTTTTGTGAAGATTGAAATGTACAATATCAAATCCCATCTTGCCAGGTGTTGCAATGCCAATTAATGGATTTAAGTTAGCACCATCGTAGTATAGCAAAGCACCTTTTTCATGCATAATATTAGCAATAGTCAAAACATTTTTGTCAAATATTCCCAATGTATTAGGATTAGTAAGCATAAGAACAGCTGTTTTCTCACTCACCATATTTTTCAAGGCATCTAAATCTACCATTCCGTTCATATTAGATGGTACTTCCTTGACTTCATATCCCACCATTGAAGCGCTTGCAGGATTAGTTCCATGGGCACTATCTGGTACTATAACTTCAGTCCTATTTTCCCCCATATACTCAAAGTATGCCCTTGCTATAGACAATCCTGTAAACTCACCCATAGCACCAGCAGGTGGTTGGAGTGTTACTGCATCCATCCCACTGATCTTTGATAAATGTTGTTCAAGTTCATAAAATAACTGTAAAATGCCTTGTGCAGTTTCTTCTGGTTGTGAAGGATGTATAGAATTTAGTTGAGGCATAGAAAGAATAGGCATTGCAATTTTTGGATTGTATTTCATTGTGCATGAACCCAAAGGATAAAAACCACTCTCAATCCCAAAGTTCATTTCAGAAAGGCGTGTATAATGCCTCATTACCTCAAGTTCTGACAAAACAGGTAGATTAAGTTCCTGACCCCTTTTCAGTTTATCTGGTACAATAGAAGGTACTGATATTGCTTCCTTATCCCTAGATTGCTGCTTTTTATACAACAACGGTTCATCGTATATAGCCTGGCGATACATTAATATCCCTCATTGCACTTAAATATTTTTCAATATCATTTTCATTGTTCATTTCCGTAGATGCAACCATTAAGCAATTTTCTGAGCCACATTCTTCTTTGCTCAATTTTACTCCACCAATAACTTTCTTCTGAAGCAACCTTTTCAAAACAATGTTGCTATCGTAAGTTGTTTTGTAAACAAATTCGTTGAAAAACGGGCCATTAAAACGCATATCTACATAAGGCAAAGAAGACAATCCCTCTTTTAGCTTATGTGCATTTTCCATGGATTTGACAGCAACCTTTTCAAGGCCATCTGCCCCTTGAAGGGCAATGTAAACCGTAAAAGCAACGGCCATTAAGGCATTGTTAGTGCATATGTTGGAAGTTGCATCAGCCCTTTTTATATGTTGCTCTCTCGTTTGCAATGTCATGCAATATGCATCCTTGCCATTTGAATCGTGAGTATGCCCAATTATTCTTCCAGGCATTTTTCTAACATATTTCTTTTTAGTTGCAAAAAGCCCTACCAAAGGACCCCCAAAATTCATATTAAGCCCCAGCGATTGCCCTTCACCTACGTATATGTCCGCATCCAACTCTCCTGGTGACTTGAAGATAGAAAGAGACAAAGGGTCAGCAAACATGATAAAGATTTTGTTTCCAATAATTGACCTTATATCAGGCAAAGCTTCTTCCAAAATCCCAAATCTATTAGGTGACTCTACAACGATAGAAAGAGTTTTGTCATTGATTAATGCCTTAACTTTTTCAATGTCAAGTTCACCTGTTAAATTATCGTAAGGCATCTCTATAAGCTTTAAGTTAAGCCCTTTAACGTAATTCTTTATTACACTTTTCTTTGAGGGATGCATGTTAGCAGGAATCAATACTTCTTCACCATCAGCTATCCTTTTAGACATTCTCACAGCTTCTCCTAAAGCTGAAAATCCATCGTACATAGAGGAATTGGCAACTTCCATACCGGAAAGCTCTGCAACAATGCTTTGGTACTCAAAAAGGGTTTTAAGCATACCCTGACTGATCTCTGGTTGATATGGTGTATACGCAGTCATGAATTCAGATCTGAAAATGATCTCCCTTACTGCTGGAGGTACATAATGGTTGTATATCCCATCTCCCAAGAAAAAAGAGTAATCCATTGCAGAATAATTTTTCTGCATCATGTTGTATATTTTTCTTATTAAAATATGTTCATCTAAACCAGAGGGAAGATCCACATCTTCAAAACACTCGGAAGGAATGTCTGAATATATCGATTCCAAATCTACATTCCTTTCCTGTGCAAATTTTATGATCTCCTCGCTAATGTGGAAAGGCACCATAAAGATCGCTTTACTTTGGTATTTCAACTACAACAACATCTTTAACGGCCCTAAATGAGGTAAATGGCAATACAATCCTACCCTGGCTATCTGTTTGCATTGCAGTGGTATCAATCCCATCTGCTGGTTGGACCAATATGTGTAATATATTCCCAGTTACAGTATCCATTACAAAATTGTCTATAATGCCCAACTCATCCCCTCCATTGGTTAATATAGCTTTTCCTTTCAACTCTGTAACAAACATTTTCTTTTTTCCTTTGACGTCTGCATTAAAAACATTCATGATTATCACCTAACGGTCTTAAATATTATTTTTACATATTTAATTATTTGCCTGTATTCTTTAGTTAAAGCAATTTGAAGATCATTGGTTAATAATGATTTTTAGGTGAATATTATACCTATTTACCTATTAAATCCATTATCCTCTTTGTTTACATACCCATTTCTAAGATAAAACATTAACAGAGTCGTTCAATTATCATATTTTGATATAATGATGTAATAATGTATAAATATTAAATTGACTATTTAGTCAATAGTGAAGAAATATGACGGTACAAAAAGTGAATAAATATGATAGTACAAAAAAGGCCAATAAGTTACTTTCAATATCTATGCATGTTAAAAAATACCTTATCGTTTATACTCTTTTATCTATCTTATAGAGGTGAAAGAATGGGAATATCAATAAAGATATGGCATGGTGTAAATGTAACGGAAACATGGAGCCCTACTATTGATTATTCTAAATGTACTAATTGCACAATTTGCCTTTTAGCATGTGGTAATAAAGTATTTTCATGGTCCAACAGCCAAAACAAGGTTGTAGTTCAAGTTCCCACAAACTGCGTGCTAGGTTGTACATCATGCTTAAAATTATGCCCTAGTGAGGCTATATACTTTCCAGAAGAACCTAAAAAATTCATTAGAAAATTAATAGTAAAATACAAGATTTATACAAAAATAAAAAATGAACTAATGGAAAGGCTTAAAAAATATCCAGACAGGAATTTAAAAATTGAAACAGCTAAATCAGTTGAGAATCCCAACGTTGAATTTTCCAATTGGCATGGAATGGAAAGAAAAAAAATAAGTTGGTACCCTACAATTGATACTAATAAATGTGTTGGATGTGGGCTATGCGTCGTTACATGTGGTGAAAAAAGAAACGTTTTTGGTTATGATGTTTCAAATAAAAAAGCTTTTGTACTATACCCGTACAACTGTATGGTGGGATGCAACAATTGCAGTGTTTCCTGTATGTGGAATGCGATATCTTTCCAAGAATACAGCGTTGTCAAAGAGGCTTCTAAAAAAGTAATTAAGGAAAATTCAGAAATTTTAAAGAAGGAGGTAAAAGAAAAAGTAAAACAACAGAACCTTGCAACTGCATAGGCTAAATAACTACCTGAAATTTCCTAAAACCTCTTAATGCTAGTGCTATATTACAATTAAACAGAAAAAAATAGGAAAAAATCAATAAGAAAAAAATCCTATGTAAATAACAATTTAACAATTAAAAATGCTTTAAATAAGCTAAAAGGGTTGAAAACATGAGTAATAGTTGTCCAGTTAAAACATTGCGTGAAGAAAACATAAATGAATATAAACAACTTCAGGAATTGATAAGTGCTATGTCAAATAAAACAAGGTTGGCAATATTGTCTTTATTATTGCAATACGAGGAAGTATGCACGTGTGAACTCGAAGAATCATTAAAAATGCAACAACCTACACTAACTAACCATATATTAAGACTGTACCATGCAGGAATACTTACAAAAAGGGAATCCTGGAAGTACACTTATTATTCATTGGTGGAAAAATACAAGCCATTGGTAAAAGCCATTATGGACCTAAAATAAATGTAAATTTTTATGATGCCTATATATATCCTATAAAGTATAATGTAAATGAGGTATTTAAAATGGTTAATATAGAAGAAAAAGCTCCTGATTTTGAGCTGCCGTCCTCCGATTTGAAAATGAAAAAACTTAGCGACTACAAAGGAAACAATGTTGTGCTTGCATTCTTTCCTGGTGCTTTTACATCAGTATGCACTAAGGAAATGTGTTCCTTCCGTGATTCCATGGAAAAGTTCAATAATTTAAATGCAAAAGTTATAGGAATTAGTGTAGATACTCCCTTTTCTTTAGAGGCGTTCAAAAAACAATATAACTTGAATTTCGAACTTTTAAGTGATCCATCCAAAAAAGTAATAGAACAATTTGCTGGATTGCACAAAAATTTCCTGAATATTCCTAATTATCATGTATCTAAAAGGGCAGTATTTGTTGTAGATAAGCACGGAATGATCAAACATGTATGGGTATCTGAAGACCCAGGCAAAGAACCAGATTACGCACAGATACAAAATGTATTAAACAAACTAGGTTAAATTTTTTACTTTTTTTTGTTGATTTTTCATTTTTTCCAATCCTTCTTCTATACGCGTAGGCCTAAATCCTAAACTTTCAATCTTTATGGTAGATAGAGAAGAATCCCTTGGCCTTTTAGCTGGGGTTTCAAACTCTTCAATAGAAACAGGATTCAAAAATTTCTTATCTAGTGAAAAAGCGTTGCAGATATACAATCCAAATGAGTACCTATCACTTTTTTGTGGATCTGCCAAATGAAAAATTCCGTGTTTGCCATTTTTTAAAAGAAAGTCTATTGCAAGAGGCACATCATCTATAAATGTAGGTGTTCCATATTGATCAAAGTAAAGGTCAATCAGCTCTTTTTTAGAAACTTTGTTAATAATCCTTTTGACAAAGGTCTCTTTATCGTTATCATCATTATATCCATATAAAATTGCAACTCTTAGAATAATATAATTCTCTAAATTTTCAGTAATATATTTTTCAGCCATAAGTTTGGTGTTGCCATATACATTTATTGGTGAGCATTCATCTATCTCTGAATAACCCCCTTTAATCCCGTTAAAAACATAATCTGTAGAAATTTGTACAAAAGGTAAAGAATTTTTCTTGGAGTATTCCCCTAAATTTTTTGCCCCGATATAATTGATCGATTGAGCTTCATCTGGGTGAAGCTCACAATAATCCACATTGGTCAAAGCAGCACTATTAACTATTAAATCCGGTTTGTAATCATTTAAGACCTTCTCTATTGAATCATAAGAGGTAATATCCAAAGTATTGTTAGAACTCCTAGAAAAAGATACGCAATCATTCCCATTTTCAGACAATACAGAAATGATTTTTTTACCTAAGAACCCATTTCCCCCTACCACTGCTATTTTCATGCCTCCACCTTCATATACCTACGCCCGTGCCGGGATTTGAACCCGGGTCTAAAGCTCCGCAGGCTTCTAGGATGATCCATTGTAGTAACACAAACTGTGCTATATCTACCCCACACGGGCAACTATAGTTATGTAGATGGATTTTTATTATTAATATTTCACCATATTGTATTGTTAAAACAATACTTAGTTGCTTCAATAAGTTCAGTATAAAGGAAGCCCGTTTTTAATGGCATAAAAATGAAAATATAAACCAATTGTTTTAAATATCTAAAAAATAATATAATATTTCCAAGGGATAAGAAATGGTCAAAGACCCTGTATGTAAAATGGAAATAAACGAAAAAAAAGCGACTTTCTTTAGTGAGTACAATGGCAAAAAATATTTTTTCTGCTCTGATGGATGCAAAAAATCGTTTGATAAAAATCCATCAAAATATGCCAAATAAACTCATTAATGTTCATAACATTTATTAATCTATTTTTAATTTATTTATTGCCACAATGATGAAAAACATCTAACATGAAAATAATGATTTATGATGGGCGATCTGAGTGGTAAAATGAAAATAGAATGGAACTCTTATTCGGATTCAAATTCAAGCCATGATAACCAGGATTCAGTATTGATTAACAAAGAAAAAAAGGTTTGCGCTATTGCTGATGGCGTTACAAGTGGTGTTAAAGGCAAAGAAGCTAGCCAAATAGCAGTGCATTCTATTGATCTTTACACAGGGCCAGAAAAACTAAACCAATTATTTGAGTATGCACATGAAAAAGTTTCAAAGCTCGCTATTTATCCATATTATTCAGCAACAACACTGGTTATTGGTGCAATCCAAAAGCAAATCCTTTACATTGCATCAGTAGGGGATAGTTCAGCTTTTTTAAAAAGGGGCAACAAAATTCAGTTGCTTACAGAATCTGATAGGCTAGGCATTGCATCATTATCTTCTGCAATAGGCACTAACATTAAAGAAATACATAGAAATGAAATAAAATTGCAAGAAAATGATGCTATACTATTCTGCACTGATGGTGTAACTGACAATCTAAATGAAAGTGAATTGGCATCATTAATGGATACCCATTCTTCAAGAAATGTGGTAACTGTAGCTTTAAACAAAAAAATCAAAAGGGATGATATTTCAGCTATATTTGCATATGTTAGCTATGCCTAAGCTAAAGCTTCAGAACCTGTTGGTGCCCTATATCTGTATAAACTAAACCAATAAACTTATCTATTAGATGAAGCCAGTGTATCAAACTAAATGTTGCAGTGCTATGCTATATCCTACAAACCTCTATCTCTTATAAAAAATTGTAATTATTTTACAATTAGAACTGATGCACGTGAATTGGCTGAAACTCTCTGGGAAACAGACCCGAAAAAGATCCCTTTTGCAAATCCCTGGCCACGGTTGCCCATAACAATCAAATCTGGTTCAAAAGAATCTATTTTTTTCAATATTTCATTAACTGGTTCACCTTCTACAATCTCTGTTACGACGTTAAAAAATCCATTGGCATTGAAAAGATTTTTTATATGTTCCATAAAAGAAACCATTTCCTCTTTTTCAGAACTTTCTATACTGTTTGCCACAGATACAACTTGATAGGTTGCATCAGCTACTGGATATACTGCTGTATGATGAACATGCAAAACGAATATTGAAACCTCTTTCTGCTTGTCTAACAAATTTATCACAAAGTCAATGGCCCTTAAAGAAGGTTTGCCAAAATCTATAGGTATAAGTATTTTGTTAAATCCTTTCTTAAAAATAAGGTTCCCTCCCACTGTACTTTTTTCCATAACAAACCACACTTTACAAAATGGTTTATTAAATATATATTATTATTCAACTTATCTACAAAGGAAATATTTAAGAAATTGACAATCATAATATGCGATGTGAAGTTTATATCAGACCGTATGTTGGGAACAATGTGCAAATATTTACGGTTTTTAGGGTATGATGTATATTATCCCGATGACAAAATGAGCGATTCTGAAATCATTAAATTGGCAGAAGAGGAAGGCAGGGTATTGATTACAAGGGATAAAGACTTGTGCAGAAAAAGTAGAAATGCAATATGCATACATAGCGAAAAAATTGAAGAGCAATTTAAAGAATTAAAAATCCATGTGAAAATAGATGAGAATAAAGCATTGACAAGGTGTTCTATATGCAATACAATCCTTGTACATGCGAATAAAGAGGAAATCTCAGGCAAAGTGCCAGCAAAAGTATATGAATCACACACAGATTTCTATTATTGCGAAAAATGCAAAAAATATTATTGGTATGGCAGCCATACAAAAAATATAATGGAAAAAATAAAAAAATTGGTTAATAATTAAAACCTTAAATTGGTTCTATAGATACAAACAGAATTTGATCATTTATTTCCCATTTTTTTTCGTTTTCCCCATGTTCAATCAACAATTGTTCTGCTTGAGTTTCACGTTCAATAAATTGCCTGAATAATTCAATGGCTTTTTTAATATCCTCCGTGCCTTCAAGATACAACTTGATTTTTTTGTCGTATTCTAGGTTTTTCTCTTTTCTAGCTATCTGCACTCTCCTTATAATTTCCCTCATAATCCCTTCCAAGTACAAATTTTGATCAACCACTGTATTAAGGTATATCGCATGATCCATGTATTTTCCACTTTTATAATTGCCTTTTCCATCAAAGGATTCAACTATTTTAATGCCCTTGGCATTAAGTTCCTCTTTAATCAAGGCAAGATAATCCTCAATCCATTTTGCCTTGGATTCTATTACAATGTCTAATATGGGTTGTTTAAGTTTTATTTTTTCATCCTGCCTTATTTTACGGCCCAATTCGCATATCTCCATAACATCCTTCATTTGTGTAATTTTTGTTTCATCAAATTCTTTGGCATAAGGATAAGATTCAAGCATCACGCTCTCCATCATCATATTAGTATCGTCATAGCTTTTCAGTTTTTGGTATACGTGCTCTGCTATATGGGGTGTGAAAACAGACAACATTATAGAGGTAGTATAAAGCATTCTAAATAGTGTAGAGTATGCATTGTTTTTTCCACCACTCCAAAACCTATCCCTAGATCTTCTAATATACCAATTACTGGTATTCTCAATAAGTTTTGCAATTTCTTCTACACTGGTTTTAAGGTCATATTTTTCCATGCTTTCAGTAACGTTGATAATCGTTTTGTTTATTTCCTCGTTTAACCAGTAATCAAGCAAATGTTCTGATTTTTCACCTTTGTATTTGTAATGGTCTATATCCGCATTGTTTTTGAAAAAGTTAAGGATGTTCAAATACAGCATTATTATTCTTGTAGAACTCATTTTTACAAGATCCTCTGAAAATCTAGAAGAATTGGTGTATTTGTTCATGTAAAAGAACAATCTTATTGAATCCACTCCTAAGGTACGAAATGCAATGAATGGGTCAATAGCATTTCCTTTAGATTTGGATAATTTTTTGCCCTCTTTGTCTAGTATATGGCCTAAAACAACCACATTATTGTAAGCGGGGCCTTTAAAAATAAGGGAAGATATGGCATGAAGTGAATAAAACCATCCCCTTGTTTGATCTATTGCTTCTGAAATAAATTGTATGGGCCTATTTTTCTCAAAAATTTCTTTGTTTTCAAATGGATAATGATACTGCGCAAAGGGTGCACATCCTGAATCAAACCATCCATCTATAACGTATTCCACCCTTTTCATGTCCTCATTGCATACAGGGCATTTGATTATGACCTTATCTATTTCTGGTCTATGGGGATCAAACGTTTCTAAATCGATATCCTCAATACTTTCCTTTTTTAGTTCATTAAAACTACCTATGCACTTTTTATGGCCATTTTTACAAATCCATATAGGCAAAGGGGTTCCCCAATATCTATTTCTAGACAATGCCCAATCCTTGGCCTCTATAAGAAAATTGCCAAACCTTCCCTCCTTAATTGAATCCGGTATCCAATTGATTCCTTGGTTAATATTTACTAGGTCATCCCTTTTTGTTGAAACTCTTATAAACCAAGAACGCGTTTGATAATATATCAAAGGAGTATCACATCTCCAGCAAAAAGGGTAAGTATGTTTTATTACCTCTGTTTTAAGCAATAACTTGCGTTCTTTTAAATCTTCAACGATCTTTTTATTGGCCTTAAGGTGGTACATTCCACCAAAATAAAAATCGTTTTTGAATTTACCATCCGGAAGAATGGGGTTAAGTGGTTCTACCTTCATTCTTGAACCTACTTCACTATCATCAATACCAAAAGCAGGGGCTATATGCACAAATCCACTTCCCTCCTCTATCGTTACAAAGTCAGCATGGACAATTTGGTATGCGTTTATATCAGATTTATAAATAGGCACATAATGCAATCCTTCAAGGGAAGCCCCTTTGACAACTTTCAAAACGTTGCAGGAAGGCATAACAAAGGGCAATCTATTATTAGAAATGTATATCTTTTCTCCCTCACATTCAACCAAGGCATAGTCATACTCCCTTTTCATCGCTATAAACATATTAGAAGGCAAGGTCCAGGGGGTTGTAGTCCATATCAATACATATGCATCCTCTTCAACTAATTTCACCTTGACATAAATGGACTCATCTTCAACTTCATCATACCCTTGCGCTACTTCATGGCTGGACAATGTAGTTTGGCATCTAGGGCAATAAGGCGCAACCCTATATCCTTCATCAATTAAACCATTATCGTATAATTGTTTCAATGCCCACCATACACTTTCTATATAATTATTGGACATTGTGGTATATGCATGCCCGTAATCCAACCAGTATGCTAATTTCCAGCTCATATCCTCCCATATTTTTTTATATTTGTATACGTTGGATTTGCATGCTTCATTAAACTTCTTTATGCCATAGTTTTCGATATCTTTTTTTTCTTTGAACTTCATCTCTTTTTCAACTTCAACTTCCACAGGCAATCCATGGCAGTCCCAACCTGCAATGTAAGGCACCACTTTCTTACCTTTCATCCATTGGTATCTTAACACAGCATCTTTTATAGACCGTGTTAGGACATGGCCTAAGTGAGGCAACCCATTCGCAGTAGGGGGCCCTTCAGTAAAGAAAAAATTACCATTCTTATTTTCCCTATTCGTAAACTTTTTAAATATTTCATGTTCCTGCCAATATTTTCTAATATCTTCTTCTAAATTCCATAAAGGTGAATTTGTTTCTTTTGTCATGTCAATTCACACACATCTATTTAAAATATCTTTTTATACTTTTTCATGGTTATGTCAATTATATTACTGATTCATTGATCGTTATTTCGCACATATCTGCAGAATACATTGCAATTCTCATTATGCTCTCTGCAACCAATGTTATTGCACCAAAGTTGTATTCCTTGCCTTTTTCTATATTGAATATATATTTTTCCATTTTATTGTAAAAAAGTTCTATTCGATCTATGATCTCATTGGCTTTTTCAAAATTTTTTTGAAGGTAACATTCATACGAATTCTCCAAAAATTCATCTGCATCCTTCAAGTATTCTTCAAGCATTTTAACATCCTTTACGTTGTAAAGAGGGAGTTCCAAATCTATTAAAATTCTCGCTATATTTTCTGCATGATCGCTAATCCTCTCTAATAAACGTGCTACACTTTTAATATCAAAACTCAATACCTGGTTGTTATCTACATGTTGCTTGTTAAGCAAAACCATATTGAAATTTTTGGAAATAAGCCAGTTAAGGCGATCAACCTGAAGATCCCTCTTAACAACTCCCTCTGCTAATTTTTTATCGTAGTTGTTGAGTATTGAAATAACATCCTTAACCATACTGCTGGCCATAAGGTACATTCTACCTAAAATTTTCATCATGGATAAATCTGATTGATTTGATATATCCTGCAATATAATGTAATCCCTTTCCTCCTCTATTATTTCAATTCCTATAACAAGAGAACAAAATTTTTCTACGGTCTCTTTGATGTTATTGTTCATTACATTTTCACTTTTTATTTTGATGATTTTATACCCTCCCAAATAAACTGCAATAAGCCGGCGTATAAGCAGAGATTCATCTATATTTTCAATCACCAGCTCATATGTATTGTTTGTTGAAGTTTCAAGATTTTTACAATCCACAACTAGAGAGCCGTCCTCTTTAGTTGAAACTCTTAACTGTGACCCCTCTTTGAGGTTATTATCTACGATCCATTTTTTAGGTAGTGTTATTATATAACTAGAACCACCAGTTTTCTGAATTTTCCTATACTCTGTTTCATTATCCATAACCATATATATTGTATCATATTGCAATATATATGTTTTTTTAATTAATCCATAGAATGTTGAATTGCTATATAGTGTATATATTAAATTATATGGGGCCCAATCAACTGCCATATAATCAAAAAGAAAACTAAAAATGAGGTTATAACCAAAATGTTATTAGAAATTTTATCAACCTCTATGGCATCAATTTTTTTAAAAAGCTTCTCTAATAAATATGAAACCCCATCTTTATACACATAACTGCCATCCAAAGGAACTGCTGGAAGGGCATTGGTTAAGCTTAACATCAAATTCATCCAAAATAACCAATAAAACAGATTAACTCCAAACCAAAAATAGCTTAGTGGTAAAAAAGCTAAGGGCCCTTGCAACGTATAGTAATGTATCAAAGGTTGTGCAATAGGTTCCATTCCAAGGAAAGGCAAAGCTATAAAAAGAACAAAACCACCTATAAAATTTCCATTAAAAGGGTTCTTTATGAATGATAAAAATCCTGTAGTAGAAACAACACTCACTCCAAAAAATGGTAGGTTTTTATTGTTGAGGTTCCCTGTTAACAAACTTTTGTTGGTCATTGTTACATACTGTGTAACCACTGCGTTTTTATTATAATCCCAATAAGAGGTTCCCACAACCATTCCTGGCTTGGTACTGTTTATTGCATATTCCAAGCTACTATCATTGTTTATAGTAACGTTATTTATGGATATCAATATATCCCCTGGCACAATGCCAGCATGTTGTGCTGCACTGTTAGAATAAACTGAATAAACACCCATACCATTATGGTATGCAGGCACTACTGTAGTAGAAACCATGCCAAAAAAAAGCATTAAAAAAACAAAAGCCAATACAAAGTTTATGCCGGGACCTGCAGCTGCTATCATTGACCTTGGTTTTTTGCTTATTTTTTTCATGTGCTCTTCATCAAGTTCAACAAATGCGCCGATAGGCACAATAAAGTAAAGTATCCCTGTAGATTTAATACTCATACCGTTGGATTTGGCAACAAACCCATGGAATAACTCATGTATTACCACTGCAACAATAAGTGCTATAATCCCATAAATAACTGGTATAAAAGGATTGATTCCTGGTATTCCAATAAGTTCCGTAGGTTGCGGAGCTTTGGAAGCAGGTATTTTATAAACAATAAGTGCCTCTACTACCAACAAAACGAAAATTGATGGCATTAATATTGCTACCAATAAAATGCTTAATATGCCAAAGCCATGCCATAAACGCTTATGGGATCCTATCCTTTGTATTAAGTTGATGCCTAATACCGATTTGATCATCAAAAAAGGGCCCATTAAAGAAAAATTTTTATTTTTTTCTATACGGCTTTTTAATGCAATTACTATAAATGAATATGCTAATATAAAAATCAGCACATCAAAAGTTATATTAGAAAATATTGATAAATCCATTAAAAAGCCTCCCAATACCAAAGATCAAATCTTTAAAGATATATTCGGTTGCTTTTTTGTTTTTTAAGGTTTGATAAATGTTCATCAATCAAATGTTCATCAATTATTCCTGTGCCCTCGCACAAAGAGCACTCCACTGTTTCACATTGGTAATAATTTGTAACGACCCTACTCCCAATTCCACCACAAGCAGGACATACAGAAGTGTCTCTTCTTTTTTTTGCCATTAAAAATCTCTCCATATTATAAATTATTCAAACGTATATAAGTTTTGCTAATCCTTTGTTAAGGGCACATATAAATTATCCAGTAAATTAAATCTATCTAAGGAAAATCATTTTTTAATGAAATTTTCCTTTCCATCCTTACCCTTGTTTTTTTTCCTTATCCATGGAATTAAATAATCTACTGCAAGCACTATAACCACCAAAATAGATATAACTGCCCCCAAATAATTCCACGAAGCTGAAGGCACATAATTTGCATTTCCATCAAAATACAATTTTATAGCGCCTACCCATGGTATATAACCCTGTGCTATACCTACAACCCATGATAACATAACGGGTTGAACAAGATTTCCATAAATGTCAATCAACCCTTCCTGGTCATATATGCCATAATAATTCCCCCCATTCTGTACAAAATTATTATCCCCCATGGTTATAAATCCATTGTGATGGGGTAAAACTGTTAGTGTTATATTTACTATCTGGTTCTTCCAACCTACATTGTAAAGAACCAACCACTTTTGTAGGTCATTGTAATTACTATTAGGAGAACTCCATTGTTGGTTATATTTAAGACCACTTAAGGAAGGTGCAGAAAATGCATTTTCCGATGAATTCCATATTAAGTATATTATAGCGCGATGAATAATGGGGACAGTATTGGCCAAACCATTTTCATGATATAAAATCACATTTCCGTATTCTCCATAACTCTTAAATCCATCTGTTTCCCCTTGTACATATGTTTGTATCTGATTTATACTAGTGACGTGTTTAACAATAATGATATCTCCCGCATTTATTATTCCATATTTATATTGATATCCATGTTGCATACTAGAAGACTCTATTACCACAAAAGGAGGCCAAACCTGGGTGTACGCGTATAAAGAAGAAAGCACTAGAATGAACAATGCCAAAACAATTACCATGTCCCAAATACCCTTGTATTTTTTAAAAAAATATCTAAATAGTTTTTTAAAATCTGAATACATAGCAACAACTCCTTCTTATGGTATATCCCAATACTCTCCTGGATAAGCTTAACATAGGTATAAAATAATAATGCAACTTATTTGAGCAAAGCTATTGCAATTATACTAGTAGCTATAATCACTGCAGAAGCTATAAACATTGCTCCCCTAATAATTTTGTCCATTGTAGTTGACCAAAATCCCACTATAAACAATCCAATTGGTACAACCAACGCACCTATTAATCCAATTGAAATATACAAATCTGATTTTATGTACAATGCTGCAGCGGCAGCTATCACCATAAGTGTACCCACAAGGGACAATATAAAAGCTATAGATAACAAATTTTCAGATTCGCTATCTTTTTTAGAAGTTTGAGTTCCAAAAGGTGTTGTTCCTAATGAAGGAAATGGATTTGATTGTTGAGGTGTACTCATTTGTGTTTGCGTTATAGGTTGAGAAAAAGATTGAGGTTGATAATTTTGTTTAGGCGGTTGATACGTAGGTGGTGGATTATATGTAGGTTGGGTATTATATGCTGGTTGAGCTATATTTTGAGGTATTTGAGATGGTACAGAATAAGACTGTTGTACAGGAAATGATGGTTTATCATCATCAGGTAATTTTGCATTACATCTTATACAAAATCTATATTCATCAGGACTTTTAGCTCCGCAAACAGGACACACTTTCACCATGAAAACACCCGTTTTTCTTATACTTATTAGTTAATCTATATATAATCTTTTATACGTTTACTCTTAAAAGATTTTGCCAAAAAATAATGGCCACTACCATGTTAGAAAAAAATTGCAGGTTAAAAATTATAAAACATGCAAACTCAACGGGCGTGGTGGGATTTGAACCCACGATCACCGGCTTAGGAAACCGATGCTTTGGATCTTAATGTTTATCCGTGCTAAGCCACACGCCCATCTATATATCCTCTAATTTATATTCTATTATTTATTACTTATCCATTTTATTGGGGTTTAATACGGTATTGCAATGTGGGCAAACAACATCACTTTTACTCACTTTTTGCCCACATACAGGGCATAGCAATATTATAGAAACATCCCTTTGTAATTCTTTTTTTGTTTTCCCTAGTTTTATGAGCGGTATTTGAGGTTCATCGGGATTTTCAATAACCTTAACTTCATCTACAGGTTTAGTAGTAGCACTTGTATGGTCATCCTTCCTATAATTTTTGTTTTGCATAGGTGGCATAGGCATTTGTTTATTATATATAACATTGCCATTGTAAGCATTCCTATTGCCTATACGATTAATATTTTGGTAAATTGGCTTACCTAAATTGGTTGGTTTGTATTCTTGTTTTTCCTCTATCTTTTCAGGGGAAGGCACAACAATTGAAAAAATAACAGTTAAAATACCACCTGTAAATACAGGTATAGCCATAAATTGTAAACTTTTAGGATTGGAAAATTCTAATGTATAATTAACTTTCAAATATTTGTTTACGTACCTTACGTATGTATATACAACAATATTCTGTTCGTTACTAACATTTACATTGATATTACCTTTAATTCCATATCCATAAACAATAGCTGAACTGTTGATGTTTCCACTATCACCTGTACTATTAAAGGAATTCCATACATTCTGGGATACAATACCAACAGTTACATTTAAGTTGGAATCCCATTCCAATCTAATATATGTATTTGATTTAATATTTATTGCAGAAGAAGCAAAATATATATTGTTATAATGGCCAGGGGTATCAATATTAAAGGTTGTAGAACTGGTTACAGGTATAGTAGAAAACCATAAAACTACACCTACAATTATGACCAAGAAACCTATCGCAAAAATTCCAGATCTCACATTTAAGGTGAATAGAATTAAGGTAAATAAACTTATTTAGTTGAAATATAATATGCTATTTTATGAAATTAGATCTCTTAACTTACGAGGATGTAAAAAAACTGGATTTTAGCAAAGCAGTTCTATCATTGCCTATTGGTTCAATGGAAGCCCATGGCCCTCATCTTCCAATAGGTTCGGATTTAATCCAACCCCTTGCATTGCTAGAAAACATAGAAAAGATTATGCCCAACCTAATTATTGCACCCCCGATACCTTACGGGGTATGCTATTCTACTGAAATTTTCAAAGGTACTATAGGCATAAGCCATGATTCCCTTAGAAACGTTGTTTATGAAATAATGGAGTCTTCGATATCAACAGGATTCAAATATTTTTTAATATTGTCCGGCCATGCGGCTTCATACCATTTATCTGCACTTAGGGAAGCCTCTTTTGAAATTATAAAAAAATATAAAGAAATAAAAATAGCTGTTTTATCAGATTATGAAATAGCTTATAAACTAAGGATGAACAATATACCCTCTGATGATGGGCATGGGGGATTAATTGAAACTTCTAGGGTTATGGCAATTAATAAAAATTATGTTAAAAGCCTTCCAAATGAAAATCATTCTACAATAAAGCAATTTATAATTTCAAATGAAAACTTATATGCTTGGAAAATGCCATATGAAGGCGACCCTTCAAAAGCTACTATCGAATTAGGAAAAAGTATAAATGAATATGTAGAAAAAGAACTAATCAATCTGATTAAATCCCTTCTAGGCAACTAATTTTAGTTTAGTGAAACATTTTTATAGCAAAATATAAGTAAGGTATTGAAGTAAATGAAAAGAAGTGAGGGCGCATTATAATGGTAGAAATTGCTAATAATGTTAGGGAAAAAGGTAATGAAGCCGTTAAATATTTGTTTGGATGGTGGCAGCGCCATGGATGGATATCGATACTACTATTAGCCACATTCTTCCTAGGTTTATTTATACGTATGTACTTTAGCTATCCCCTCGTTCAGCAATATGGCCCTTTATACTTATATTCTGGTGGATCTGACTCCTATTACCACGATAGAGTAATGGAATATGTTATCCTTTATCATCATTCACTAATTTTAGATACAATGCTAAATTACCCTATTGGACTTATAAACCCAAGGGCTCCTATATTCGACTGGATGAACGCAATATTGGGCATATTGTTCTCTGGTTTCTTTGGCGGTAATGCCATAAAAGCTGGTGCCTACGTTTTATCAATGTCCTCTGCCTTTTGGGGGTCGATGATTGTATTCCCTGTTTATTTAATAGGCAAAGAAATTGCAGGCAAAAAAACAGGTATATTATCAGCTATGATCATAACATTCATGGCTGCTGATGTAACAAGAACGATGGTTACCTTCTCAAATTATCTAGGCTATTATCTATTCGTTTTAACGTTTGTAACCTATTTTTATATAGTACTAATCAGAAGCTTGCACCATAAGCGCTATGTAGAAAAATATTCCAAAATTTCAGATTTTAAAAATGGTGTTGTATCGTTTTACAAAGGAAACAAAAAGGCGTTGGATTATACCCTGCTAACAGGTGTAGGCATAGGTGTTTCAGCAATGTCATGGCAAGGTTACACATACTTATTAGCCTTGGTTTATATATTTTTGATTGCGCAAGTCCTTATTAACCTATTCAGGGGTGTAGACTCTTTTGATCTGTATGTATCAACTACAATAGCCTATGGCATAGGGTTCTTGATCTCTTTTCCTTACTATTACGGTGTACATTTAATTCCCTACTGGTTTGACTTGCCCTTCTATCTATACTTAGGTGCAACAGTTGTCTTAGGAATAATGGTAGTGATGAGGGACAAGCCATGGTTAATGACTTTAATAGTTGAAGCAATCTTAATAGCAATAGCGGCAGTAACTTTATATTACGTTAAACGGCCATATTTCAATGCAGTAATAACAGGACAAGGTTACTTTGTAAAAACCCAGGTGTATTCAACAGTTGCTGAAGCGCAGGCACCTGATTTTAGTGTATATTTGCTCTCATTCGGTATAGCTACGTTCTTTATGTCTTTTGTGGGATTAATATTGCTAGTATGGAAATATATAAAAAAATTCAGGTATGATCATTTATTGATTATTGTCCTTGGTGTTTTAGGTGCTTACGTAGCAATATCCGCAGGAAAGTTCATATTCTTAGGAACAACCTCCTTTGCTATTTTGTCTGGATATACCCTTTATTTCATGCTTGACCGTGCTAACTTTGAGGAAATGAGAAGAACCTTCCATGGATTCAAAGGTACAGGATTATACGCTATAAAGAAAAGTGTAAAACCCATACATGTCTTGATTGTAATATTCATTGTTTTTATACTGGTAATCCCCAATGTATGGTATTCAATAGATGCATCAATTCCATACCAGTTAGAAAACAAATATAATGCTCAGGTTTATAAAGCGTTACCCTCCTTTTTACATCCACCAGGATATACATTGAACAATAGCACATCATGGTATTTAGGAGCGTTTCCATACAGCGTTGATGAACCCAACCAATATTATCCAGCTGCCTATTTATGGTTAGCGCAACAAGATACGAATTTACCCCCTGCCCAACGGCCTGCATTTATGAGCTGGTGGGATTATGGGTTCCAAGCAGTTGATGAGGGTAAACATCCTGTAGTAGCAGATAACTTCCAAGATGGTTATCAAATAGCAGGATCAGTTTTAATGGCACAGAACCAAAGTTCTGTTATTGCTTTGCTAGTTGCAAGGCTTTTGCAGGGATCATATCAAAACAATGGAAATAAATTGCCAAGCAATGTTGTGTCTATATTAGAAAGGTATAAATTAAATGTATCCTTTGTTGAAAGCATTCTCTCAAACCCCAGTAATTATATAAATACGGTTTTATCAAGGCCTGATATTTATGGCCCATATGCAAGTTATTTACATCCTATGAACGCAGAATATGCAATGCTAAGGGTTTACTTTACTGAACAGTTATCCAATAGTTCCCTAGTGTGGTTCTATCATGATATAAGGCAAGCCACAGGATACAATATTCAATATTTTGCAGTAGACAGCAGGATGTTTCCCTTCTCTGGAACCAATACAGGCATATTTTATGCACCTGCTAAATTGTCTGACCAGGTTATGGGCGGGCAAGGTGGTTCCATACCCATTGATTATTACAATATATTGGCTGTTAGCAATCTCGGCGTAACTTATCCCCTTAATGCTGTTCCACCAAACGTACAGATAGTAAATTACCAGATCCAATATGAACCCATGTTTTACAACTCATTTTTATACAAAGAGTTTGTAGGATATGATGGTTCACAATTAGGATTAACGCAGGGCATACCTACCTTGTCCTCCTCAATGTCTTCTTATCAACCAGAACCAGGATGGAACATGACCCATTTTGAATTAGTGTATAGAACCGCTTATTGGAACCCTTATAAAGATTACCAAAATCATTCTAATGCATGGACTGCAGTGAGTTATCAGCAGGCATTAAAATACGAAATTGAGGGCAAAGGTACAAGTGATCTAAGCGGACAGTCTTACCTTTATAACGGCGTATCAATTTTAGAATATTATGATGGTGCATATGTAAATGGCACCGTAACCTTGCCCAATGGTGCCCCTGTCAGCAATATTCGTGTTACTGTATATGACCAATGCCAAATACCCCACAAAGCTACACTTACTAACAGTAAGGGCCAATACAGCCTTATTGTTCCACCAGGAAATGATACTATTGTAGTATCATCTGGTGGCAGTTACAATCCACTAACACAGCTTGAAGCTACAATATTGAATAAAACCTTCTTATATGTGAGCAATTCTCAAGCAATGAGGATTGGGCAATACAACATCACCAACAATGTAGTTATTCCTGCATCCTCAATGCATGGATTGATGTATTTCAATGATGCAAACGAGCTCAGTTATAACAGCACAGTGGATGTACCAATAAAAAATGCAATGATACATATATTCAACTCAAGTGATGGTATTTCTTATTACACCAACACCACTATTGACGGGAGTTTCAACATTCCAGATATGTTGCCATACAAATACAGCCTCGCAGCCAAAATAGATAACCAAATTATAGGAATGGGCAATGTAACAGTGCCATTTAATCAAAGTTATTTATATAACATACCAGTTACTCCTTCCCACATATCTGGTGTAGTATTATATAAAAACAATACTGTAAATGGTGTACAGGTACATCTTACATCTCCCAGTGGCTATAGTGTAACCACAACCACTAATTCAACTGGATATTTCTCATTTGTAAATATTGTTGGGAGTGCATCATATTATAATATATCTGCCATATACAAAAATTATTACAGCATACAAGAACCTATTTACCTAGGATATGGAAAAAACATCACCAATTATAATATCTCTTTATATCCCTCCTCTAAAATCTCTTTTGAGGTTTATTATGGTGGAGTCCAGGTTCCATATGCATATATAAGGGTAGAATCCATAAACTTGACCCAAGATTGGCTAATACAGGGTAGTTCAGGAAATTTGATATTGCCAATAGGAAATTATGTTGCATATGCGTATTCCTACATAAATGGAGATGTATATACATCTCTATTAACGTTTAATACTGCAACGCAATCAGTAATAAAAATAAATCTCTATAAATCAGCTGTTGTTTATGGAACATTATATCAAGGGTCTTTGAAAAATTATCAATCTTCATTACCTATATTGGTTAGCACTAATTCGTTATCAATAGAATTTTATTCAAACACTACTGGATTTTATTCTATATGGCTACCAATTGGAAAGTATTCTTTAAAAATACTACACGGTAGTACAGTTTCCTCATTGGTAGGAATATACAATATAAACTTAAACGAAAGTACTCAGTTGGATATCAATATGTCATCAGGAATATCATTGCCATTCAAAGTAACATGGAATTCAAAAAACGAATCGAATGCACTAAGGGCATATATTAATATAACTTACCAAAATGGCAATGCCGATTACATAACCAATTTCTCTGGGATTTCAACCGTGGGATTGCCATTAAGTAATTATTATAATATTTCAGTTTCATCATATGGCTTCCAAACATACAATGAAAATGTTTCTTTCACTCAACTTTCATTAAACAAATATATGAACATTACATTAATACCTATGGCTTCAAATGTAAGCATAACAACCAATATCCAGAACAAAGTAATTTATTATTCTATACAGTCCATAAAAGGTTACCCCTACAACAAAACAATGATTGCAGGGCAATCTTATAATGTCCAATTATTCCCTGGTGTGTATAAGATATATTCTTATACTTCCCAAAATATTACAAACCC
>Ga0080006_1168038_pt1 | contig 22528 bp, 21 predicted proteins | sample RS3BMetagenome_FD_69209 | JGI IMG/M metagenome (GOLD analysis project Ga0080006, IMG submission 69209) | Ferric oxide microbial mat and aquatic microbial communities from Rainbow Spring, Yellowstone National Park, USA - RS3B (SPADES... ...
CCACTTCCCCCTTATGTGTTGTTTTTCTGGCGGCGGTCCATGCCCGGCCGACAGGTGTCACGGGGCGCTAAATTGGCGATGGTCCGGGATAACCCTTCCCCCGCCCTCCTCGCCCTACACCCAGCCGCCATCCACTACAAAGCTCTGGTTCGTCACCGCGGAGCTATCATCCGCCGCCAAAAAAAGCACCAGCCCTGCCACCTCCTCAGGCACAATCAACCGCTTCAAGGCCTGCCGACCCAACACCTCCTTCGTGTACTCCACGGTCAGCCAAAGCTTCTTCTGCCGCTCCGTCAGCACCGCCCCCGGCATCACGCAGTTCACACGAATCCCATCTTTTCCAAGCTCATGGGCCAGCGTGCGCGTCATGCCCACAATTCCCGCCTTCGCCGCCACATACACCGGCAGCCCAGTCGAAGGGATTACCCAGCTGATCGAGCTCATATTCACAATCGACCCGCGCCCTGCGCGCCGCATCGCCGGAGCCACCGCCTGCGTCATGAAGAACTGCTGCTTTAGGTTCACCGCCATCAGTTCGTCCCACATCCCCGGCGTGACGTCCTCCAGCGCATGACGCACATCGTTCCCCGCATTATTCACGAGCACATCCACCCGGGAAAACCGTGTCAGCACGTCGCCCACCACATTTCGGAGCGCTTCTATATCGGTCAGATCGCAGTGCCAGCAGACCGGCGCTCTCAAGCCGTCCCGCGCCATCCGGTCTACCAGTCGCGTCGCAGCATCATCCTGGACATCCAGAAACCCCACCTGCGCCTTCTGCCTCGCGAACGCCTCGACGATCGCCTCGCCGATCCCGGTTGCCCCGCCCGTGACCAACACTACACAGTCTTCCAGACTTGGGTAGATCGCCTTCCGGCTCGTCTCTCTCATCGGTTCCAGGGGTCCTTTGCGTCAATATCGAACAACATTGCCGGACCCAATGTAATTTATCTCGATAGCGATTTTTTGATTGCCATCTTTCTTTGCGCCCGTCACAACTCCTCTCCGGCTTGCCCGCATCCCACTATAGATATTGATTGCAGTAGTGCGCATAAAGGGAGAAGCAAGAATGATGAGAAAGTTTGTCACTACGATATGTACCACCGCCGCCTTGACCGTGAGTATGGCCGTAGCCGCCTCCGCGGCCACTGACGTCGCCAAGCTCAACGACCGGATTACGGCCGCCCACGAGGTTCTTCACGCACTCATGGCTACACCTGACAAGGGCATTCCCGACGACATCGCCGCCAAGGCCACCTGCATCGCGGTCGTCCCCGCATTCAAAAAGGCAGCTTTCGTCTTCGGCGGCCAGTACGGACAGGGCGTAGTAACCTGCCGCACCGCGCACGGCTGGAGCGCACCCGCTTTTATCCAGCTTGAAGGGGCCAGCTTTGGATTCCAGATCGGCGGCCAGTCCACGGATCTCGTCCTCGTCGGTACAACCAAAGATGCCTTCGACCGCCTGCTGCATGACAAAGTCAAGCTTGGCGGGGACGCCTCCGTCGCCGCCGGTCCCGTAGGCCGCAGCTCCCAGGCGTCCACCACCGACACTGCAAACGCAGCCTTTCTTGCTTACTCCCGTAACAAAGGCCTCTTCGCCGGCATCGACCTCAGCGGTGACGTTGTCCATCAGAACACCGACGACACCAAAACCTACTACGGCGGCAAGGACATCTCCTACGAGACCATCCTCAGTGGCAAGGTGCCGGTACCTGCGGGTGCAAAGCGCTTCGTCGCCACCTGCAATGAGATGTTTCACGGAGGCGTAGCTCGCTCAGGCCACTGAAGCCGGCATGCTTCGATGAATTGAAAAGAGCCGAGCCCACGAGGGTCCGGCTCTTTTTGCGTGAGTCGCTTTACCAGGAGATCAGAACGCCTGACGCTTTGGCTTTCCACCTACCCTGAAGGTATGGCCAAGGCTCTAGTTCTTCCTCTCCCCGGTTGCCTCCGCTTTTGATCGAGATCTCAGCATTGCTACCTCTACGACACGGGATGTCCTGCCCTCGCGTCCTGTCTCCTAGCGCATAATTAAAAGGTGAAGCAAATGAAGGGTTCCGCTATCCCGGGCTTCGTTCCTGTACCCCGGGACTAGAGGCAGGTTGCATTGCTTGAATATCGTGCAAGGCTCTCCAAACGGGAGCAGGCTACTACTATGACTAAGCAAGCGGGCAAGCCGCTCACTATCGGCATCCTTGCCCTCCAAGGAGCTTACGAGGCCCACGCCAGAGCCATCGAGTCTCTCGGCGCGACCACGCGACTCATCCGCACCCCCGCCGACCTTCATGACTGCGACAGGCGCTCCGCTCTCGAAGGGAGTTCAAGGGTGGACGGGCTCATCATTCCCGGCGGCGAGTCCACCACCATGCTGAAGTTTCTTGAGCGCAACCAGTTCCTAGACGGCCTTACCTCCTTCGTCCGTCATACCCCTACCTTCGGCACCTGCGCAGGAGCCATCCTTCTCGCCAAAGACGTGCAGCATCCCCCGCAAAAGTCCCTCGCCGCCCTCGACGTTACCATCGAGCGTAACGCCTACGGTCGCCAGATCGACTCCTCAATCTTCAGTTCACCGACGACGCTCCCGGGCGGCCCCCTGGAGATGGTCTTCATCCGCGCCCCTCGCATCACCCGCACCGGCCCGGAGGTGGAAATTCTTGCGTCTCGCGATGGTTTCCCCGTCCTCATTCGTCAGGGCCACGTGCTTGCCGCCACCTTCCACCCCGAGCTCAGCGCAGACAGCCGCATCCACCAACTCTTCCTTGATCTGATCCGTGAGAATCGAACTGATATGCTCTGTGATCAACCGCAGCTCAGTTGATCTCTTCTTTCAACCTGAATCCGCAGCTTGTACAACTGACAGACCCCCTTCGGAGACCCCTCGCGAGCGATCCTGCACATGGCGCTAGCTTGAATCCCTTCCTACCCTTCTCTGCATCCGATCAGTCTGAGACAGTGTGTACCGCTCCCGGCGAACGTATTTATTTCTGCCCCAATGGAATCACGCATCGTTGCTCAGATGAAAATCGAAGACACCGCTCAAGCGAAACCGGAGTAAGCTGTCCACAGCCGTCTTCTGAAGGGCAATCTCTATGCCGGCAATCATCACACCCAACAAGACCGAACAGGAACGCAAGCGCCGCGTAGAAGATCATGACAACGGTTCTGGCAGACGTCCGCCCACAGACAAGCGCACCGGCGGCGGCGGCGACGGTGATAACTGGAATGAACGCAGCCGAGGACGCAAAGGCCCGTACGAGCGCCTTCATCGATACCGCATGGGCCTCTTCTTCGCACTCGCCAGCGATCTCATGTTCTTCGTCGCTATCGTCAGCACCTTCTTCGTAAATCAGTCCACCGGCCACTTCGATGCGTACAACCGGTACGTCAACGAGTGGCTCCCGACTGCAATCCCACCCATCCTCTGGCTCAACACCGCCGTCCTCCTGCTCAGTTCCGTGACCATCGAGATCGCCCGCCGCACCATGTTCCGCGAAACCGACGTCATGGATGAGTGGCTCGGGTTCGGTAAACCCATCACCCGCCGCGCCCTCCCGTGGCTCTCAGCCACAGCGGCGTTAGGTGTGCTCTTCCTCACCGGCCAGTGGGTCGCCTGGCGCCAGCTGGCCGTGCAGCACGTCTTCTTCCGCACCAACCAAAGCAGCCACTTCTTCTACCTGATCACCGGGACGCACGCGTTGCATCTCTTCCTCGGGATCGCCGCGCTTGCGGTCGCGTTGGTCGGTCTTTATGTCTCTCGCCAACTGGAAACCCGCCAGATCCTTGTCGACGCCGCCGCCTGGTACTGGCACACGATGGGCATCCTCTGGCTCTTCCTCTTTACCCTTCTCGTTTTCTTTCAATGACGCGCATCCGGCATCGGGCCGCCCACAAATGTCTCCGAATTTGCCCTGTGGCTTCGCCTTAACGGGTTGCGTTGCTGCTCGCAATCCAGTAACAGTCGACTCGCGGGATGCGCCCGTTCATCGAAAACACCATGGGGAATGCCAGATAGCTGCCGTCGTCCCATTGCCAATGTTGAGAGCCAAGTTCTTCCTTGGCACGTGCTTCACTCAAGCGGCACCATCGAGCGCTGCCCATGATGTGTCTTCTGTTACGGACCAGCCCTACCGTTTCTTTTTGCCCGCTCCGCTTTTGGCGGGGGCCTTCCTCGCCGCTGCCTTCTTCGGCGAAGATGGTTTTACGTGAGACACAGCTTTGTTCGGGCTAGATCTATTAGCTGCAACAGCCTTCTTTTTGGCTGGCGTCTTCAAGGAAGCCTTCTTTGCGGCGGCTGCTTTACCGGAGGTTTTCTTTGCCGCAGCGCCGGCCGGCCTCTTTGCTATAGGCTTGACCGCAGCTTTCATCGGAGTCTTCTTAGCCGGGGCCCTTACGCCTACCTTCTTACTCGCAACCTTAGCTGCCGACTTCTTCCCCGCAGGCTTCAGCGGCGATTTGACCGATAGCTGTGCAGATGCAATCAAGTTGCCTTTACCCGGCACAGCCGCAGTTCCAGTGGAGGTGACCTTGGCAGCATGCCCAGCTGCCTTCGATGGAGGCGTAGTCTTGAGCGCTTCCTTCGCGGGCGGTGCCGCAATCGGATGATCCTCTGCCTCCCGCGCAATCGTACCTGCAGCGCCTGCGGAATCAGCTTCCACGGACGCCTTTTTGCGGCTCTTCGCGGGCTTGGCATCTTTCTTAGCCATTCGAGGCCGCCGCAGATGAACGGGAGGAGGCGGAGCCGGTGGAGAATAAGGTTCGAGAAACGCCTTCATCTCTTCCACAGTACTAAGCTTCCCATCCATCAACTCAAAAAACAGCTTATCTAGCAGTTCGTTATAGCCAGGCAAGTCCGGCACGATACGCATCTCCTGCATCAGCAGGTACGGCAGCTTCTGCTTTGCCTGAGACCAATCGCTGTAGAAGCTTTTGAACTTCGCCTGAATTCCGGCATTTTTCGAGGTATGCGCCACCCATAAGACCGGCTCCGGCTTCGCAGCGTGCAGCATCTTCCAAGCCTGTGAAGGAGACGATGCGCCTTTGCCGGAGAATTCTGCGGCAAATACCTTCGCCTCGCTCTCCAACGACTCAATTTCCGAGACAAACCCGCGCCTGGGGAAGCTCTTCTTCAGCGCATCAATCTCTTTCGAGCTCAACTTCGCCGTCAGCAAGGGGAAGTTCGCGATAGAGGGATCGGGATGAATGCCCCGCAGTTCCAGCTGTGTCTGACTATCCCGCAACCGCTCCAACTCCGCAACATTGACCTTGGCTGCCGAAAGCACCGGAAACAGGTGCTTCATCCACCCATCCGCCTCCAGACGCTTCAATACCCGGAGCGGGTCTTCTTCATGGAATATCTCCTCGGTCTCGTAACCGCGATGAAACTCGCTGAGCGTCGCAACATACCCCTCGTGCTTGCCGGTCTCATATCTGGCCTGAGTCTTCTCGTCCATCTGCCAGCCCAAACGCGCCATCAGGCGAGCCGCGCGGATCATCCGCACCGGCTCCTCGATAAACCCGTAGTTGCTCACCAGCCGCAACTCGCGATTTTCTATGTCGGCAACGCCGTTAAGCGGGTCCATAAGCAGACCGTAAGAGCCGTCGTTCAGCGAAACTGCCATTGCATTTGCCGTAAAGTCACGCCGCCGCAGGTCATCTAGGATCGAGGCCGACTTAAATACCGGCTTCCCAGGCTTTGGATAGCTGGCAGACAATGTGCTGCCGATCTCCATCCGTACGCTCCCGGGGAACCGAACAAACAAAGCTTGTGTGGCCTCCACCTCGCCCGAGATCGTGCCTTCAGCCTTTTCTATATCTTTCTTGAGTTTAAGCGCGTTTCCTTGAACCACTACATCCAAATCGCGAACTGGCGACCCGCTCGTCATGTCGCGCACCGCACCCCCCACCAGAAAAACGGTAAGCCCTTTGCTACGAGCCAGTTCGCGAACCGCCGCAAGTGCTTGCCGTTGAGAGTGTGACAGCCTGTTTTCCAGTAGATAAATGTAGTCGGCCATAGCTGGTAGGTAAACTCCAAGAAATTCGAACCGGTACAGGGAAGGTACCCTGCGCCGTCCTTAAACTGAGACAAATGAGGCGCTTATGGCGATAGCCACTGCTAAACGCAAAAGCTCAATGTAACACAGCAGTAGCAAGTTGACTACTCTTTCGGCACGTTTTCCGCAGCACAACGTCGATCCGTGCAACAATCCGCGAGGCATATGTCATCCGCTCGCAAGAAGGTCATCGTGCGCCGCTGGACCGGGGACACCCTGCCGGGTTACCTGCCGCAGTCCTCGTTTGTGCTGGATGGTTCCGTCGGCATGCTTGACCTCAGCGGCCGGGTCGTCACTCTGTCGCTGAACGAGATCAAACATATCTGCTACGTCCGTGACTTCAACCTCTCGGATATCACGAATCCCGAACGTCTCAACCGCCGCACCTTTCTTGCGCGCCCTCGTACAGAAGGACTTTGGGTACGAATGGTCTTTCGGACGGGAGACATCTTCGAAGGCCTGGCCCCGACCGACATATCGCTTCTGGACGACCTTATACAGGATGAGGGGTTGCATCTGACCCCACCCGATGCTCGCTCTAATACGCAGCGCATCTTTATTCCACGGACATCCCTTTCCGATCTCCAACTCGTCGCAGTGATCACCTCTCCCTCACGCCGCCGGCCGTTGCCCGCAGCCTCCGGCCCCACGCTGCAGGAGGATCTCTTCCCGAATTTCGTTCCGCCCACCACCCGGCCAAACTGAATTGAACACAGGCAGAGGCTTCCGCCGTCGGGTGCTTCGCCTTCTGCCCCTCCCTCCTCTCCCCACCACCTGTCTTATAGAATTCACCCCATGCAGACCCCCGTAGACTCTATCTCTCTTGCCGAACTTGCCGACTATGTGGGTGCTGTTCTAAAGGGCGACCCAGCCGCCCGCGTCCGCCGGGTAGCCAGCATCGAGGACGCAGTGCCGGACGACCTCGCCTTCGTCGCTAATCCTAAGTACGCCTCTCTGGCACAGTCGACGAAGGCCACGGCAGTTCTTGTGGAACCGGACTTCCCAGAGATCTCCGTCGCTACGTTGAGGCTGAAGAACCCTTACCTGGCCTTTGCCAAAGCTATCGAACTTTTCTATCAGCCGCCCCTTTATGTTCCCGGCGTTCACCCCACGGCAATCATCGCTCCTACCGCTCACGTCGGCTCCAATGCTCACATTGGTGCTTACGCGATTGTCTCCGACCATGTCACCCTTGGCGACAATGCGGTGCTGCTCCCGCACGTCGTTCTTTATCCATACGTGCGAGTGGGATCTAACTTTTTCGCCCACGCCCACGCTATCGTCAGGGAGCACTGTCAGCTAGGCGATGACGTCATCCTTCAGAATGGAGCCGTGATCGGGGCGGACGGCTTCGGTTTCGCCAAGTCCGGCGTGGATCAGGGCCGGATCTGGCACAAGATCCTCCAATCCGGGACTGCCATTCTTGAAGACGCGGTCGAAGTCCAGGCAAACGCCTGCGTTGATCGAGCCTCCATCGGCGAGACTCGGGTTCAGGCCGGGGCCAAGATCGATAACCTGGTTCAGGTTGGCCACGGCTCAACTGTAGGGGCCGATTCACTGCTCTGCGCCCAGGTCGGCCTGGCGGGGTCGTCAAGGATTGGAAAGAACGTCATCCTTGCGGGACAGGTCGGTGTCGCCGGCCACTGCACCATCGGCGATGGGGTCGTAGCTACAGCGCAGAGCGGGATTCCCAGCGATGTGGCGCCGGGGCAGATCGTGAGCGGCTACCCTGCTATCGAAAACCGCCGGTGGCTCCGCTCCGTGGCAGTGTTCAACCGGCTTCCTGATTTGGTTCGCGACATGAAATCGAAACTAAGATAACCATCCAGAAGGTAACTTTAGTCGTATAACTATTGAGGTAGAGGCTAGAACATGATTGAGCCCCCGGACAGGATGACTGACAGCTCCGTGGATCTCCATACCGTCGCGCAGCCGGTGCGTGTTTTGCTGCTCGATGATGAACCCACGAATCTCCATCTGCGCACGGCAATTCTCCGCCAGCACGGCTATGAGTGCATTCCTTCATCAACCATCGAGGAAGCCACCGAACTCTTCAACGGCATCGATATCGCGGTTCTTGACTATCACCTCGGGGCTGGTCAGTTTGGCACGGAGGTCGCTGCCCTTCTCCGCCGCCGGCGCCCACATGTGCCAATCATCATCCTCTCAGGCACGCTGGAGCGCTACTTCGGCGGCGTTGAAGACATGCATCTGCTGAAAGGCCACAGTTCGGTCGAAGACCTTGTGGATGCTCTGCGAGCGCTGGAGGCCAAACGCCGTGGCGCACCAGTGGTCGTGGATGCCCGGGACTTCTTCTACTCCCGCATCTCGCTGGCAATCGGCTCCGACGTTCTAGTTCAGATCTTCGACGAGAAGGGTGTCTGGCAGTACTGCAATGAGGCAGCGGCGGAGTACCTGGAACAGACGAGGGACTGGTTCATCGGTCGCCGCATCGCACAAGAGATGCCAACCCTGATGCGCGACTGGAGCGAGGTTCTGCAAAACGTCTGTGTGAATCGTGAAACCTACATCGACCGTACGGGGCGTGGTCTTCTCAACATTGTGCGTCCTGGAGAACCGCAGGTTACCTGGAGCGTTCTCGCCTTTCCCATCACCTTGCATGACAACCGCAGCGGCGCTGTCCTGACCGCGCGTGTTCTCGACAAGTTGCCCGGTCGCGGGTCGGATCTTCTCCCATTTATCTAGAAGCCTGAAGCGGCCCCGACCAGTCAAGCGCTATGACCCGCCTCCGACGAAGTGAACTACCTCGAGCCGGTCTTCCGTGTGCAGCATCGGCTCACTCCAACCGGAGCGGGCGACAATCGCTCCATTGTGTTCGACCGCGATGCGGTCACCCTTCAAGCCCAAGACGCCGATCAACTCTTCCAGGCTTGCGGCGTCAGAGAGCGAATCGAATTCCCGTCTCTGCCCATTTAAGATGACTGTTAGCGCCATACCCCTACAGCCTAACAGGGGAGGCAGCTAGGCCCGGTCCGCTGGGTCCAAGTCGCTCCCTTCGCTTGTCTCTCGACTGACTCTCGATCATGTCCGTCACGCGCCCGACCAGCCACTCCTCAAGCCTCCAACGCCGTCTGTGAGCGCCCGCGAACTCTTCAAAGACACTGCGACTCAGGCTCATCAAAATATGAATCGCTTCTGCGCGATTCCGGTCGTCGACTCCATCGAGGGCAAACTGCCTTGAGTTTGCCAGATGTTCCGCCGCATGTCCCAGTGTCAAGAGTGTCCGGCCATGGTGAGTCTTGCTGATGCGGTGGATCGTCAGGTCTGCCCTTCCACCTTTCGATCTCCCAGCCAAAGTGCTGGGGGACGCCTGCACAATGCTTCTAACAAGTGTGGGCCGTAGCGCCCCCGGAAAAGCTGCTGTAGACATGGACGATGCATCCTCCGTCCTTGTCCTTATCGGCGCAGCCTCAACTAGTTTTAGTGCTGGAGAGCTGCCGGAGCCAGAATTCATGCGCCTGTACGGCAGTCATTCCCGATTCAGAACGACCGTCTGAGGAGTATCCGTCACCTCGGAATCAAGGGCCAGAGATGATTGACTGGGCCGAATCCCCGCCCCATCGGCGTGGCGGTCCTGATTGCCTCCACGACATATTCCTTTGCTCCTCGCGCCGCCGCAACGGGCCCGTCTCCCAGGACGAGCCGGCTTAGGAGAGCGCTTGAGAACGCGCATCCTGTGCCATGAGTCGACCTCGTCTCGATTCTCTCCCCAGGCAGCCAAAGTGCCTCTCCCGAGGCAGTTACCAGGAGGTCGTCGGGAGTCGCCAGATGCCCTCCAGTGGCCACCACGTTCAATTTCCCGCAGGTCGCCTGTAACTGCCGGGCAGCCGCAGCTACGTCTCCCTTCCGCAGATCCTGCCGGCCGGTCAGCACTCCAAGCTCCTCCAGATTAGGCGTAATCCAGTCGACCAGTGGCAGCAATCGCTCTTGAAGCGCCGCGACTCCGGCGGCATCCAGGAGCTCACCTCCCGAACTCGACCGCATTACAGGATCGAGCACCACTGTAAGCCTTCGCCCGCAACTCCGCAGTGTGCTGAGAAAGTCCGCGACCACCATGACCGTATCGGCTCCGGCCAGCATCCCGAGTTTGATCCCTGCCGGCGGGAGATCGTCCTCCAGACAGCTAAGCGTAGCTGCCACAGTTTCGTCCGCGACCTGTTCGATTCCCGTCACCCCCGCCGTAGACTGCACAGTCAAGGCCGTAATACACGAGACACCAAAGAGCCCGTGGGCGGCAAACACCATCAAGTCTGCCGTAACTCCTGCCCCTGAAGAGGGATCAAATCCGGCGATCGTCAGGACAGTCTGCATTGGAAATTTAGCCAATTTCAGGGGAATCAGGTTTCCTATGCAAAATAGCAGATCGCTGAAGCAACAGGAGATGCTCAAAAAAAGAACCTCTTCGCTTAAAAGAAGAGGTTCTGGGCTGCTGTGCAAGGAAACGAACGATCTACATCTGGCCGCTTGTCTTAGGGGCCGCAGCCGGAGCCTGATCGCTCATGTTGGTCATCAGCTTGATATCAACCCTGCGATTCTTCGCGCGGCCTGCCGCCGTGCTGTCGCTCGCGACCTGCTGATCTTTGCCGATTCCAATCAAGTAAAACTTGTGGGGGGGGATGTTGTATTTCGAGGCAAGGTAGTTCACCACGGCGTCCGCGCGGCGCTGACTGAGTTGGTAGTTGTAATTGGCATCCCCTACCGAATCGGTGCCGCCGGTCACCTCGAGAATGTACCCTCGCGTATTGTTCAGGTTGGCCGCAAACGTATCCAACTGTTGCTTATCCGACTTGGTCAGTACCGCCTTGTCGAATTTGAAGGTTACGCTCGTGTCAGAGACCTGTTTGTAGTTGTCCAGGTTGGCGACGACGCCGCTCAGGCTGTCGACGCGGTTGTACGCCTCCTGTGCGGAATGGTTAGCCGCGTCCGCGGACTGACCGGCAGCCTGAGCGTGCTGGTCCGCTGTACTAGCCGCGCTCTGAGCGCCAGCGATCCCGCTCTGCGCACGCTGGTCGGTGTCCTGAATGGCACGGTGGTCTGCAGCGGTCTTGGTATCGAGTTCATTCGTCTGCTGGACAAGCGGAGCTGTCTGCGACTTCACATAATTCTTAGTTGAGCAACCAACCGTAAACGCAATGACGAAGGCACTGGCGAGGGCAAGGATACAGACAGATCGAATCCTGCTACCACGATCCATTTCTAAGTTGGAGCTCATCGGTTTCCATCTCCTATATTTTCAAGAGCATCTCGCAACGTTCTAGCAATTTCACTGCCAATCGCAAAGTCGCTAAAAGTTCAATCGTTTGAGCTATTTACGTTTCCTCCGCAGCTTGCGGATGCGACGACAAGTAGTGAGATGCAGGAACTTTTGATAACGTCGCACGTCAATTCTACTGAGCAAAGTAGTGCACACGGGTATCGTTGTTCTCAACGTCTACACTTAAATGTGGCGGACGCCGTAACGTCATGGATCTTCACCAGAAAATCCGAACCATTCCCACCCAGCCGGGCTGCTACCTCTACAAGAATGCCGAGGGTGAGGTGATTTACGTCGGGAAGGCGAAAAACCTTCGCGCCCGCGTTCGCTCGTATTTTTTGCTGGCCTCTCAGGCGAACGCCAAGACCGGCACCCTGATGCGGGAGGCCGTGGATGTCGAGTACATTACGGTCGCGAACGAGCATGAGGCGCTGGCACTTGAAAACAACCTGATCAAGCAGAAGAAGCCGCGCTTCAACATCCTTCTGCGTGACGACAAAACCTATCCTTACATCAAGCTGACGATGAACGACCGCTATCCCAAGGTGTTCGTCACGCGAAGACTGCGGAAGGACGGGAGCGCCTACTTCGGACCTTACTTTCCGGGGAATCTCGCCTATCGCCTGGTAGACCTGATCCACCGGAGCTTTCTGATCCCGAGCTGCAAGGTAGATCTGTCGCGCTATCATGCGCGCGCATGTCTTCAGTACTACATCAAGCGTTGTCTGGGACCGTGCCTGGAGGGGCTGACGACGCCGGAGATCTACCGTGAGACCGTCCGCGACGTGCGGCTCTTCCTCGAAGGCCGCACCCATGAGTTGGAGAGCTCCCTCACCAAACGGATGGAAGCCGCCGCTTCCGCAGAGCAGTTCGAAACGGCAGCGCGACTGCGAGACCAGATTGTCACCGTTCACCAGATGCAGGACAAGCAGCGGATGGCCACCGCAGAGAACGAGGACGCGGATGTCTTCGGCTATCACTACGAGAACGAGATGCTGGCGGTCAACCTCTTTCACATGCGATCGGGTAAGATCGTCGACCGGCGCGATTTCTTCTGGGAGGAGTTGCCCGAGTCATTGCTCGATACGCTGGTCGAGTCCGTCTCGGAGATAGACGAAGCGGAAGCGATGCCACGTCTCGAACCCGACCCGGCGATCCCCGCAGCAGAGATCGGCGAGGGATTTCCGCTGGTACAACACACGCCGGTTTCAGAACCGGGAAGCGCCGGGTTCAGTCCCGCGGCCTTCTTCTCCGCGCTTTTGAAGCAACTCTATCTCGATCAGACTTACGTACCGCGAACCATCCTGGTGCCAGTCGAATTCACCGATCGCAGCGTGCTGGCAGAGATGCTGACTGAACAAACGGGAAAACGCATTGAACTCCTCGCGCCGCAACGGGGCGACAAACGGTCTCTCGTCGACCTTGTGTCGCAGAATGCCAAGCAATCGTACGATCAGCGCTTCCGCGTGCTGCAACCGGGGATGAAGGCCATCCAGGAGGCATTGCAGGATGCTCTAACCTTGGAAGAGCTGCCGCGAAGGATCGAGTGCTTCGACATCTCGCACATTCAAGGCGCGGAGACCGTTGCCTCCATGGTGGTATGGGAGGACGGCGCGATGAAGAAGTCCGACTACCGTAAGTTCCAGGTGAAGACTGTCACCGGAGTCGATGACTTCGCCAGTATGAGAGAGGTGATTCAGCGGCGCTACAAGCGGTTGCTGGAGGATCACAAACCCTTCCCTTCGCTCATCCTGATCGACGGCGGACTAGGGCAACTGCATGCGGCCTATGCAGCTCTACAGGAGATCGGGGTTACCCTGCAGCCGTTGGCATCGATTGCCAAGCGCGAAGAGATTATTTACGTCTATGGACAGGAGAATGAGCCGGTGGTGCTCGATCGGCGGTCGCCTGTGCTGCACCTGATGCAGAAGATTCGCGACGAGAGCCACCGCTTTGCCGTCACGTACCATCGCAAACGGCGGGAGATGCGAGACAGGGACAGCGAGTTGCTCTCCATCCCGGGCGTCGGCCCGCGAACTCGTCAACGCTTGATTGAGCACTTCGGCAGCGTGCGCGGGATCAAGCTGGCCGGCCCAGACGCCCTCACCGCTGTGGTAAACGCCGCGACCGCCGAACGCATCCGCAGCCACTTCGCGGCGGAGACCGCGAACGACGCCGTGCTGCCAGTGCTGAATTGATCAAAAAAGCTCAGTGTCGATTCCAACGATGAATTTGATTCCCGGAATCCTCAACTTACGTAGCTTCTTGTCCTCGGTGATAAAGAGGTCAACTCCATAGCTCGCTGCACACGCCAGATGAATCGAGTCTGCCGCAGCTGTCCGATGCTCGGTGCGAATTCTCGCAAAGAGGTCGACTGAGCTCAGGTCGAATGGTAGAAACTTAATATTTGCCTTCGCCATGCCATCGCGGATATGCTGCGCAGTTGCATCGTCTTTATCCCGGTAGGCTCCAGTCAATATCTCCGCAAGCGCAAGATAACTTGTGCATAGCTCGTCGCCGCGTTCCACCGACTGTCGGCGTAACGATGCCACACGCTCCCAGTGTGCCGGATCTTCTTGAAAGAGGTAGATGAACAGCATCGAGTCCCAGAAGATCCGTGTCATCGTTTCTGCTCGAAGTCACGGTCTTTACGGACTTCCCGCAGAAACGCCTTGGCGCCCTCTCGTATGGCACCTCGTAGAACTCCTGCCAATTCAAGGAGTGGATCTTCCGCTTCGCTCGCGACAGAATTTGACTGCTTACTGTCAGTGAAACGAAACCGAAAAACAGTTGCGACCCGTTCAGGTTGGCCCGACGGACTGTCTAACCTCAAACCAAGAGGTCCGCTGAACAGTTTTGGCGACTCAAGTGAGGTACATATCTGCCGGATATGGCCTGAAGGAAACCCTTCCTGCCGCAGCTTCTTCTGAATCTCTCCAACAGGAATCACAACCTCCGACCCGGTGCGCCGTGCCGGATCGACATATTCCTTGACTGCCAGTTGCCGCACTTTGTCGCTCAATTTAGTTTGCACGGAACGCCTCTTCTCTAAAGAATACGTATCCAAAATTGGTATTGTCAATACCTTTATGTATTTTTACATTTGGTATGTATGCACGCTTGCGGCTCATCCGACTGACGGCCTCTCGCCTGAACGCAGCAATCCAGCCCTATCCGGTTGATCTGATTTCGTTGTTTGGGTGCTTCGGGGAGCCGAATCCCCACTGAGTTCTCTAATCGTTTTGCCTGGAACTTTCAAGTCTGAGGATCGTATGCCATGTTTGTATTCTCTGGAGGCCATTCGTATGTCCAGCGCGCGCACGACGGTCGTTCGTCCTGCAGATCCTTCGCTTCACGCGGCATTACAACTTGCCTTCGTCTTTGGGGCGATCAAGCTTGCGCTGCATGTCGCGGCGAATCTTTGGGAGTCGCATATCGGCTATGGCTACTTCCGCGACGAGATGTACTACCTGATATGCGGGCGTCATCTTGCCTGGGGCTACGTCGACCACGGCCCACTGGTCGCCTTGCAGGCGCGGATCTCCGAGACATTCTTCGGGCGTTCCCTGGCTGGTCTTCGCTTCCTGTCGGCGCTCGCCGGCGCGACTCGCGTCTTCCTTACCGGGATCCTTGCATGGGCTATGGGGGGGCGCCGCCCAGCGCAGGGCCTTGCGATGCTCGGCGTTGTTCTTGCTCCCCAGTACCTCGGCATCGACAGCTATCTCTCGATGAACTCCTTCGAGTCTGTGTTCTGGATGCTCTGCCTGCTTGCCCTCATTCTGCTGCTGCGAGGTGCATGGGAGGTAACGTCGGCCAATTCGCTCAGGCTCTGGCTGCTCTTCGGCGCGTCGGCAGGCATCGGGCTACTCAATAAGCCGTCGATGGTATTTTTTCTCGTTGCATTACTTGCCGCACTTCTTCTGACGCCGCAGCGGAGACTGCTCGCCACCCGCTGGGCTGCCGTCGGTGTCCTTGTGCTGATCGCCATTGCGCTTCCCAATCTCATCTGGCAGATTAGCCACCATTGGCCAACGCTCGAGTTCCTTGAGAATGGCCGGCGCGGTCACAAGAGCATAGCGCTGGATCCATTGGCATTCACCTTGAAGCAGATTTTGAACATGGGGCCATTCCTGGTTTTCATCTGGGGAGCAGGTCTGGTCCACCTGCTGCGCCGCCGAGGCTTGCGCTGGCTCGGTCTCACCTTCGTCCTCTTTTTCCTCTTGATGGTGGCGATGCAGGCGAAGGACTACTATGTCTCTCCCATCTATCCCATTCTCTTCGCGGCGGGCGGCATCGCATGGGAGACGCGCTTCTCCGCTCGCAGGCTTGTGGCCTCCAACCACGCCTTTGCTTTTCCAATCTACGAAACGATAGCGATTGCCGGAGCCATCTTCATCTTGCCGTTGTCGTTGCCGCTGATGCCCCCTGCACACTGGATTGCCTACACCCGGTCAACCCAACTTTATCGATTCAACGGCAACTCCGAGAGGAATGGGAGTGGACCGCTGCCGCAGTTTTACGCCGACCGTTTTGGCTGGCAGGAAGAGGTCGATCAGGTCACTCGGATCTACAACACATTGCCGCCCGACCAGAAGAAGATCACGGGAATTCTGTGTTCGAACTATGGCGAGGCCAGCGCACTGAATTTTCTTGGACACAGCCTTCCCTTCGCGATCTCCGCTCATAACAACTACTATCTGTGGGGACCGCGTGGTTACACCTTCGATTCGATGATCCTGATCGAAGACTCTACCCCGGAGCACCTGCATCATTTCTTCAACTCGGTCCAGATCGCCGGACGCATGGGAACGACATACTCGATGCCCTACGAACATCGCAACATCTACCTGGTGCGGGGACGCAAGTTCGATCCTGCCGCGCTGTGGCGCGAGAAGAAGGACTTCTTCTGAAATTGAGGATTTCAAAACGAACGCCCGGACGATAGTCCTTCTCGAGTTGTGCTACTCTCCGAAAATCCATGCAGCAGCCTCAGAGTGAACTGCCTCGCGTTCTGAACGCCTCTCACGCGACCTCGATCGTGGTGGGCATCATCATCGGTAGCGGAATCTTTCTCGTCCCGCGCGAGATGATGGCCGCCGTGGGCTCGCCCCGCATGGTGTATGCGGTGTGGATTATCGGCGGATTGCTATCGCTATTTGGGGCCATGACTTACGCGGAGATTACGGCAGCCCACCCAAGATACGGAGGGGAGTATGCATTTCTACGTGAGGCCTATGGCGACCTCACAGGTTTCCTCTATATGTGGACCCAGATTACTGTTGCGAAGCCCGCGTCTCTCGCGACCATCGCGGCTGGCCTGGCTCGCGTCCTGGGAACCTTCGCCATCTTCAGCGCCTTTGCGCGTCCTGCTTTCGCGCATCTCTTATGGGGTCAAATCTTCGCCATCGCCATGACCTGGCTGATCGCTCTGCTGAACATCATCGGAACACGGCGGTCCGCCAACGTGCAGCTTTTCCTGACATGGCTCAAAGGTGCGCTGATCCTTGTCATTGCGGGGTTCTGCTTCGCCGCCGCAGGCCATCATGGTTCGTGGCAGAACTTTGCCGCCGACTTCTCCGGAGCACGCGGAGGCTTCACCGGATTCATGATCGCGCTGGTCGCCGCATTGTGGGCCTATGACGGATGGAGCGACGTCGTAACTATGGCAGGCGAGGTGAAGCAGCCGCAGCGAAGTATGCCCGTTGCCTTGATCGGCGGCGTTGCCATTGTCGGCGCGCTATATATGCTGACCAACGCCGCGATTCAGTTCGTCCTACCCGCGGCATCGATTGCCGCCGCGGACAGGCCCGCCGCGGACGCGATGCGGGTCGTAGCGGGACATTGGGGAGCCACGCTCGTATCTCTCGGAATGGCCGTGAGTATCGCCGCGACGTTCGTTGGATCATCCCTATCGGGTGCGCGAGTCCCCTTCGCCGCTGCACGCGACGGCCTCTTCTTCAAGCAGCTTGCTCATGTGCATCCGCGCTTTAAGACACCTTCCACTGCGCTGATCCTGCAAGCGGTACTGAGTTCCCTTTTGCTGCTCGCCCTGGGAAAGTTTCAGGCTCTGTTCTCCCTCGCTATCTTCGGCGAGTGGCTCTTTTACGCGCTGACCTGCAGCACCATCTTCCTCTTTCGCCGCCGCGAACCCGCCGCGTCACGCCCCTACACCATGTGGGGATATCCGGTGCTCCCGTGGCTCTTCATCCTTGCAGCCGTCGTGCTTCTGGTCTTCTCGTTTGTCGATCAACCGCGCAACTCTTTCATCGGCACTGCGGTTATTCTTCTCGGAATCCCGCTGCACTATTTGTTGCAGCGCAGAGGGGCTGCCTAGCTTCGATTCTGAATGACCCGTTCATACACCCGAACATATTCGGCTGCCGGCTTATCCCAGGAGAAGTCCTCAGCCATGCCGCGCAACATCATGCTGGTCCACTCGTCCTTGTTACGGAAGGTTTCCAGAGCGCGATGGAGCGCATCCAGCAGAGCCGATGAACTGTATCCCGAGAATTTAAACCCATTGCCGCCGCCGGAAGGCTTTTCTTCGATTGTGTCGTCGAGACCGCCAGTCGCGCGGACGACCGGAACAGTACCGTACTTCAGGCTGAATATCTGGCTTTGGCCGCCAGGCTCATAACGCGAGGGCATCAACAAGATGTCGGAGCCTGCTTCAACCTTGTGCGCGATGACGTTATCGAACTTCGCCTGTACGCGCACCTTGGATGGATGACGGGCAGCCATCTCGGCCAATAGTCTCTCGTAGTACTCTTCCCCACTACCCAAAATCACCATCACCATGTTGTCCTCCACCAGGCGATCGATGATCTCGATGATGAAGTCGAAGCCTTTCTGCGTCGCAAACCTTGAAACGACGCCGATGACAGCCGTATCATCCGCGACGCTTTCAAACCCAAAGGCATGCAGCAGGTCGCGCCGGCATTCCTTCTTGCCTACAAGATTCTCAGCGGAGTAATGCGCGGCAATATTCGAATCGGTAGCGGGATTCCATTCTTCGTAATCGACGCCGTTGAGAATGCCAAAGAGATCTGCGTGGCGGCCACGCAGCACGCCTTCCAGTCCGTTACCGAACTCGGCTGTCTGAATCTCTTCCGCATATCGCCGGCTTACGGTAGTCAGCGCATCGGAGTACACGATGCCGCCCTTCAGAAAGTTGAAGTTATTGAAGTGTTCGAGCTTATCTGGGGTAAATACATCCCAGGGCAACAGAAGTTTCTCCGTCGTCTGCGGCGGAAACGACCCTTGATATCCCGCATTGTGAATCGTCAAGACCACCGGAATTTGACGCAGCACGGGATCGAAGTAGTACGTGGAGCGCAGCAGCACCGGCACCATCGACGTCTGCCAGTCATGCACCTGAAACACCTCGGGAATTCCAATCTGCTTCACAGCTTCGATCACGCCGCGGCTGAACAGACCAAAACGCTCGGCATTGTCGGGATAGTCGCCCGAGGGGGTAGAGTACAGGCACTCGCGATCGAAGAGTTCAGGGCAGTCGATAAAATAATGCTTCACACCTTCGACCAGACCGCCATCGAGAACACGGACGAAGCGGTTGTACGAGGGAAATGGAATGGTGATGCTAGGGATAACGACCGCAGGCTTCGGCATCGCCTTCGCCACCTGGCGATAGTACGGCAGATAGACAGTGGTCTCGTGGCCCATCTTAGCCAACGTGCGAGACAGCGCGCTGACCACGTCCGCCAGGCCGCCTGTCTTCGCCCAGGGCGTGCACTCCGACGCTGCGAATACGATTTTCATACTGTAGTTATCCTTCGACTTTCTTTCCAGGAGTTAGTCTATAGAAAAGCGACGGTGCATCGCCGTCCGTAAGACACGTGAAGATGAAACACAAGCCGAAACTCGGGCAGAACTTCCTTGTGGACGACGCCGCATGCCACGCCATTGTCGAAGCGCTGGGAGATGTCAGCGAGCGCACGGTCATCGAAATAGGTCCGGGCCACGGTGCGATTACCGAGCTACTCGCCGCGCGCTGCCATCGGCTGATCGGCCTCGAACTTGACCGGGCGCTGGCCGCTGAACTCACTTTCCGGTTCCGCGACAAGCGAAACGTTCAAATCATCGAAGGCGATGTACTGAAAACCGAATTGCGATCCCTCGTTCCGAAAGATGAAACTGCCGACGTCATAGGGAATCTCCCGTACTACATCACCTCCGACATCCTGCTGCAACTCTTCGCGGCCGGCAGCGCGGGAGTCATCGCGCGAGCCGTGCTGATGATGCAGCGTGAAGTTGCCGACCGAGTCTCGGCTGAACCGGGAGTGCGCGACTATGGTCTGCTCTCCGCCACCGCACAGATGAATGCCCGGGTCGACCGACTGTTCACGTTGCCGCCGACGGCGTTCTCGCCGCCGCCAGAGGTCGACTCCACCGTACTGAGGTTGCACTTCGCCCCACGGTTCGCAGAACTGGATGTAGACGCCGTGGGATTCAACAGATTTCTAAAGAACTGCTTCGCGCAGAAGCGCAAGACACTGCAGAACAATCTGCGGGCCGCAGGACATACGACACAGGAGATCGCGGACGCATGGAATGACGGCATCCCCGCACAGGTGCGAGCCGAATCGCTGCGGCTCGAATCCTTGGCCGAACTCTATCGTTCGCTGGCCGCCCCCCTTTCGCGGTAGCCGTTCTGAGAACGAATACTCGTTCGGCGAAAACCTCACTGGCTCTCGCGAGCAAGCGCAAGCAGCCTTGCCGCACCGAACCGTGCACGCTGGATGACCGCCTGGTCGTCTGCAATCGCCGCAAGGGTCTCTGAAATCGTTTCCAGTTCCAAAGCGCGTCCCGCCTCCACCTCTTGCGAAAGCACATTGATCTCCGCGTCTAATCCAAGGCGATCATATCGATGCAAAAAGTCGAGCCGCCGCCCCTCATCCATCGTGTACGCTATCCCGAGAAAGCAATCGGTAAGCATGGCCACAGACTTGTTTTCCGTGTAGTTGTAGACGCACGATCCCACACCGTCCGCGCCAGAATAGCGCAACGTCTTAATTCCCGTGTCCGCGATATGTTTTGCTTTGGACGAACACGCAATGTTGAAATGATCGGCATCATGCGCCGCGTTGAATATCTTGTGTGCCATCATAGGACTCAGCATGAACGTGCGATCGATATGCTCCGCGGCCTCACCCCGCAATGCGGTGTCGCCGGCTGATCGCGCGGCTTGATCCGCCTGATAGCGGCCTGTACCGTCGTTACGGACGCGCAGAGTAAAACGCGGGACTGGCAGCCCCGCACGGACATATTCGAAGCTGATCTCCGTACCGGCCGAGGCTGCGTCATCGATGGAGAACCCTGCCGCACGAGAGTTGTAAAGAGCAGCAGGCAGGAATAACGAGGCGGCGAGGATACACCGGCCAACCCTCATCGAGCGACACCCTGCAGTTCGAGCGTCTGGGATGTATGAATGTGACAGATTGCAATGGCCAACGCATCGGCCGCATCCGGCGAATCGAAGGCATTTTCGTCTTTCAGCAGGCGCCTGACCATAAACTGAACCTGCTCCTTGCCTGCAAGTCCGTACCCTACGACGGAACTCTTGATCGAAAGGGGAGCGTATTCGGCGACCGGCAGGCCACATGTCGCCGCGGCCAGCATCGCAACCCCGCGGACCTGCCCCAATTTCAACGCCGACTTGGCATTGGCCGAGAAGAACACCTCCTCAATCGCAACGATCTGCGGTCCGTGAAGCGTCATCATTGCAGTCAACTCCGAGTAAACCTGCGCGAGCCGCAGCGGAGTCTTCTCCTTTTTGTTCAGACGAATTGTCCCGGCGCAGATATGCGTCAGACGAGGCATCCTGCCATTGCAGTCCACTTCCACCACCCCATAGCCGGTGAACTCCGTTCCGCAATCGATCCCGAAGACTCGCATGCGCGAAGTTTACTTTATCTTCCTGTGCGGCCGGCTATCGAAGTTGAGTCCCGCACAACAGCCATCCATCGCTCAGCGCGAGATACCCTCAAGCGGCGAACTCGCGGTTGCGTACAGCCTCCGCTGCATTCTGCCCGCAAGAAACGCCTGCCGTCCCGCCAGAACGGCGTGCTGCATCGCCTCTGCCATCAGCAGCGGGTCCTTCGCCGCCGCAATCGCCGTGTTCATCAGCACCGCGTCGAACCCAAGTTCCATCGCCGCGGCGGCGTCCGACGCCGTTCCGACGCCGGCATCCACAATCAGCGGAACCTCGGTGATCATCTCGCGCAGAATGCGCAGATTCGCAGTATTCTGCAAGCCCAGCCCGCTGCCTATCGGCGCGCCAAGCGGCATCACCGCCGCCGCCCCGGCATCGATTAGCCGCTTCGCAAACACAATATCGTCGGAGGTATACGGCAGCACCGTGAACCCTTCCTTCACCAGCACACGCGTCGCTTCAAGCGTCGCTTGAACATCCGGATAAAGCGTCTGCCGATCTCCAATCACCTCGATCTTAACCCAGTCGGAGAGTCCTACCTCCCGTCCCAGGCGCGCCGCGCGAATCGCCTCGTCCGCGCTAAAGCAGCCGGCCGTATTTGGCAGCAGAAAGTACCGGCGCGGATCGATAAAGTCGAGCAGGGACTCACTCGACCGATCAAGGTTTACACGCCGTACCGCAACCGTCACCATCTCAGCGCCAGAGGCCTCAATTGCGGCCTGTGTCTCTGCGCCATCCTTGTACTTGCCCGTACCGACAATCAGCCGCGATTGAAACGCTCGCCCTGCAATCACCAAAGGTTTCATAGCTAATATCCTACTCGTTACGAGAGCGAAAAATGCAAACGGCCCGCGCTCTGAGAGAGAGCCGCGAGCCGTCTGGCGGTGAGCTGTTGAGATTGACTTGAGGCGTCCAAACTCGGACTTGGCCTCGACGTGATACTTCGAATGAAATCGCCAGGACTAGAGCTATGGACGCTCTAAGCCTCAGTCACCTCACGTGCTGTTGCACTACATTTACCATCAATTTTCATAGGCTGGACCATCCTCCTTTCCCGTGTAAAAAAAGACTACGCCCGAGGCGATTTCAATGCAAGCTCCTCCACGGGTGGGACTCGAATACCAAGTATTCTCCTAGGGAAACTCTGCACAAGTTCTGCGACTGCTGCCTGATGGCTTAATCTGATGGTTAGGGGTGGATGGCGAATGAGGCAGCAGACGTTTGCGTCGCAGTCGAGCTTTGAGAAGTATGGGC
>Ga0080006_1148518_pt1 | contig 22493 bp, 30 predicted proteins | sample RS3BMetagenome_FD_69209 | JGI IMG/M metagenome (GOLD analysis project Ga0080006, IMG submission 69209) | Ferric oxide microbial mat and aquatic microbial communities from Rainbow Spring, Yellowstone National Park, USA - RS3B (SPADES... ...
CCGCCTCGGTGCTGGCGCGCGGGCGCGATCAGGTCGAGATGCCTCCAGACGGGGAGAAATCGTGCTCCTCTTCGAGGAGCACCCTCTTGACAAGAGTCGCTCCTTCAGGAATGACCAGGGAGGGCACCGATGCGCCGTCCGCAAGCGAGCGCTCGGCCAGTAGGATTGCCGGGACCATGGGACTCCAACAGTTCGAGGAGCGCCTCGAGCGTCTGGTGGAGGGAACGTTGGCCAAGCCCTTCCGGAGCAATCTGCAGCCGGTCGAGATCGGCCGAAAACTGACGCGAGAGATGGACCTGCACCGCCGGGTGGGCGTGCACGGCCTGATCGCGCCCAACGTCTTCACGGTGACGCTGGCGCCGGCCGACGTCGACCGGTTCGCCAACTTCGTCGACGCCCTCTCTCGCGAGCTGGCCGACGCCGCCCGCGAGCACGCCCGGATCGAGGACTACGCGTTCGTCGGGCCGGTCGACGTCCAGATCTTCGAGGGGTCGCGACTGCGGGCCGGGCGGTTCACGATCACCGCCGAGGTGGTCGAGGGCCCCGAGGGCTCCTACCCGGCCGAGCTGGTGACCGCCGACGGCGAGCGCTACCCGCTCGGCGACGAGCCGATGGTCATCGGACGGCTCCCCGAGTGCGCCGTCATCCTCTCGGACCCCAACGTCAGCCGCCGCCACGCCGAGCTGCGCCGGGTCGGCGACGCCGTGGTCCTGACCGACCTCGGCTCGACCAACGGGACCAGGGTGAACGGGGTGCCGGTGCGCGAGCAGCACCTGGCGAGCGGCGACGAGATCACCGTCGGGTCGACCAGCCTGATCTTCGAGCGGTCCTGAGGCGTTCCGGCCGGTCGTGCTGCTCGCCGCCTCCACCAACCTGACGGCCATCCTCAGGCCGATCCAGTGGCTGGTGGTGGCCCTGATCTTCCTCTTCTTCCTCCGGGTCATCCGGGCGGTCTGGGTCGAGGTCCGCCCGGCCGGTCCCCGCCAGACTCGGGGCGAGCGCCGGCGGGCCGCCCGGGCGGAGGCGGCCGCCGCTCCGCCACGTCCGCAACGACGCCGCAAGGCCCTACACCTCGAGGTGGTCGAGCCGACCAACCTGGCCGGGACCCGCTACGACCTCGACGACGAGGAGCTCACCGTCGGGCGGTCGCCGGGCTGCGGCGTCTCGACGACGACCGACGTCTACAGCTCGAACCTGCATGCCCGCCTCTTCCGCCGTGGCGACCAGCTGTGGGTCGAGGATCTCGGGTCGACCAACGGGACCTACGTCAACTCCGAGCGGATCACTCGCCCCACCCGCCTCGCCCGTGGTGACCTGCTGCAGGTCGGCGGCACGGTGTTCGAGGTCGCCCGGTGACCGTTCTCCGGTCGGGGTCGGCCACCGACGTCGGCCGGGTCCGGGGGTCGAACCAGGACCTGCACCTGGTCAGCGACAACCTCTTTGCCGTCGCCGACGGGATGGGCGGTCACGCCGGCGGGGAGGTGGCCGCCAGGGACGCCATCGAGGCGCTGCAGCGGGCCTTCCGGGCGGACCCGAGCCTCGAGGGTCTCCGCCACGCGGTGTTCGAGGCCAACACGGCGGTGTGGCGCCACAGCCAGCAGGCGAACGACCTGCGCGGGATGGGCACGACCCTCACCGCTCTGGCGCTCGTGCCGGACGAGCAGGGCGACGACGTGCTGGCGCTCGCCAACGTCGGCGACTCGAGGGCCTATCTCTACACCGACGGCGGCGTCGCCCAGGTGACGGCCGACCACAGCCTGGCCGAGGAGAAGGTCCGCCACGGCGAGCTGACCGAGGCCGAAGCGGCCGTCCACCCGCACCGCCACATCCTCACCCGGGCGCTCGGCATCGCCCCAGACGTCGAGGTCGACGTCTGGGCCCTGCGGCTCCGCACCGGCGACCGCGTCCTGCTCTGCAGCGACGGCCTCTCCAACGAGGTCTCGACCGAGGGGATCGGACGGGTGCTCGCCACGGTGCTCGATCCGACGACGGCCGCCCAGGCGCTGGTGGCCCAGGCCAACGAGCACGGCGGGAGTGACAACATCACCGCCGTCGTGGTCGACGTGATGGCCGGCGGCGTCGAGGACGCCCCGTCCACCATCGCCCCGGGCTACGACGCCGCCGCGGCGACGGTGCTGGCGATCCCGGCGGAGGACGGCGCCGGGAACGGGCCGCCTCGGGCCGACGGCCAGGCGGGCGGCGGACAGGTCGGTCAGGAGAGCCCCTCGGTCACCGGTGCCGGGAGCCGCACCCCGTCGGCTGGGGGTCCGGGCGGATCTGGCGGCCCCGGCGGCCCGAGCGGCACCCTCGGCGCCGGCGGGTCGCGCTCGTCGTCCGCCCGCGGCACCGCCACCGCCCTCGACACCCGCCCGGCCACCGCCCGCCCTGGGACCACCACCGAGGAAGGCTGGCCGGCGACCGAACCGGCGATGCCGGTCCACGACGAAGGTCCGCCGTCGTGGGGCGGGGGGCCGCCGGCGCGGCTGAGCCGCCGGCAACGGCGCCGCCTGGCCGGGGTCCCGCCGCGGGTGACCGTGAGGGTGGTGCTCTTCCTCGTGCTGCTCGCCGCCGTGGTCGCCGCTGCCTACGGGGTGGTCCGCTGGTACGCCACCGACAACTGGTACGTGACGGTCGACGACGGCCACCTCGCCATCTACCAGGGTCGGCCCGGTGGCCTCCTGTGGTTCCAGCCGAAGCTGGTCGACCGCACCCCGGTGACCACCGCCGACGTCCTGCCGATCCGCCTGCCGGCGCTCAGCGGCGACGTCGAGGAGACGTCGCTCAAGGCCGCCCGCTCCTACGTCAACGACCTCTACCAGGAGTTCGTCTCCCAGCAGCAGGCGACCCAGGCGCCGCCGCCCACGACCACCATCCCGTCGACGACGACCACCATCCCCTCGGTCACGACGACGGTCCCGCCCCGATGAGCACCCACCTCCACCACCTCGGCCGCCGGCCGGCCCACTACGGTGGGGTGTTCCCGGTGACCGGCCGCCCTGACAGACCCGACCGACTGCCCCTCGCCGCCGTGGCCGTCCGTTCCCACCCGATCGGCGCAGTCACCTCGGCGGCCGACTACGGTCGACGAGACCCGGCGACGGCGCCGGCTGACCCGGGCCGGCGGAGGGGCTAGCACCAGATGGAGCCGATCCAGGCGCCGAGGGTCTTCTCCGACCGCTACGAGCTGACCCACCTCATCGCCCGCGGCGGGATGGCCGAGGTCTACCGGGCCCGTGACCGCCTGCTCGACCGTCCGGTGGCGCTCAAGGTGCTGTTCCCCGAGCTGTCGGTCGACCGGGCCTTCGTCGAGCGGTTCCGCCGCGAGGCCCAGGCGGCCGCCAAGCTGTCGCACCCGAACATCGTCCCGGTCTTCGACTGGGGCGAGGACACCGGCACGTACTTCATCGTCATGGAGTTCGTCGACGGTCGCCCGCTCTCGGCCGAGCTCCGGGCCAACGGCAAGCTGAGCCCGCGGCGGGTGGCCGATGTCGGTGCCCACGTGGCCGCCGCCCTCTCCTACGCCCACCGTCACGGCGTCATCCACCGCGACGTGAAGCCCGGCAACGTGCTGATAACCGACGACGGCCAGGTGAAGGTGACCGACTTCGGGATCGCCCGGGCGGTCAACACCGAGGAGAGCCTCACCCAGACCGGGGCGGTGATGGGCACTGCCACCTACTTCTCGCCCGAGCAGGCCGAGGGGATGGGCGTCGACGCCCGCAGCGACCTCTACTCGCTCGGGGTCGTGCTCTTCGAGATGACCACCGGACGCCCACCGTTCCTCGGCGACACGCCGGTCGCCGTCGCCTCCAAGCACGTCCGCGACCTCGCGCCGCTGCCGCGCGAGCTGAACCCGTCGGTGCCGCCAGACCTCGAGGCGGTGATCGTCAAGGCGATGGCCAAGGCACCGGCTGACCGCTACCAGACGGCCGAGGAGCTGCGGACCGACCTCCTGCGCTTCGCCGAGGGGCGCCCGGTGGTCGCCGGCCCGGTCGACCCCACCCGGACCCAGCCGGCGGTGGCGACCACCCAGGCGATGGGGGCGGTCGCCGCCGGGACGGCGACGCTGCCGGCGACCGACGGGGCGGGCCCGTCCGGTCCGGTCGACGACCGGCGGCGGCGCAAGACGAGGAACCTCCTGCTCGTGCTGCTCGGCCTCCTCGTCGTGCTGGCGCTGGTCGCCTTCCTCCTCCTCCGGTCCCTCGGCTACCTCGGCGGCGGGAGCTTCGCCATGCCCGACGTCGTCGGCGACACCCAGGCCACCGCCGTCGGCACGCTCCAGGCGAAGGGCCTGCACGTCGACACCCCGACGCAGGTCACGAGCAGCCGCACCAAGGGAACGGTTGTCTCGACCAATCCCTCGGCCGGGACGTCGGTCAAGAAGGGCCAGACGGTGTCGATGACCGTGAGCTCCGGTCCGCCGGCCAAGGTCACCGTGCCCAAGGTCGTCGGCCAGACCTTCACCAATGCCGCCGCTACCCTCCAGGGGCTCGGGCTCAACTACCGCGAGATCTTCGCGCAGTCGAGCCAGCCCAACGGGCAGGTGCTGGCCCAGCGGCCGGCACCCGGCACCAAGGTGGCCCCGAACCACGAGGTGGTGCTCACCGTCTCGTCCCAGAACACCGTCACCGTGCCCGACGTGCGCGGCCAGGGCCAGACCCAGGCCGGGGCGGCGATCAGCAACGCCAACCTGACCGTCGGCAACGTCACCCAGGCCTGCTCGAACCAGTACAACGCCGGGCAGGTGTCGGCCGAGTCGCCGCCGCCGGACACCCAGGCGGCGCCGAGGACGGCGGTCAACCTGACGATCTCGACCGGGCCATGCCAGGCCGTCGTCCCGAGCGTGATCGGCGACACCCAGAGCGCCGCCACCAGCGCCCTCAACGCCCAGGGGTTCAGCAACGTGAGCCCGAGCCAGACGAGCAGTTGCAGCTCGTCGGACAACGGCAACGTCGTCGGCCAGAACCCATCTGCCGGCGCGACCGCCCCGACGAACACCACCGTGACGATCTCGCTGTGCAACAACCCGCCGCCGACCACCACCACGACCACCACCACCACCACGACCACGACGACGACGCCGCCGCCCCCCCCCGCCCCCGGCTGAGGCAGCCGGGGATCAGCCGAGGGCGGCCAGGAAGTTCGCCAGCAGGCTCGGGCCGGAGGGGGTGAGGATCGACTCGGGGTGGAACTGGACGCCGTCGACCGGCAGCGTCCGATGGCGGAGCCCCATCACGACGCCGTCGGCGGTCGTGGCGGTCACGATGAGCTCGGACGGCACCGAGTCGGGGGCAACCACCAGCGAGTGGTACCGGGTGGCGACGAACGGGTCGGGCAACCCGGTGAAGATCCCGTTGCCGCAGTGGCGCACCTCCGAGGTCTTGCCGTGCATCAGCCGCGGGGCGGCGACCACCCGGCCGCCGAACGCCTCGCCGATGCACTGGTGGCCGAGGCAGACGCCGAGGATCGGCACTTCGCCGGCGAGCTCGCCGACGACGGCCAGGCTGATGCCGGCACCCCCGGGGCGCCCGGGGCCGGGCGAGATGACGATCCCGTCTGGGCGCTCGGCCTGGATGCCGGCGATGTCGACGGCGTCGTTGCGGAAGACCACCGGCTCGGCACCGAGCTCGCCGAGCTCCTGGACCAGGTTGTAGACGAACGAGTCGTAGTTGTCGACCACCAGGACCCGGGCACCCACCGCCCGAATGCTAACCCTGGCCGGGGTGGCCGCCCGCCCGCCATGCCGTATCCTGGCGCCCGATGGCCAAGGCCAACACCGGTCCGGGAAGGGCCCAGCGAAAGGGGAGCTCCGCCGGGCGGGCGACCGCCAAGGGCGGCGTCGCGCGGGGGAACGTCGCCGCCGGGTCGCCGCGGGCCGGCGCCCGGATCGGCCGCTACACCCCACCGGAGGAGAGCGGCCGGTACACGCCGCCGGTGCCGCGGGCGATCCGCCGCAGCTCGCCGATCCTCGGGGTGACGATCCTGACGATGCTGATCGTCGGCGTCCTCGTGATCCTGCTCAACTACCTGACCGTCCTGCCCGGAGCAGTGTCGGTCTGGTACCTGATCGCCGGCCTGGTCGTGATCTTCACCGGTTTCCTCCTGGCCACCCGCTACCGCTAGGACCGGGACCGTGGCCCACTACGCCCAGCACGAGCGCCAGGCCCTCTGCGACCTCTTCGCCGAGGTCGGACCGGCTGCCCCGACGCTCTGTGCGGGCTGGGCGACGGCCGATCTGGCGGCCCACCTAGTGCTCCGTGAGCGCCGCCCCGACGCCGCCGGCGGCATCCTCCTACCGGTGCTGGCCCGACGGACCGAGCGGGTGCAGCGCAAGATCCGCGACGCCAACGACTGGCCCGACCTCGTCCGGCTGGTGCGGTCCGGGCCGCCGGCGCTGCTCCGGCCGCTCGACGAGGTGATGAACACCGTCGAGTACTTCGTTCACCACGAGGACGTCCGGCGCGGCGAGGGCGCCGCCGCGCCCCGCACCCTCGAGCCCGGGCTCGAGGGTGCGCTGTGGGGCCGCCTGGGGTCGATGTCCAAGCTGTTGCTCCGTCGGGCCCCGGCCGGGCTGGTGCTCGACGCCCCCGGCTACGGCCGGCGCGTGGCCCGGCGCGGGTCGCCGGAGGTGACCGTCCACTGAGCTCCCGGGGAGCTGCTGCTGTGGGCGTCGGGGCGGAAGTCGGCCGCCGACGTCACCCTCGACGGCCCGGCCGAGGCGGTTGCCGCCGTCGAGCGGGCCTCGTTCGGCCTCTAGCCAGGCCGCACGCCCCCTCGACCCGCCGGTCCCCGCTCGTCGGCTGTCCGCCGCCACGACCAGGACGGGAGCACCTCGGTCCGCACCCGGCGGGAGACCCGGCGCTCGATCACGAAGGCCAGGAACGGCAGGAAGCCGGCGCCGATCATCGCCGCCATCTGGAGGAGCGAGAAACGGGCGCGACGGGCCAGGTCGGTGGCGGCCAGCAGGTACACGATGTAGAGGAACCCGTGGATCGGCCCGACGATCTGGGCCACCTTCGGCTGGCCGGCGGCGTACTGGAGCGGGACGCCGACGAGCACGAGGACGAGCAGGCCGACGCCGACGACGAAGGCCATCACCTGGTACCGCCGGAGTGCCCCAGAGAGCCCCGGCGCCACCTCGGCCGGGGCCGTCACCGGCGCCGCCACGTCTTCGGTCCCTCGGCCGCCAGCTCGGCCAGCCGGTCGTTGTAGGCGGCCAGCGCCTCGTCCTCCTCGTCGGTCCGCCGCACCGGCGCCGCCGGCGGCCCCACGGCTGCCGCCTCGGCCTCGAGGCGGCGCTGCGCCTTCACCCCGACCGTCTCGGGGTCGGTGTGGAGGAGCGACCACCAGCCCCAGACGCCGACCAGGGCGAAGATCGGCCACTCGACCGAGTACAGGTAGCTCAACCCGTTACCGCCCATCGCCCTGGTGACCTGCCACCAGCCGGCCAACAGGCACCCGGGGCTCCACAGGAGCAGGGCAGCGTGCAGTTTGAGCGCCCTCGCCGAGAGCCATCGCTGACGCACGCCGACGATGCTAACGACCCTCCGCCCGCCCCCGACCTCGGGTCCGCCGCCGCCCCGGCCTCAGCCGAGCCGCTCGATGACGGTGGCGTTGGCCAGCCCGCCGCCCTCGCACATCGTGAGCAGGCCGTAGCGGCCGACGGTGCGCTCGAGCTCGTTGAGGAGCGTGGCCATCAGCTTGGCCCCCGACGCCCCGAGCGGGTGGCCGAGGGCGATCGCCCCGCCGTTCACGTTCACCTTGGCCATGTCGGGGTGGTGCTCCTTCTCCCACGCCAGCACGACCGAGGCGAAGGCCTCGTTGATCTCGACCAGGTCGATGTCGTCGAGGGTGAGCTTGGCCCGCTCGAGCACGGCGGTGGTCGCCGGGATCGGCCCGGTCAGCATCGTCACCGGGTCGACGCCGGCCAGGGCGAAGGCGTGGAAGCGGGCACGAGGCGTGAGGCCGAGGGCGGCGGCCTTCTCCTCGCTCATGATGAGGACCGCCGACGCCCCGTCGGTGATCTGCGACGAGTTCCCGGCGGTGATCCGGCCGTCCTCCTTGAACGACGGCTTGAGCTTGGCCAGGACCTCGACGCTGCTGTCCGGCCGGACCCCCTCGTCGGCGTCGACGACCTCGTCGGTGTCGTTCCCCTCGTCGTCGCGCACCGGGACCGGGACGATCTCGTTGTCGAACCGGCCCTCGGCCTGGGCGGCGGCCGCCCGCTGGTGCGAGCGGACCGAGTACTCGTCGAGCTGGCCGCGCGAGATGTCCCACTGCTCGGCGATCATCTCGGCCGAGATCCCCTGGCCGACCAGGCCGCCGCGCTCGTGGTAGCGGTCGCGGACCCGCGGGCCGAACGGGTAGCCGATCTCCCGCACCACCGACGAGCCCATCGGGGTCCGGGTCATCCCCTCGACCCCGGCGGCGACGACGACCTCGTAGGCGCCGGCGATCACCCCCTGGGCGGCGAAGTGGATCGCCTGCTGCGACGAGCCGCACTGCCGGTCGATGGTGGTCGCCGGCACCGACTCCGGCCATCCGGCCGCCAGCACGGCGTTGCGGCCGACGTTGAGCGACTGCTCGCTCACCTGCATGACGCAGCCGGTGATCACGTCCTCGACCAGCGCCGGGTCGAAGTCGTTGCGGGCCGCCAGCGCCCGCAACGGCTCGGATGCCAGGTCGACGGCGTGCCAGTTCCGGAGCTTCCCGTTGCGCTTGCCGCCGGCGGTGCGGACGGCGTCGACGATCACGGCGGTGGTCATGGTGGCTCCTTCCGACCCGACCCGGCGACGGCCGGGAGGGCCTCCTCATCCTAGCTGGGCGCCCCCTCCGGCCGGCCGGGCGGCGGGGGGTAGGGTGCCGGGCGGTGGGCGGCGCCAAGGACATGGACCGGTGGCTGGGTGACGGCGGGATGCCGATCATCGCCGCCGTCGGCGGACGGTTCGAGTCCTACGGGCTCGACGGCGAGGACCTCGGCTGGGTCGACGGCGTCTTCGAGCCCGAGCCCCTGGCCTGCAACCCCCACGGCGTCGTCCAGGCCGGTGTCCACGCGCTGCTCCTCGACGCCTGCATGAACTTCGCCATCAACGCCGCCCTCCCCGGGCGCGACCGCACCCGGGCCACCCTCGAGCTCAAGACCGAGACGATGCGCCCGGCGGTCGCCGGCACGAGCTACCGGCTGCGCGGCGAGGTCGTCCGCCTGGCCCGCCAGGTGGCCTACGGCGAGGCGTCGGTTCGCGACGGCGACGGCCGGCTGGTGAGCCGGGCGACCGGGACGTTCCTGCTTCACCGGGAGGCAGACGACGACGGCGCCGGGCCGCGGATCTGAGGGGCCCCGGCTGGCAGGTCGTAGCGGACACCGGTGAGCTCTTCTGAGACCCCCCATAGCTCCCCGGCCAGCCCCGGCCGGCGGCTGCGGGCCGACGAGCGGGCCCGGGTCGGCGGTCCCTGAGCCGTCAGGCCACCGGGGCCGACGTACTCGCCGCCGACGACCCCCGGAGCGGTGGCGGCGTAGAGCACCGGGGCGGCCCCGCCGGCCGCCGGCTGGGCACCGAGAAGGCCGCCGACCTCGAGCAGCCGGCTGCGGATCCGGCTGGCCAGCCCCGGACCGGCACCACCGCGGACGAGGTTGGTGCGCGCCCAGCCGGGATGGGCGGCCACCGAGATCGTCGGTGCCGACGCCGCCCGCAGCCGCCGGTCGAGCTCGTAGGCGAAGAGGAGGTTGGCCAGCTTCGAGTCCCCGTAGGCCCGCCACGGATGGTGCCGGCCCCCGCTGCCGGCCGGGCGGAGCCGGGTGGGGTCGAGGTGGCCGATCCGGTGGAGGATCGAGCTCACGGTGACGACCCGGGAGCCGGCGGTCAGCAGTAGCAGGTCGAGCAGGAGGCCGGTCAGGGCGAAGTGCCCGAGATGGTTGGTGCCGAACTGCAGCTCGAAGCCGTCCTCGGTGTAGAGGTCGCCGGTGGCCATGACGCCGGCGTTGTTGATCAGCAGGTCGAGCCGGTCGAGGCTCTCGTTGACGACCGTGGCGGCCTGGCGGACCGAGGCGAGGCTGGCGAGGTCGAGCGTGACGACTCGCAGGCTGGCCGACGGGACGTCGCCGACGATCCGGTCGGCCGCCTCGGCAGCGGCCCGCCGGTCGCGGCAGGCCATCACCACGTGGGCGCCGGCGGCGGCCAGGCCGAGGGCGGTCTCGAAGCCGATCCCGCTGTTGGCCCCGGTGACGACGGCAGTGGCCCCGGCCCCGTCGCCGATCGCCCCGGGCTCCCAGTGCTCGACGCTCCGCCACATCGCCGGATCAGTCGCCGATGTGGTCGGCCGGGATCGTCCCGAGCTTGCCGGCGTGGAAGTCCTCGAAGGCCTGGGCGAGCTCGTCGCGGGTGTTCATGACGAACGGGCCGTAGGTGGCCACCGGCTCGCGGATCGGCCGGCCGCCGAGGACGAGGACGTCGAGGTCGGGCGAGCGGCTCTCCTGCACCGGGGCGGCGGCGAGCTCGATGGCGTCGCCGAGCCCGTGGACGGCGAGCTGGCCGGTGCGGACCGGGTGGCGCTCGGCCCCGACGGTGCCGTCGCCGGCGAGGACGTAGACGAGGGCGTTGAAGTCGGCCGGCCACGGCAGCACCAGTCGGGCACCGGGGCGAACGGTGGCGTGGACGAGCGAGATCGGGGTGTAGGTCACCCCGGGGCCGTGGTGGTCGCCGACCCCGCCGGCGATCACCCGCACGAGGGCTCCGCCGTCGGGGGAGGAGAGAAGGCGGACCGCCTGCGAACCGATGTCCTGGTAGCGGGGGGCGACCCATTTGTCGGCCGCCGGGAGGTTGACCCAGAGCTGGATGCCGTGGAACAGACCGCCGCTGGCCACGAGGTCGTCGGGTGGCCGCTCGATGTGGAGGATGCCGGCACCGGCGGTCATCCACTGGGTGGCGCCGTTGGCGATCAGCCCACCGCCGCCGATCGAGTCCTGGTGCTGGAAGGTCCCGTCGATCATGTAGGTGACGGTCTCGAAGCCGCGGTGGGGGTGCCAGGGGGTGCCCTTCGGCTCGCCGGGGCCGTACTCGACCTCGCCCATCTGGTCCATGTGGACGAACGGGTCGAGGTCGGCCAGGTCGACGCCGGCGAAGGCGCGGCGCACCGGGAAGCCCTCGCCCTCGAGGCCTCGCGGGGCGGTCGTCACCCGCCGCACCGGGCGGACGACGGCGCCGAGGGCCGGCAGCTCGACCTTGGGCAGGGTCAGCGGGTTCTCAACGGTGACCGCAGGCATGGCACCCGTCCCTTCCTCTCGCGGCGCCGTCCCGGCGCCGGTCCCGCCGTCGTGGGTGGCTCCCATCGTCGGTGGGACGACAGCCATGGTCAACAACCAACGTCGGTGGCCGATTCCGGGCACGACCCGGGACCGAGGGCCAACTCCGCCCGAGCGCCCTTGTCGTGACCACCTCCGGCGGCCACTTCGCCCGGGGGCGTCGGGGGACGGCACCCGCCGGTGGCGTCGTCGCACCGAGCTCAGCTGGCGTCGAGGCGGGCGACCTCGTCGGTGGTCAGCTCGACGTCGGCGGCCTCGGCGGAGGCGACGGCGGTCTCGGGACGGCTCGAGCCGGGGATCGGGATCACGCCGCCGCCCTTGGCGAGCATCCAGGCGAGGCAGACCTGCTGCGGGGTGATCCCGCGCTCGGCGGCGACCTCGGCGAAGGCGGGGTGCTCGCGTTCGAGCCGCTCGGCGTTCCCGATCCCGCCGAGCGGGCTCCACGGGATGAAGGCAATGCCGAGCGCCTCGCAGTGGGCGAGCTCGTCCTCGGAGGACCTGAAGCGCGGCGAGAATTCGTTCTGGACGCTCACCAGCCGGCCGGAGAGCACCCGGTTGGCCTCGTCGATCTGGGCGACGGCGGCATTCGAGATGCCGGCCATCTCGATCTTCCCCTCGTCGAGCAACTCGGCGAGGGCGCCGACCGAGTCGGCGTAGGGGACCTTCGGGTCGGGGCGGTGGTACTGGTAGAGGCCGATGGCGTCGACGCCGAGGGCCTTGAGCGAGGCCTCGCATGCCTGCTTCAGGTACTCGGGCCGGCCGTCGACTCGCCAGCTGCCGTCGCCGGGGCGGAGGTGGCCGCCCTTGGTGGCGACGAGGACCCCGCTGGTGTCGCTGCCGTAGGCGGCGAGCGCCTTGGCGACCAGCCGCTCGCCGTGGCCGTGCTCGGCGGTGTCGAGGCAGTAGGCGTCGGCGGTGTCGATGATCGTCACGCCGGCGTCGAGGGAGGCGTGGATCGTCCGCAGCGCCCGGGCCTCGTCGGGGCGGCCCTCGATCGAGAGCGGCATCTCGCCGAGCCCGATGGCGCTCACCCGCCGGTCACCGATCTGCCTGAACCTCACCAGGGCACCTCCGCTCGTCGACCGCCGACCACCGGCCGTCCTATACCCGGCGGCTGGTCCTGTCCAGCTCGTCGAGCCAGACGGCGACCCGCCGCCCGAGGCCAGGGGGGTAGACGGTCTCGGGCGTCGACACCAGCTCGTCGAGCGGCCACCACCGCCACCCGGTGAGCGACCGGGCCTCGAAGTCGGTGAGGGCCACCGGCCGCACGTCGAAGCGGGGCACCCGGACGACGTAGTAGCTCTCGCGCTGGGCGAAGGCGATGCCGTCGAAGACGAACGACGTCCGGCGCCGCCACACGACCGGCCCGAGCTCGCCGAGCCGGTGGCCGGTCTCCTCCTCCACCTCGCGGCGGCCGGCATCGGCCAGTGCCTCCCCGGGCTCGGCCCCACCGCCGGGGGTGAACCAGTACGTCGCGGCGTCAACGATGCTCGGGTCGCGCCCGGAGAAGAGGAGCACAGCGTCGCCGGGGTCGACGAGCACCACCCGGGCGGCCCGTCGCTCGGGTGCCGCCGCCGGTTGGTCGGGCGGGTCGGGCGGGTCGGGCGGGTCGGGCGGGTCGGGCGGCACGCCCCCGAAGTGTCGCACTGGCGTCGACCGGGCAGGCGGTGCTCAGGACGAGGGAGGGGAGAGTCCGGCGACGTTGCTCGCCGTCGACGACACCTCGGTGAGGCGGATCCCGACGTCGACCGGCAGACGTTCGACCCTCCGGGCCGAGCCGGTGCCGAGCTGGCCGTTCTCGTTGCCGCCCCACGCCCACAGCCGCCCGGTGAGGTCGATGGCGTAGCTGGTGTACCCGCCGGAGTCGACCTTGGCGAAGGTCACACCCTTCGGCACGCGGACACCGACCGGCACCGACGAGCTGGCCAGGGTCCCGTCGCCGAGCTGGCCGCGGGAGTTGTCGCCCCACGACAAGACCGACCGGTCGGCGAGGACGGCGACGGTCTGGCCGTTGCCGGGACCGCTCCCTCCCTGGAAGACCTGGGTGACGTCGTCGGGCAGGGCCACCTCGACCGGCACGGCGCTGTCCTGCGTCGTGCCGTCGCCGAGCTGTCCGGCGGCGTTGTAGCCCCAGTCGTAGTACTCGCCGTCGGCCAATAGCGCCCCCGATCCCTCCCATGAGGAGGTGAGGGCGGTGACCCCGACGCCCGTCGGGAGCCCGACGACCGGCGTCGGCCGGGAGGCGGAGGCGGTCGACCCGTTGCCGAGCTCGCCGGCGTCGCCGCTGCCGCAGGCGACGACGGTGCCGTGGGCGTCGAAGAGGGCGTGGGTGCGGGCGCCGGTGGCCAACGTCACGCCGGTGAGCGGCAGGCGTTGCGGGAGCGTCTTGACGATCCCGCCGAGGCAGAGGTCGCCAGCCCCGTCGAGGCCCCACCCCCAGACGTGGCCGGTGGTGTCGATCGCCAGGCCGGCGTCGAACGGCATCGGGTTCGGGAGGGAGGCGATCCGGATGCCGGCCGGGAACCGCACTCGGACGACGCGGGTCTCGTACGGCGTCGTGCGGCCGTCGCCGAGCTCGCCGTCGCTGTCGACGCCCCAGGCGTAGACCTCACCGCTCGACGTGCGGGCGTAGCCGTCGGAGTTCGAGGTGGCGATCTGGACGACGATCCCGTCGATCCCCTCGACGGCGGTCGGCCTGGCGAGCTCGAGCGGGGCGATCTTGCCGGCGTTCCCGACCACCCCCCAGCGCGAGACGGTGGTGATCCCGGACGACCCGGTTCTCGGCGCCAGGGTGCTCGACGGCCCACCGCAGGCGACGAGGACACCGGCCGCCGCCGCCAGCGCCGCCGCCGCGACCGTCGCCCGGATCCGGCGGCCGGTCACTCGAAATCCTCGCCCGCCAGCTGGGCGAGCAGCCGGCGGAGCAGCTCGAAGGACTCACCCCCGAGCTCGGCCGCCATCTGGCGCTCGGTGGCCCGCACGGCGGTGGCGACGACCCGCACCGCCCGCCGCCCCCTGGCGCTCAGGGCGAGGTCGGTCCGGCGACGGTCGGCGGGGTTGGGCCGCCGCTCGACGTAGCCGGCGTCCACCAGCCGGTCCACCAGCTTCGACACCGCCTGCTTGCTGACTCCCATCCGGGCGGTCAGCTGGCCCGGCTCGCCGGCGCCGGCGGCCATCGCCATGAGCGCCCAGACGCCCGGCTGGGGGAGGGCGCCGAACCCGGCGGCGGCCAGTCGGTCGGCGGTGGCGGCCCGGTAGCGCTGGTTCACCCGTCGCAGGAGCCATGGCATCGGCAACACGGTAGACAGTCTATTTGGTTGACCAGTCTGCGGAGCGTCGGGGGTCGCCCCGCTCGGCGGTCAACGCAGCTCGATCGTCACCTCTGGCGCCTGCTGCAAGGTGTTGTGGACGGTGCAGTGCGACGCCACCGCCAAGAGCGGCGCCCGCCGTTCCTCGGGGACGCCGCCAGGTACGGTGAGGGTCATCGCGATCTCGCCGACCCGCGCCGGTCGGCCGGCGATCTGGTAGCTGGCGGTCACCGCCAACCCCTCGGTCGAAAGGTCGTGGCGGGTGAGGTAGCGGCGGGCGTAGAAGGCCACGCACGACGCCAGGCTGGCGATGAGCAGCTCGGTCGGCGTCGGCGCAAGGTCGGTGCCGCCGTCGTCGAGCGGCTGGTCGACGTGGACGACGTGCCCGCGCATCGCCACCTCGAAGTGGTCGCCCTCCTTGTGCTCGACGCGTACGACGTCCATGGTCACGTGAAGATTATCTGGGCGCCGGCGGAGATCCCGTAGAACTCGCCGACGGTGATGACGTCCTTGACCTGCGCGACGAGGTCGTCCCAGGTGAGCCCGAAGAGGTCGACCGAGGCCTTGGAGCCGTAGAGGCCGGCGCCGCTGTCGGCGGGCCATTCGAGAAGAGCTCGTAGAGCTCTTTGATCGGGACGCCTGAGACCTTGGCGAGGGCTCGCACGTTCGGGGCGCCGCCCTTCTCCTCGTACTCGTGGCGCATGAAGCGGATCGCTTGCCAGTGCCGGTCTGTCAGCACCGGGATGCCCTCGGCGGCGGCGATGGCCACCCCGCCAGCGTCCCCCCGGTGCCGCCGCCGCCCACCACCGCTCGCCTGGCCATAGTCCCAGCTTCGACTCCGGCGGCGGTCCCCGGTAGGGCCCAACGTCCCGACCGGCGGCGCCATGACCGTTCGGCACCCGGCGACGCCGGTTGCGCTACGTTCCGGCGACGTCTCGGACCCGACGCTCGCCTGGCGCACCGGCGCGCTCGCCGCCGGGTGCACCCTCGGGGTGGCGATCGCCGGCGACAGCCGCCGGACGTTCGTCAGCGATGTCGCCGGCGTGCCCGACGTCCCGGCGCTCGGCCGGACGGGCGTCTCGCTGGCCCGGCACGACGCCCTGTTCATCCACGGACCGGGTGGGTCGCCCGCGACAGCCGCCGTCGCGACCGCATTCTCGCCGCGCGGGCTGGCGATGGTGCCGGGCGACCGTTACCTGCTGGCGGCCGAGTGTGGCGGCGTGACGGTGCGGCGGTGCTCGACGCGGCCCGACTCGACGCACCGCACGCCCGGCCGGCGTCGTGGGTCACCGGGCGCCTGACCAGTCCGGGAAGCGGGGCCATCGAGGCGGCAGTGTCCCCCAACGGTGCGTACGCCCTCGTCTCGATGGAGTCGAGCGGGGCGGTGGCGGTCTTCCGGCTGGCCGCCGCGCTGCGGCACGGATCCGGTCGCTCCGACTTCGTCGGGATGGTCCCGACCGGAGTCGCCCCGGTCGGGATGGCGTTCTCGCCCGGCGGCCGCCACCTCTACGTGACGAGCGAGGCGGCCCGGGCCGGCGGAGGCGTCGGGCGCGGCACCCTCACGACGGTCGACGCCGCCAGGGCGGTGCGTTCACCGGCCCGCTCGGTCGTCTCGACGGTGCCGACCGGCTGCAGCCCGGTCCGGGTGGAGCGGTCGGGCGCTATGTCGACGTCACCGCCCGCGGCAGCGACGCCGCCATCGAGCTCGATGCCGCCGACCTGGTGTCGCGGCCGACCTCGGCACTGGTCGGCGACGTGGCGGTGGGCGAGGCCCCGGTCGGGCTGGCCGCCGTCGACGGTGGCCGGACCCTGGTGGCGGCGACGAGGCCGTCAGCCATGACGGCCGGTGGCTGCTCGTCACCGACTACCTCGCCGGCGAGGTCCAGGTGGTGTCGGTCGGCAGCGTGCCGTGACCTTCGGCCCTGGCCGACCGCACGGCGGTGGCCGAGGCTGGGACCCGATGGGCATGGACGGGATGCGCATGGACCGGATGCGCATGGACCGCCCCGAGCGAAGGAGGTGTCGCTGGCGATGGCCGATCTCGTGGGAGTGCTCGCCGCCGTCCTCACCACCTCCTGCTGGGTGCCGCAGCTCTACCGGACGCTGCGCCGCGGCACGGCGTCGGACTTCTCGTGGTCGTATCTCGTGATCTACGGCCTCGGGCTGCTCGCCTGGCTCCTCTACGGCCTCGCCCGCCGCGACGACGTCCTCGTCGTCAGCAACGCCGTCGTGTTCGTGAGCGTGGCGGTGCTGAGCGCGGTCAAGCTCCGCTCGCGCCTCTACCGGTTCGCCCACGTCGAGCTCGTCGTCCCCGGCGGCACCGACGCGGCGACGGCGCTGCGGTCGCTGCGGGAGCTCGGGCCGAAGCTGGCGGCCGACCTCGAGGCGGTCGGCATCCGCGACCCCGAGAGCCTCCGGGAGGCAGGGGTGGAGGACGCCAACCGGCGGCTGGTCGACGCCGGCCTCCAGACCGGCGTGCACTCGAGGCAGGCGATCGAGGCCGCCCTCACGATGCGGCCGCGGCGTCCCGGGGCCGATTGACTGGTGCGTGGGCCGGCGGGGTGCTAGCTCGGACGCCTGGGCCGGCCGGGAGGGGACTGCGATGGACGTCGGCGTGACGATGTTCGCCACCGATCGCACGATGCCGGTGCACGAGCTGGCGGTGGCCGCAGAGGAGCGGGGCTTCGCCTCGCTCTACATCCCCGAGCACACCCACATCCCGGTCAGCCGACAGACGCCGCCGGCCACCGGCGACGACGACCTCGACGAGGGCTACCGGCGCACCCCGGACCCGCTGGTGGCCCTCGCCGCCGCCGCCGGCCTCACCTCAACGATCCGGCTCGGCACGGCGGTGGCCCTGCCGGCCGAGCACGACCCGATCGCCTGGGCCAAGGCGGTGGCGACCCTCGACGCCGTCTCCGGTGGCCGGGTGACCCTCGGGGTCGGCTTCGGTTGGAACCGGGAGGAGCTGTCCGACCACGGCGTGGCCTTCGCCGACCGATGGTCGGTGGTGCGCGAGACGATGCTGCTCGCCCAGGCGCTGTGGTCCGAAGAGGTGGCGGCGTTCGGCGGCCACCACGTCGCCCTCTCGCCGAGCTGGTGCTGGCCGAAGCCGATCCAGCAGCCGCGGGTCCGCACCCTGGTCGGGGGCGGCTCGGGGCCGAGGGTGCTGGCCTCGATCGCCGAGTGGGCCGACGGCTGGATCCCCTTCGGCGGCGCCGGCCTGCGGGAGGCGCTGCCTGAGCTGCGTCGGGTGGTGGCCGAGGCCGGCCGTGACCCCGACCGCCTGCACATCGTCCCGATGGGGGTCCTTCCGACACCGGAGAAGCTCGACTACTACCGAACGCTCGGCGTCACCGAGTGCGTCCTCCGGCTGCCGCCGGCCGGGCGCGACGAGGTGCTCACGGCGCTCGACGGCTACGTGCACCACGTCGAGGCCGGGTGAACCGACCCACCCTCCGCCGCCTCTGGACGGCGCTGCTGGCGCTGGCAGTGGTCGTCCTCGGCGGGTGGGCCGGGTTCTGGGCGCTCGGGTCCGGGCCGCTCGAGGCCCTCTACCGGACGGTGACCACGATCACGACGGTCGGTTTCTACCAGCTCGAGCCGCCGTCGGGCGGCCAGAAGGTGTTCACGATCGTTCTGGTGCTCGTCGGGGTGGCGGTCGCCTTCTACGCCCTCGGTGCGTTGCTTGAGCTGCTCGTCGAGGGCCAGCTCGCCGGAGTGTTCGAAGGGAGACGGATGGAACGCAGGATCGCAGCCATGTCGGGTCACGTCGTCATTTGCGGGTGGGGGCGGGTCGGCCGGGTCGTCGCCGACCAGCTGGCCCATCGCCGGGTCGACTTCGTGGTGGTCGACGTCGACGCCGAGCGGGTGGCCGACACCGAGTACCCGACGGTCGTCGGCGACGCCACCGACGACGCCGTCCTTCGCAAGGCCGGCATCGAGCGGGCGAAGGCGTTGGTGACGGTGATGAGCAACGACGCCGCCGACCTCTACGTCACGCTGTCGGGGCGGTCGCTCAACCCCGACCTCTTCATCGTCGGCCGGGCCAGGGTCACCGACTCGGAGGAGAAGATCCTCCGCGCCGGTGCCGACCGGGTCATCAACCCGCAGGCGATCGGCGGCTCCCGGATCGCCGCCCTGCTCCTCCAGCCCCACGTCGCCGAGTTCCTCGACGTCGTCACCCGCGAGGCCGGGATCGAGTTCCGCCTCGAGGAAGTTCGCCTCGACGAGCGGTGCCTGCTCTGCGGGTCGACGGTCGGGAGCAGCAGGATCCGGGCACACACCGGGGCGCTGGTGCTCGCCATCCGCCAGCCCGACGGGTCCTTCCTCACCAACCCGGCGCCTGAGACCCTGCTCCAGCCAGGCCAGGTGCTGATCGCCATCGGCACCGAGCCGCAGCTCGCCGAGCTGACCCGAATGGTCGGCGCCTGAGTCGCGCTCTACTACGAAGGCCACGCCTACCGGGCGGGGTCCCGGATCGGGGTGACGACCTCGGCGCCGAACGGGACCCAGCCGGTGTGGTCCTTCGGCCAGACCGAGCCGGCCGGCACCGCCACCGTCTCGATCGCCCGCTCCCCGTCGATGCCGTCGAGCCTCGTGCTGCCGGTGGTCCCCGGCGTCGCAGTGCCGACCCCCCTCCCGGCGTGCCCGAGCCTGCGCAACGAGCCGTGCCGGCCTTACGTGCCGATGTTGAACAACGTGGCCACCAGCTGACCGGGCGGATGTCGTTGCCGCGGTGGCCGACAAGACGTTCGCCCTCGTCCCCGACGAGTTGGGTCATCGAGGGCAGCTCGTCACGAGCTCCGCGCTCCGCCGCGGGTCGCCCGCCTGGCCCGAGGCTCAGGTCGTGGCGCTCCCAAGCCGCTCCAACTCGCCGGTGGGGTCGTAGTAGAGCTCCTGCTGGGCGATCCGACCCTCGCGGTAGCGGTAGACGACCACGTAGGTCGATCGCAGCCTGTCACCGTCACGGTCCCAGTCGAAGAGGATCCGGCAGTAGGCGCTCGTGGCGTCCGGCAACACCGCCCGCTCGTCGAGCTGGTAGGTGATGTTGCGGCACCGGGCGATCGTCAGCTGGATGAACTCGAGGGTGGCGTCGGCACCTTCGATCCGGGCCGGCCAGTCGAAGAGCCGCACCGTCGGGCTGAGGTAGACGACGCCGAGGTCGTAGAGGTCTCCTGCCAGAGAGATGTCGCCCGAGGCGAAGGCATCGGCGAAACGTTTCTCCTGTGCGTCGATCGCCTCGAGAGTGAGTGGCTGTCCCATGCGGGAATCGTAACGACGCGGCGTTCGTGCCTGGGGCCTCACTCTGTGGCCCTCGACGGGGCGAGCGCAGCGACGTCCTGGGCGCTGAGCGACGATGCGATCCGCTTTCGCTCCGTGACTGGCGTGGCAGCAAGGGTCGGACTGGCTTGCGGCCGGACACGTCGTCACCGCCGGGCGAGGCGCCGTCCGCTCTCCGTGGTGATCGCGGTGTAGTTCATACCGAAGTGGTGATAGAGCTTGGACTCGTCATCTTGGGACATCTCTTCGCCGTGCAGTTCGATGTCCGGAGCAGACTTCACCTGGTCTTTGGTTACGGTCACCTGTAAGTCGTCGGGCCCGATCTGCAGCCCGGCGAGTGGCACGAATGTCAAATGACGACCGATGAACCCTTCCTTCACCGTGCCGAACTGGGGTTCGTCGGTCTCCACGTCCACATAGACGTCTTCCAACTTCCCGATCTTCCCGCCATTGCGGTCGACAAGCATCTTCCCGTGCCATTCGCTGACGTTCCAGTTGGCTCGGCCAGCATCGTCCGTCATATGAGCCTCCTTCTCGCAACCGAGGAGGACAAGGAACAATCTCGACGGTCCGACACATCAACCTGCCGAACCACTGCTCCCACCTCTTTTTTGATTGTACTGGTTGGCGCGGCGATCTCCGAGGGCCGAAGGTCCCGGAGGTGACCAGGCGACGGCCCCCGACCAGGGCGACGACACCTCGCTGCGTGGGCATGCGTTCCCTCCTGGTGTTCCAGGCGTGCCGCTCACCGCGGATTGGCGTACCCCAATCCGCTCCTCCGCATGCATACCGTGAAGGCGTCGGGGCCTGCCCGAGACTGCCGGGAGCGGGCGCAGCGGACTTGGCCCTAGGATCGATCAACGCCATCTGCCGGCAACGGAGAACGAGATCATGAGCCACAGCGACGATTGGTCTCCCGACGAGCCATTGGGGACCGAAGCCTTCGAGCAGGGTGACGAAGCGTTCGATGAGGGCGTGAGAATTGACCCGGACCTGGTAGAAGACACCGAGAACGACCCGTCGCTCGATCCGACGCTCCAAGTCGACCAACGTGAGCTTGAGGAGGCCGGCGCCGACTTCGACGACCCCGAAGTGATGGTGACGCTCGACGGCGGTGCTGACGACCCCGACGGACTGGGAGGACCACCCGGCGCCAGCCGCTCCCGACGTGAGGACGAAGGTGGCTGGGACCTCGACGCGCCGAGTGTGCGTTCGAACGAGCCTGACGCAGGCTCGACGGGCTGACCGGCGGACCATCGTCGTGCAGCTCTTCGATGACTATGAAAGTCGAGGCACCTGAAATGGCAAAGGACTCCGAGCTCGACGCACACCACCAGTCCACTGTGGAAAAGATCTTCAACCATCCGGCCGGTCACAACATCCAGTGGCATGACGTCATGTCCCTTCTACAGAGTGTTGCCACTGTTATTGAAGTGGGCGATGGCCGTTACACGGTGACGCTTGGATCTGAAACCGAAACGTTCAACAGGCCACGGCATAACGACATAGATGAGCAGCAGGTGGTCGACCTCCGGCGAATGCTGAGGGGTGCCGGGATTACCCCGAATCCGACAGAGGGGTTCGATCCCAAGGACTCGCCCAGCTGAGGGCTCACGCCGCGTCTGATGGCGCATTGACACGTGGCTGCACTACTCGCTCGGGCCCAGCTTCGGGAAGACCACCAACGTGCTCGGACGCGCACCGCGGCGATCCAGCGAGGTGAGGTTTGGGGACGGCACAGCGTTCGATCCGGCTGTACACGCCTCGTACACGTGCCGTGTATACTACGTGTATGAGCCGAGTTCGGACCAACATAGAGATAGAGGACACTTACCTCCAAGCCGTCATGGACCGTTACGGTCTCCACACGAAGACGGAGGCTGTCGACCTGGCCCTCCGCCACCTTGCGGGCCAGCCCATGAACCGCGAGGAAGCTCTCGCCATGCGTGGGGTGCACGGCATCGGCAAGGTGCCGGCTGACACCGGTCCCGCTCGCGCCCGATGATCCTGGCTGACACGTCGGCATGGGTCGAGTACGACTGGGCAACGGGGAGCCGGGTCGACGACCGAGTGTCCGAGCTCATCGCTGATGACGGCCCACTTGCGACTACCGAGCTGGTGATGATGGAGGTCATGGCAGGGGCCAGGACAGACGGCCGGGAAGAGGACTTGCGCAGATTGCTCTTGCGATTCCATCTGCTCCCGTTCGACGCGGCGGCGGACTTCGAGGCAGCGGCCCGCATCTACCGCCTGTGCCGGCGAGCCGGAGTCACGCCGCGAGGCCTGATCGACTGCATGATCGCGTCGGTCGCGCGCCGCAACCGTGCCACGTTGCTCGCCCACGACGCTGACCTCACCCGGGTGGGAAAGGTAGTCGGCATCGCCATCGACCCCGCTTCTCTCACCTTCGAAATGTGACCTGGTCCCGGCGGTAAGTGACACCCAGTGACCGCTACGCGGTCGGGGTTCGGAGCAACGTATTAGCCTCGATCCACCGCGTAACGCCGTGAACTGAACCAGCGCGTATCCGCGGAAAGTGCCTCCTGAACTGCGAGGATAGGTGTTCTCAACGCACCGGTTCCCACAGCATCAAGGAGGCACTT
>Ga0080006_1131227_pt1 | contig 22487 bp, 17 predicted proteins | sample RS3BMetagenome_FD_69209 | JGI IMG/M metagenome (GOLD analysis project Ga0080006, IMG submission 69209) | Ferric oxide microbial mat and aquatic microbial communities from Rainbow Spring, Yellowstone National Park, USA - RS3B (SPADES... ...
CCAAGCACCGAGTGATGACAGTAACGAGCGATGCGAGTACCACGACTTGCACTGACGGAATACCGGTGAATCGAACCGGATGCTTTCCCAAGCACCGAGTGATGACAGTAACGAGCGAGGAGAGCAGCGTTCCTTCTCATATGCTTAAACGTTCCACCATCAGCGAGGTAAGATTCGCGTACAAATGCAAGAACGGCATACGCATCACATGAATACGTTTCTATCGTGCAATGCACCATCAAGAATAAATGCGTTTACCCTACGCGATCTCCGTATATCCCTGAGGATCCATAGGATACTCTCATCCACAGATGAATCTAACGTGCAGAGATCACCGGCTGGGGAACCTGCTGCAGCTGCGCTCGTGTGATTCTACCCAGACCGGAACACGTCTCCGCCCGGGACCAGCGGCATACGCTTGTGAGTCGTAAGGGAATGCTTATACTGTCTCGATGCACGTATCCGACGCAGTGTCCACGTCCAACTGCTGGCCGATACTCAAGTCGGATTCACGTGAGCGTCATTTCCAAGCGCACCAGCTCTGACGTCTCTGCTGCAGTCATAAAGGGTATCATACCACTGAACGTAACCAGGGTGCTAGCGATTTCTTTCAGTTCAGCGAGGCGCTGCTCCATACTAGAACGCCAAGCTAAAACGGTGCGCTCGCTTGGACGCGCTTGCTCCGCGGGCGACTTGTGTGGGATGCCAGTACGCAAAGCAGTTTTCGTGTTCTCGTAGAGGACATGCACGACACGCATGAGCGTAAGAACCACAACTGGCAGGCGTTCTACAAGAGCGTCCTCGTAGACTGCACCTGGACGAAGTGCTTCTACCTTTGCCGTAAGTTGCGAACGAGAGAAAGGCAGCAGGCCAAGCTGTTTCTGAAGCTCCAGCGCAGCTTCGTATCTCTCCTCAACGCTTTTTCGGGAAACCGCAGACGAGTCTGGGTCAGAGTCGTCTTGCGCTTCATCGTAAACGAGCGCAATAAAGCGCGCGAGCTCCAGCGCGACCGCCAGCGAACGACTTAAACGCGCACTCGTCTGTTGATCGGAGCTCCTGTGTCCACCATCTTCTTCACGCCTACTGAGGACACCTTCGTGCTCGTATTTTTCGTATATGGACTGCGCTTGCTTCGCCAGCTCCAGTTGCTGGCGCTCCATATCCACCGGCTGTGGTAGACGATTCTGGTAGAAGCGATGATCCAGATACGTGGAGCAGAGCGCTCGAATCAGGATCGACATCACTCGATTCAAATCACCTGCTAGCTCGAAGAGCATTGCAGCGTGGATAACGTCCCCGGTTATTTCGCACGACTCTGCACAAGCGTAAGCAACGCGAGCCCATTCTGCAGCAGTGCCTGCAAGCTGCCGCGTCGTATAGGCAGTGCGCTCGAGTCGTTCGATAACCCCGGGGCGTCGTCGTAACGTCCCGGGAATCATCGCACCAAGCAGGAGCGAGAACTCCCGGGTCGTGGTGACGAGTTTGCAGAGACACGCGAAACGCTGTTCCGCATCGCGAATGGTCATGAGGTAGGCCGCAGCAGCAGTAGGGTCGGCCTTGGCCAGAGAGACTTCACGTTGCTCTCGCTGAAGGTAGCGCCATAAAATTGCGGCATAGTCGTAGAGAACAAGATCTGAATCCTGTTGTACGTACTCGGTGAGCGCACCATAATAGTTCAGGATCAGGCCGAGGTGAACCGCATCTACCAGAGGGTCCTGCGTCTGGGCACTCGCGCTCGCCCGCACAACACCGTTGTACACCAGATAGGTCAGCGCTGCCTCAAACTGACACGTCAATAGCAGAATCATCGCGTAGAAGTGCGGTCGATTACCGTTCGGGTCAAAATGGGCCGATCCGAACTGGCGCATCTCCTCTTGGACGGCATCCAGTGGAAGCTCCAGCGTGCTCATCTCCGGAGGCAAGCGCTCATCGGCGAGCGTCTCTTCATCGATACCTGAGCGCTCCGACGAAATGAAGCCAAGCTCTCCATCGCATTCATCGACACTGAGACGGCATGTCCACAGACGCATCCAGAGATAGTCCTCGATGGATGCAAACAGCACGTCGTAATCCATATCGAGCAACTCCATTCCTTCTGGTGCCGCGCTGTTGAAACGTCCTATGAGCACGTAGCAGACGCGCTTGAATATGTCGCGCTCTACCAAACGGTGTTGCTCCTCTTGGGCGTTAGCGTTCCAAGCGACACTCCAGTCTCGGTATCCAGATCGGAGCTGCGACTTGTGCACAAATAATCCGTAGTCGTGGATCATTTGTGACAGCATCGTTGCCTTGACGGAGCCCCGCAGGCCCCTTAGCTCGAACGCTTGTGAAGTCGACCCCGCTTCGGACGGACCTGGTCCACCGTTTGCGCGGCGAATAGCTTGCCATCGACGACGAGCGCTCTGCTCGAAACTTTCTAGATAGGTCAGGAACCGAGGTAGATCATCGCCGGAGTAGTGTTTGCCTTCTGGGGAGAGCCAATCTTTGGCCGCTTCTACAGCCGCCCCAATGTCACCGCACCGCAGACAGTAATAGATCTCCGCAAAAGGATCCTCAGTCAGCCAGCCCGTCGGTCGCGATACCGCCATCGTTCCAGCCTCCATGACCCGCAGGTACGCACGGACTTCTGCTAGTGTGCCGGTTTTGCCACCGAGTGCTGCCATTTCTGGTTCGCGTTCAATGGAGAGGCGCAGCTTGCGTTGGTGAAATTGCCTCTGAAGCCAGTCAAGTGCACCGCAGACGAAACGAAGGCGGTGCCCTCGACTTGGTCGAAGCATGCCTTCTGCAGGTGCGCGGAACGGGCCGTATTCATGCGTCAATGGTTGCTTTCGGGCAAACGAATCTGGCCTCGTGAGAGTCGCGGTGAGATCGCCTTCTCCAAGCATAGCACAGAGAATTTCGTAGCATGCTTCGGAGTAGGACACATGCGGCCAACTTGCCGCAGTGCGTACCTGGGACCATTTACGCGCGGCTCGTGCAAACCTCAACGCAACGAGGTCCGTCGACAAGTCCGCAGCGCCAACTACAGACGTGGCCACCTGGCCGCTCAAAAAAGTGCTGATATCCAGACCACTCCACTGCGTGATGTGCGCGGATTCAGAGAGCTGCGATCTACTATCCGGTGCCTCGCGAACTAGAGCGAGGACCAGGGCTGCACATTCGCGCTCAAAACCTGAGTGCGGCTCGCTGCTCTCTTGGCGCTCAGGGTGTTCTCGCGCCCGTCGATCTAACTGCACCGGTGTTCGCTGACTTGTCTCCGCGCCTGAAGGCGATGCGGATCGTGCTCGGCTCTGGGTGCGACTTCGAAGGCTACGTGCGTCGACCGATCCCCCGGTGTAGCTTAGGATATCACGCAGATTCAGCGCATCGGTGCTACTACCCAGAAGGCTTAATAGCTGTTTCCGACGTTGTTCCCATGAAGCTGCTGCATGATCTTCCCAGAGCGCCTCGGCAGCGGAATCGGTACGATGTCGGGCGAGCTCGCAAAGCTCTAAAACCGCCCATTCGTGCTGCAGCCGAAGCCAAGTATCGAGGTCGGTCTCAGCAAACGGCTCCAGATACTCGACATCTTCAACCAAATCAACCTGCTTCGCCTGGAGTTCGATGCGATCTGGATCAAAGCCGCGCTGGGCCAGCAAAGCGTGCGCACGTGCGTGCTCCGTCGACGTGCCTGCAAAGGAACTCTCGGCGCCTGCCTCGGTGGCGCCTGTTTGCTTCAACAGTCTCTGTGACTCGCTCTCCAGCTGATTCAGGTTACGATACGCCGGCGGAAAGCGCGGTTTCAGGAACGGGTCCAGCTTCTCGTGGCTGGCTGGCACTCCCGCCGCGAAAGACTCGCCTGCGAAACCTCCCTGAGTTCGTTCGCTAAACAACTGAGCCTCCAGCGCTACAGCGCGTTCCAGGAGGCGCTTCCACTCCGTGTAACTCTCCTCTGCCTCCATCATGAACACCCGCTCGCCCTGGTCGAGGACGCCGGCGCCTACCGAAAACCACACCACCACGTTCTTGTGCTGGTTGCTCGCTGGCGAGCATGCCGCGTGACGCCCTCAGTGCGCCGCCCAGTGCGCGCGCTCGGTCGACGGCCGTTCTTCGGTGCGCGCCCGTCGCCTGCGCTGCAACCGCGGCGGGCCTGCGAGGCGTCAAAACGTCGTTTCGATGCTGGTGATCGATGTGTCCTAAATTGTGCAGACTTTCTGTCGGTAAGGGAAATTACTTTATAGAATCGATTCGTTGTCCAGAAGCCTTACGGATGGTGCAGCGCGTGCCAATCTGTATACCTATTGGTATTTAAGTTCGTTATTGTCCGGTTCTGATGCTGCTCGCAGGGCTCGACGCCTCTCTGCGGTTGTCATCGCTGCCAGGCGGATGCCTTGGCTGCTGGCGCGAAGGCTCCACGGCACCAAAACCCTGCTCGTTGCTGCTTTCATTGGATCCTGGGCTCTGAATCATGTCCCGAATCTGGAGGTAGCGCTTGTTTCGTTGATTATGGAAACTGCTGTTGGTTACGTGCTGCGCTGCATTCGCAACACTGACTGCAGGCCGCCGTTTGCGCCAATGCCGTGCAGCGGGGCTCTCGACAGCGCATGGCGGTTTCTATCGGGGAATCTGCGTAGTCGCTGGTGCATGCCGCCACCGCGAAACGCCACCTGTGGTGTTGAACTGGTGCTCAGGCGTTCAGATGCAGAAAATACGGCTCAACAGTTGCGATGACGCGTGCATGACGCACACCTCGTGCCTTGTCGGCTGCTGAATGCCCAAGATGCTAGCATTATGAACGCTGGATCGAGCGAAATCGCTCAAGAGCCCGCGTGTAATCACAAGGCACCGCTCTGTCGTGCCCAACAGGGACCCATTCATTTGCGTTTGCGCGACGTCTTCAGCCCGATACGAGGGTAGGGTGCGCGTACGTGCCACGCAACGGCCAGGTTGGAAAACGTTCTCACGCTCAAGCGATCACGGAACTGAACTTCTAGTCATCCGATTATAGAGCTTGTACCTGAGATAGCATCAGTTGCTCTCCTCGATCATTCACACTTGATGATAAGCACTGCCGCGGGCGCTTCTTGCGGCTCCCTCGCTATATAGTGCAGGCGGTTACGATTCTTGGCACATTGCGGAGCAATCGCCGGGCAGAACGAGCGGTGTCACCGCGACCTAGTTCCTGATCAACCACATGGCTACTTGGAGGCACCTGGTGACGCCACGGAGACCGCCGGGGCCAGCAGAGCCGACGTTCCATGAATCTGGGCAGACGACCTCGAGGCGGCAGTTGCCGCCGGCCCTCTGCCACCATGCAACACAGATGCACACCCCACAATGCGTATCATTTTGTACCTAAAGGGACAATTGACGTGGCGTCTGTACAGATCGAATCGCCATTGGCCATCGCTGCGCCCTGACCATGCAAATAAGGGAATCCCTGGCGCGGATCGCGAAACGCACGTGACGCCAACGGGACGATCGAGCATAGCCATCCGCGAAGCGCTGTTCCTGATACCGCCACAAGGCAATATCCAGTTGCCTGGACTCGTTGGCAAGTTCGCCTGCTACTGAGCGCGTTTCGGTTGCCAGGAAGCAGTACTGGGAACCAGCGCTCACTGCACAGAGTACTAACTGTGGGGAGCACTTTTAAGAACTGCAGAGTCCGGAAGAACTGGGTAGAGAAGCCCCTGAACGTAGGCTTTTCGGTTCCCCGGAGTACGGCCGCAGCCTGCCTATCGACGAGTTTGCCAGCGTTAGCCTTACTGGTCGACGAGCTCGTCTTCTGTATATAGCAACGACGGCTTCTTGATTTAGAGGTAAGCAACAGCGCTGTTCTGAGACGTGCCTTCCGGTCCGCGGTTCACGGGTGCTCGTGCTCCAACGAGGCGAAAAGGCAACTGGAGCGCCTCGACGTGAAAAACGCTTGTTATGGATATTTCTGGCAGTGCTTGTGCCGTAGCTGCAGTTTTTCCACGTGCTGCAACTTGTACTAGTCGATTTGGAGAGTCTGCTCATTCCTCACAGCTCCCAACGAACCGGAAAGCGAACGCGCGAATGAAAGCGACCGCGAAAACAAGTTCCGGAGCGCTCACACCGCAACCACGTTACTGGTCCGAGCAAGAGCACTTGCGTTTTTTGCAAGCGCTGGAGCTCTACGGGTTCAAAGATGTGCGCTCGATTGCGGAGCATGTCGCAACCCGAACGGCAACTCAGGTGCGCACACACGCCCAGAAATACTACCTGCGCCTTGCACGAGAGGCCGCAAAGCTGGTTCTGAACTTTGTGAATGGGGATGTTCAGCTCAGCAACGACCAAATATGGGAATATTTCATTCTCTCCCAACAAGTGGACTCTCAGACGGGCATGCGAATCCCGATGGTGGCGATCGATGCCGCCAGGGACCAGTTTCGATCGCAGAGCCTTCTCGATGTCCTGCAGCGCACCAGCGTGGACTCCGCCAGTAGTGTGGACGGGAAACCAGGGATTACGACGGACCAATCCGCTGGATACAAGGAATTTGAGCGATCCGTGGGCAGAGAGAACGAGACATCCCGAAAGAAAGGCCGTCGGCGACGGTCGTTGGATGAGAGCGCGACTCAACGCCGCACCGAACTCTTCCTCGTTGAAGAGCAAGGCCAGTCAGAAGAGGATGATCCAAAATCAGCCTCTGTTCCGATGAGCTCTACGGACGGAAGAGATGCTCCTGATGAACTCGCGGTGCTTTTGGGTACAGATTCCCTGGATATTCCCGAACTGGCGAGCAGTGACGCGTATTCCCCTCGTAGTGATGGTGGAAGAGGTCGCCGTTCGCGCTCAAACTCGCGCGGTCGCTCGAGCGCTCGCCAAAAAACTGCTGGGGATGGTAGTGCCGGACGCCGCTCCCGAAGCGCAGAATCACAACGAGACGACGCAGCCGATGGAGAGCTGAAACATCCTTCGCCCAAACAGGCTAGCCAAGCACTGGAGAGTATTCTGAAAGAGGATGATTTGCAGGAATTCGAATACGGACGGACGTGGAGCCAAGACGCACTCTTCAATCCACATGCGACGCGGGAGCCGGAGACAACGCGCCTGGGGTACCCGGCTCCGGTCAAAGGCATCAACCCGATTCCCAGCGAACTTAGCTTGCATACGCCGACCCCCAGTGATGATCATCGAGGATACGTTCCGGGACAACAAGCTTCCCGAGCCGGTGCGTTCGCAACGGCAGACCTGTATCGCCCGATGGAATTGGATATGGATCTGTTGCAGCGCGGCCTCGAAGCGTTTGCCCAAGATCCGCAATGTGAGCCGCGCGTCAAGCACTATGCGGATCTACTTCAGGTGCAGCTACATACCAGGAGGCTACGCGGTTCGCCCGCGGGAGACAGCTCCGGCATCGAGTCTGTGCCCGATACCGCCAGAGAGTCGATCCCTTTGTGGCAACGACGGTCCGGACCTTCATCGCCCTTGTATTTTTCATCCGTTCTCTCTGATCGTCATGTGAATAGTTTTTCACCGACTCCGGAGACGGCGTCTCCCATGATAACTGCAACCGCTGCTGTGACCATGCCAATCGACGAGCTGGATTTAGTCGCAAACCCAGGCGGCATGGGCGGCTTGCAACCTTCAGCATACCCAGTGAACGCTCCGAGCCTGCTGCCATCCCAGAGCGCGCTACCGGATCGCTCGGCAACGCTTTCTCCGCTTGTGCGTTCGCTGACACCGCGAACACTGTCGATTCAGCGAAACGGCTCGACACAAAGCATCCTGCAGCTCTTGTCCGGCAAGCCAACAGATGAACTACCACCGATGGCGTGGATGTTTCTCAGTTCCATCAACGACACTCAGGAGGATCGTTTTCTTCAGATGCTGCAGCACGTCGAGCACGGGGCATTCCGCGCTACCGACGGAGAAGCATCAACAGCGAGTGCGTACCCGAACGCGACACCCGTTGCGAGAGGCAAGGGCGATGCGCCGCGGGACGCGAGCCCGCACTCGACGGACACGGATGTGATGTTTATCGAGCACGCACCGCGTACGGCGCCTCGAGATCACACCGATGACGTGTCCCTGCAGCAGTCGACGCGACCTCTACGACGCAACGAGCGAATGAGCTGGGGGTCACTTGTACGGCTCCCGAGCAATACAAGTTTTCTGAATTTAGTCGATCCGAATGCCGTTCCTGAAGACCTGGACAGATCATAAACGATACGATCATCGGGAACACGATGCACCAGATGGCGGTGGCAGTCGGGGGGCGTGCGGGCTTCGGCGTCGTCTGCGCGTGGACGCGACCCGAGTTTGCGGCCCTGGATAGACGACCGGCAGCGATGCGTCGTTGCCTCGGAACCCGACTGAAACATGGGGGCGCTGTTCGATGCGCTGGGTGGAGTGTCGCTTCCTCGATTTCGACGTTGAAACTCATTTTATCTTAAAAAATCCGCTGAGCATCCACAGAACAGACTGACGAAAGCGTATGCAGATTGATGTCGCAAGAGCTGCGACAACATGTCGAGCATGCGCGAATGACGCATGTCGAGTTCCAGACTTGATCGGCTGATATAAAATGGTATTGACATCTGGACCGGCGGTTTCGTGGCCACTTTTGCTTGCACCACAATCAGACACCATCGCTCTGGGCCGCATGAACGCATGCTGACAGTGATGCGGCTGACCTCGATGATGCACCCTGTTGGTCCCTGGCAGGGACTCGTGATCCCTACCGCGTACCTCGACGCGTGCGCATGATCCCCGCGGCGCACAGTCATGTTCGCAGTTGCATGTGGATGCCGCACCAAGCGCCAGACGCGCTACGATGACGCCTCGTAGCCGTCCGAGGCGAATTCCATTCGAAGTGCGCTCATGAGAATATCCTGTTTCTCGGGTGCGCGTACGCCAAGACGCAGACACGTCGGTCGACCAAAGGACGCGCACCATCTCACGGGGCATCCGGCCCGGAAAGCACAGGCCGTTGCACGTTCAGCGATCTCCGCACTGCCACAGTTGACGTAGACCCAAGGCACCCATCGGGGGCTGTTCTCATTCACACTCCAGCGCAGCGGAAACGCTTTCAAGAGCTGCTCCTGCCGTTCCCGCCATTTAGGCAGCAATTGCCACGTTGATTGCATGTAGGCGGTATCGTATGCGGCAGCGACGCAAAACGCCTGCGCCATCGTGTTACAGCTCCACGGCGTTTGCAGGCGCTTCAACTCTCGAATCCAAGCTTTGGATCCGGCGATGGAACCCAGCCGCAGCCCTGGACAGCACCATAGCTTCGTCCACGACTGGATGACCAGAACTCGAGACGGGTACCGTTCCACGAGCTGCAGCGCAGACTGCGCTCGCCATTGTGGACCCTGAAACGGCATGAAGGACTCGTCAATTACGAAGACCGCATCGGGCGCCTCTACTGGGCTCGGGGTTCGAATCCACGCCTCCAGTTGCTCGAGGGAAGCACAGTCTCCAGTCGGAGAGTTCGGGTGCACAATCACGGTGACACCGACCTGCTCTCCGAGCGTGAGCGCGTCGCCGTTTTCGGTATCGGCCCAGGTACAAACCCGCCGAGCTGCGGCCCGTGCCGCCCTGTCGTATTCCCGGTACGCAGCTTCGTAGGGGCCAGTTCGACAAACGCCACCGCCGGCTCGGGTTGCGACACGCATCACGAGATCGATGAACTCGCTCGCACCGTTGCCGAGAAGGAGCTGATCTGTCGGCCAGCCGCCTAAAAACGCTGACAGCGCTCTAAGGGCCTCGGCACAGTCCGCCGCGGGGTAATGGTGGACCAGGCTGAGAGCTTCTCGCGCAGCACCAAGTGCGGACGCCGGTGCCCCTAACGCATTTGTGGTGACGGAAAAGTCCTCCACGAACGCGTCTCCGCAGCGTTGCCACGTCTGACCGCCGTGAACCTCTTGGGTTTCTGGGTCCCAAACTTCATCCCCGACTAGACGCTCCGCTCGATGCGTAGCAGTACTCGCCATAGAGTGAAAACAGGTGAGGTTTCGTATCGCTCGTGTGAGCGCGTTGAAACGGGGAATCACGGATGCGGCGTCGGCGACGCGCGCATCGGCAGCGCGCTCCGGCGCTCTAGGCGCTATCGCCGATGATCAGGGCATGCACCCGGCACACGATAGAACGGATCAAACGACTGGTATATCTGAGAGGAAGTATTGGTAGTGGAACTTGGAAGTAGGGCGTGGAATGATGGATGCTTTACCATGCGCTGATATGAAGCGCACAGTCGGGGAACGCTGGCCTGTGGAAAAGTTCTGTCCGATTAAAAAATCCACACTGCGACAGGGTATGCGTAGCGCGCGCCGTTTCGTCTACAGCTGCGTCGCTGCACGCGGAAGACAGGACGTCATCGACCAGCCGGAGAGCGTTGGGTAGTAACGGCTCGCAGCGTTCATGCTTTCGCTCTCCGTTTACAATAGAATACGGGTTGGTCATGTGGTGATAGGGCTCGAGGCAGCTATTCCGTGAACGGGGTCGCTGGGTGTGTGCCCCGCTGCAGGCGCTCTGTGGCGGAATCGATGCATAGAGGAGCGGCGCGCGGGATATCTCCTTGCATATTCGTTTACGAGAACCAGGAATCTGCGACTGTGCAATGAGTACCGGCATATGGGAGTGTGTCTATTATGTCGCACTGTAACCTCATGGTCCGAGAGCCATCACCCGTACAGTTTTGGCTGGCAGGATGGTCGTTTTGCATGGACACCGTACCCAGAGCCTGCCGCGCACATCCGCAATGTCATCTATACCGACACTGCGAATGCAGCTCGGAGACGCACTAGCTTTGCCATACGGCTGAATGTTTCCATTCGAGGAATGTTTCACCCCGTGCGTAATCGCGTCTGTACGTCAGTGTGTGCTCGGACAGGCTGCGTACGTAGGCCTGTCTCCGCGGCCCGAGGCGTTGGACAAGTCCGCCGATGAGGACGAGTCCCTGGGCACCGAGCCTCGCCCTTGCAATCGTGTTTGGACTGCATCGCAGATTCGCTTCACGGGTCGTCGGTCGGTATTCACCGATGAGGAATTGCATGGAGCGCTGGATCCGCATGCGCTACCGGCTCGCTGAACCTTGCTTGGAGAAGGTGGCGCGTATCCAATGCCATGTCAGATGGAAATGGAACACTGTACTGCATGATCTCTTTCTGTACTTGGGTCCATGTTCGAGCTGGTTTTAGAATTACCCGCTAGGCATTAAAAGTCCAGGATGAAGGGCCTTCGGATGAGCGTGCAGTTTCAGGATTCTCGGTCGCTATTTCGGAGCTGCTTCCGCGATTCTTTCATCTGGAATTCGTTACGTCACTTTCATAAAGAAAATTCTCCAAGTCCTCGAATAGGGGTTCGCATTCGATCCGATATCATCATCCAATGCATGTGTAGAAACATCAGCGCTTCTCTTTTGCGCACTTGTAGACTGCTGAAAACATGCAATGTTCAATTTTTCGAGTTTTCTGTTTCAAGGTAACTCGTGGGTACAGCCATTCGGGCCTCTGGATTGACAGTGAAAGGCACTCGACGTCCTCAAAATGGCGACTTGTTCACAAACTCATTCCGAAAACTCGATGAACCTTCCACATAAAATAATGGAGCCCACGCGAAACACAATTACTTCTAAATTCACGACCATCCACAACTGGCATTCCGAAGCAGCGCAAAACCGTTCATAAGAGAACATCTAATTGGCTGGCGTCTCTTGTGCTAGTCAAGAAACGGGCTTGCACACGATATTTCATCGCTGGGGCGATCGCTTCCAGTGGAGAGCAGGTCATCGCTTTGCATGAACGGAGCGTAGACGGATGGAAGTTTCTTCATCTCTTCGCCTGCTTGCGCTTTCCTTCAAGTAAATGTTTCATCATGGAAGGCTTCGCGTTCAGGAAAGCTTGTATCCAATGGAACAGCGTTCGCTTGCATGAGCACCCCACATAGTATGCACTGAGGGCGCTCTGAACAAAACCCCCTTCGTCAGGTTCGGCGGTTGGAGTGAAAACAGATGAGAGTATCGATGCTAGCCCACTGTGCTCATCAACGGCATGTATTGAGCGACGAAACAAGCCTTCACGCGCCACAGTATGGGTCTCGGAGGAGGATGCGGGGCATTGGTGGACATATGTGGCACACCCGAGTAAGTCAAATGTTCACGCTCCGGAGCGCGAATCTAGGCTCCAAACAAAAAAGACGAAAATGGCAAGCGACGCCTAGATCATAACAACTTTCTATGTGATAATCGCGTATGCGCGAGCAGCAGCCCTTCGCTCTTTAGTCGCGAGTTTAACGCTGCCATCCACGTGCTTCGACTACGGACAACGGAGCTGGAGGCACAGGAGATACCGATGCATGTTAAGCAGGAGCCTAGAATGGCAAAAAGGGAGCAGTCCCAGAGAAAGCCCGCAAGGGCCCGTGTTCATGCCAACAGTAGAAAACCAAATTTTTGCGTGTTCGCCCGAGATCATGACGTGGACCAGCTCCATTCTATACGGACATCAATGTCGAGCGATGCGCCATAGCGGCGTCCAGCCGCACGCCGCCGATGAGAAGGCCCACGCCAATGTCCATAAATTTCCAGAAATCGAGAGTCCCTGTACCGCTCCCAGGACGCTAGGTTAAAACTTGTACTTTATTGTAAATAACGTATGCGCATCGGAGCGGCGCCACGTCACGTGACGCGACGCGGCGTCAACACGTCCGACGGACGATCCGCAGCACCGCTGCGTTCGAGAATTCTGCTTCTACACTGGGTTCCGAGTCTTGCGGGACAAAGCGCACGTCGATGTTTGAGGGCCCCATTGTCATCGACGGACGCGGCCACTTACTTGGTCGGCTGGCCGCTGTCGTAGCGAAAGAGCTCTTAAACGGACAACGGATCATAGTGGTTCGGTGTGAGGAGCTTGTGATCTCCGGCCTTTTCATCCGGAACAAGAACAAGTACCTCTTGTTCCTCCAGAAGCGTCACGCGTCGAACCCGACGCGATGCGGTCCTTGGCATTATCGCGCGCCATCAAAAATATTTTGGCGAACGGTACGAGGCATGCTGCCGCATAAGACGGCCCGCGGGGCACAGGCGCTTGCGCGCCTCGAGACCTTCGACGGCATCCCACCGCCATATGATAAGGCAAAGCGCCGCGTCGTGCCGTGTGCCCTGAGGATACTGCGACTCCGACCAGATCGCAAGTGGACCCGACTTGGACGCCTGAGTGCTGAAGTAGGTTGGAAGCGTGCAGCAATCGTAGACAAGCTCGAAGAAAAGCGCAAAAAGTTGGCACAGGAACGGTACGAGCGACGCAAACAGGAGAATAAACTCTTAGAAGAGGCTAAGGCACGCGCGGAAGCCAAATTACCTGCGGATTTGAAAGAGATTCTCGTGTCATGCGGCTATGCATAGGTGGTTGGGTTCGAGTACTCCGGGCGTTTCGCAGCGTACATCGAGTGTATATTGGAGCGGGACGAATGCTTGCAGGACGTGCGGGATCCGTCGAATGCCTAACACGACCGAAAGAAAGCTCTTTGTCTTCAAGCTCTACTTGTTCATCTCGAGGCCTCTTGGTGAGCACTCAGGTTCTCTTCGGTAAGCGCCCGGGAGCTCGAGCAAGAGCGAAACGTGCGTGTCGCATGCGGTGAATTTGCACGCGTCTCCGCTGCACTTTCTCTCCAACTCGGGGACTAACGCTTAAGCTTCTAAGTATTGCGCATGAGAGCATGATTGCGGGGAACCGCCGGATATACCGAGTTCCTTTCTGCGCAGTTCACTTTGCATCTCGACATTTGGAGTGTAAACTGAGCGCCGTTTCTTTCCGACAGTTGACATGCCCTCGACGTACCCCATCTCGTGAATTGCATATGCCAACAGATCCCAGCTTCTCAGCGACAACGCAGACGCGCCCCGGTGTCACTTGCTGTGAGGTCAGCATGCCATGTGCTCTGAGCTGGTCGACAGCAACCGATAGACGCCACGATACGCTACGCACCGCACACTCAAACACACAAACGCCCAGGCTCGATTACGAAGCGCTCCCGTGGTCGATGCGTGGGCGTAGCAGCGGCAGCACCATCACCATTATAGCGAGTGACCAGACACTGCCGAATGCGTCATGCACTGGAATGTTGTCGCGATCACGCCGGTCTCTCTGCGGAACATCCAAACGAAAATTCATGACCTTTTATCCTTACGCATCCTATTCGAACATCCCAGCACGTGCAGCATCCGCGCTTCCCGATCCGGTCAAGGAGATATCGACGCTCGGCCGCAGTTTCGCACACTCGACGATGGCGCCGTGAATGGGGTGCTTCAGAAACGTGTCGAAATGCGCTCGATCCGCAGCGGTCAAACCTCCCTCCTTTCCATCAATTTTCACGTAGCTCTGCTGCATGAGGATGTAGTCAAAGCGCGGGGCCCATTTTCGAGCACCCAGACGCGCTGTTGTACTACAATTGTCCACCATGTAAGAGACACCGCGGGCGTGCATGTACGGATTCAAGGAATCCACGCTCTCGATCACGGACTCGTTGATGATTTCGCTCAGGACGTGACCTTTCTCCAAGAGGACGTCTATCTGCGCCATCATGGTGGCGATGTAAACACCAGCCGTAAACGCATCGATTGGGATACTGCCTCGCTTCGCTCGAACACGCTTTCCGACATCCCACATGTGCGTCGTATCGATTTTGCCCATGGGGATACGCGTGTGCCGACGCACCGCCTGGATCACGGATTTGATCTCGTTGCCGCTCTCCACGTCCTCGTAACATTCGAGCAGAATATCGAAGGCGGGCATATATGAAGCAGCGTATGCATCGGCAAAAATTCGGCGATCTTCCTCGTTGAGATCCTCGTATACAGCCAGAATACCCCTTTTGCTGATCTTCTGGGAAATCGGTCCCGTGATACTTTCACAGGCACGAATGAACGCTTGCTCGTCGGAGACGCCCTGATCACGGTAGCGGCGAAATAGCGACTCGACGATACCGTGAACAGCACCGAGTAGAATGCCTCGCTCTCCGAAAATATCGGAACGGTACTCATTGCGCAGCGTGGTCTGAAACGCGAACGGGGCACCAATGGCAACAGCCCAACCGATGGCGAGATCGGTTGCTCGCCCATCGACGTCCTGATGGACTGCAAACGAGCAATTGATGCCTGCACCATTCTTCTCCTTACCCTGGACGTAGAGGCGTCGAACAGACGGGCCCATACCCTTGGGTGCCACCAAAATCACCGAGATATCGGGCCGAAACTTGGCTCCAATGGAATCCAAGTGGCCCAACAGGAAACCATGCGACAGACCTAGGGTTGCACCCGGCTTCATTGCAGCTTGGATTTCTTCGAAAGACTCGGCCATGGCTGCGTCGCTGATGAGGAGTAACAGCAGGTCTGCTTCGCGAATAACTTCGTTTTGCTCGCGGAGGGTGCCATCTGCCTCGGTAAAGCCAGCTGCCCGCGCTGCCTCCATTGAGCGAGAACCTTTCCGCAAACCAACAACAACTTTCGCGTCAACACCCGCGTCAGCGAACGAGTCACGCAAGTTTTGCGCTTGGGCGGGCCCCTGCGAGCCCCAGCCAACAACGCCGACGGTGCGAACGCCCGCGAACGCCGCCGGGAGCGCACGAAAAACGTCGCGCCCTCCACGAACGATGTACTCTGTCCTCCCGGCGAGATGGATGGACTCCTTTTTAAAACATTTGGTGTGAAAATCGAGTGCTAGCTCACTTTCGTGCTGAGCAGGCGGGGCGGCCACCGCTTGCACGCGCTGCAGACGAGCAGGGCGAGGCTCAGCACGCACTGCCGTCACAGGCGCTCGCCTGGGACCTCTTCGCGAACAGGCCACAAACGAGCTTCGCGGTACCGTTGAACATGAACCAGTCAGCAAAAACGCGAGCATCAGATCTGTTGTTGTATCCAAGCTTTCGTTCCTCTTCAGTGAAGAACGCAACGAGCTCGAAGCACGTGTACTCGACGTTATATCCAGTAGACCTCGGGTCGCTACACGAAATGCCGCCGGTAGCCGCAGCGTACGCGTTGCTTCTCGATGGACGGATCTCGTGCCGCCGCCGCCGCCGCCGCCGCCGCCGCCGCCGCCGCCGGTGCTGCTCCGACTACTAGAGGCGAATGTTCTATCGGAGCTTCTGGTGCTGGTGCTACTGCTAGAGGCGAATGTTCTGTGGGAGCTACCGGTGCTGGTGCTACTGCTAGAGGCGAATGTTCTATGGGAGCTACCGGTGCTGGTGTTACTGCTAGAGGCGAATGTTCTATGGGAGCTACTGGTGCTGGTGCTACTGCTACTGGTGCTACTGCTACTGGTACTGCTACTGAAAAAGTCAAACGCACGAAAGCAGTATCGTTTGCGCTATTGCTCTCCTCATGGACAGAACGTTTGCAGAGACTAGAGATAACCTAGTCTGAGAAGCAGATCGGCCTCCGAGAGAGCGTCCATTATTCCAAGCTCTAGATCCGAGTTCCACCATATCCTTTTCGTATTCTCCCTTGAAGTTATTGGTCATTCGTACGCTCTACATCACACAAAGCCTGCCTTGAGCGTCTGCAATAGCTCCTGTAGCACCAGAGCGTGTGCAGCACAGAGACCGAACGGTCTTCTCATGCCACTGGGGCATCGGTTCGAAAACTTGTTCACCAGAACCGTAAACTGGTGTCTTTGTTGTCCCTGTCGCCTTCTTCATACTGGAATGCAGGAGACGGCTCTTTCTGACTTAGTGCCGGAAGCATCAACGTCATGCTTGTCCAATGGTTGTAAGCGCTGCGCGACGTCAACCGAACATTCCGCTGCATTGCATGTTTGATCGGAGCAACCGGCGCACCGTATACGCAAGTCGACCCAGGCTTGATGCCGGAATTCATACCCAGAGCGCGCACCGCTCATGCAAGCAACAAGCAAGTTGCCAGAAAACCCTAATCAATGAATGATGCGAGCGCTGGGCCCGGAATACCGCGCAGGCAAAGTGAATCGCGCCCGGGACACCGAAGCCTCAGGGAGGCGCTCCCTCGAATCAGTACTGGTGATGCAGAAAAGCCACCGTACGCGGGTTTTCATGGTGGTGAGGTTTGTCGCTTTGGAGAGCGGTGGTTCTACCGTCCGACGGGCCCGCACTTCGTTGCCATGCACAACGACGACAGCACAAACATCATGATAGGCCGAAGCGCCTCGCCCGAACCCGTTTTCCATGTAATCCGAATCGTTGCCGTCTTGCCGCCCCAGTACCGCGAGTCAAGGAGCACCCTGTGTGTGCACGCTCCTCAGTTGGCAGTGTTCCGAAACTTCGGGCTGGATCACGTCAGGGTATCGTGAAACCCTCCGGCCTTCGAGCGCGCGACCATCGCGGCCTTGTGTCCAGTGCCCGTGCCACGCCTGCAAGGGAATCAGAGATTTACCCAGCTGAATGCTCCATTCTAGACCATAAGTCTGTGCGTGAGACGGTCGTTTCCACAAATACCCTAGAGGGAAGCTGTGGACTCCGCTCTCACGACCGGCTGCGTCCGCGTACCCGCGCCAGTCCGTTTTAATAGACAGCATCCCGTCGTGCATAAAAATGCGAAAACGGCCCATTGGATTATCCACTGGCTCAGACTAGATACCTCGCTGTCCTCTGCGCGGCAACAACGTGTCCTACGTGCACGCGCGTGCGAAAGTGACGCATATGGCTATGCACTGCCTCGTGCTCGACGTCTCGTTGTCGTGTCCATGCGTACGAGCGACTCGTTAATGCATGAACACCGAGAACGGCTCGCATGCCTCTCTTCTCTGCAGCAGACTAGACGATCTGCGCGCTCCGATCTGTGTTCAGTGAAGCACGTAATGCCCCACGACCACGAGGGGTATGCATATACGGCGACTTGCAGACGCCTCCCAGCCTTTTTCGACCGGCCGCCTTCCATCAGTTTCAGTTTACCTGGGCACACTTCGAGTCTGGGACGCTGCCCCACAATGTTGGATCACGTGAGCTACCAGGGACTGGCCTCCAGCACCGCAAATCGTCTGATATCTGCAGCGGCGTTGAAGTATCGGTTCACGAACTCTATGCGCGTATTGACGCGGGCTGAACGCGCCGCTGCAAGGATGCCTAAAACTCATGCCCTCTATAATGCTATAATCTCGTCATCATGACGTCGAGTACATACCTTTTCTCGACGATCTCCTCCCCTCTCATCTTCTTCCTCGTCGCCGTCACTTGTTCATCTCCGATCGATGGCCGACGAGAAGATATTCTTTTCGGCTTTTTCCTGCACTCGGCGACATCGACTCTTCGAGATGCCCTGCGCTTATCTCCACAACTTTGCCTTAGATTTTCTATTTCTTCAAATGAACCCAACTCGATCGCATCTGCTATGATCTGCTAAAAAAGCATTTCATGACACGCACCGGGCCGTGGAACACAATTGGTATGGAAGACGATCAACGACATGTACAGTATTGTCCCTAGCGCGCAGCGTCGTGGCACCGAGGGCCTCCACAGCATCGTTTTTCCCTCTATGGGACACGTGGCACGCTACAGGCTCGACACGCGATGCGGTGGCGATCTTGGACGCAGGGCACACGCCACCACGATCGCCAACACTACAGCACGTGTCACAACGTCGATGTGCATTGTCAAACCGGTTTGGACTGGTTGTGGGTGCTATTCCCCAGGCAATATAAACGGTCATGAATCATAGTCTTGGAAACACAACCCAACAGGTTGGCGTGAACGGTGTCGGGCAGCGGCGTCCTAGGCCAGAGGCTGCCTTCAACTGGGGGTTCGGGTGTCCACAACTACCGGGGCTGGCTTTGGGGCATACGCCACCACAAATGGCTCCTTTTTACTTGAACGGCTCAATGCCGGAGGCGAGTTGCAGCTTACCGCCGCCACCAACACCGCCACCGGGTCACAGCGCTACGCTCTTGGTTCCGGTTGCTGTAGACGCCCTCCCACACGCTCTTCAATCCTTCGCGTGGGTACCTGCAGCGGCAGATACGAGCTTTGCTGGAACACTGCAAGTAGCAGCTCCTGACCTTTGCCTAATGCCCGGGACACCGGTGTATTGGGTTCCGCCGGTTCCCTCCACTGGGACTGTATTGCGTGGTGCGAACGGAGGCACTGGCGTCGTGCCCGGGAACGGTACCTTCGAATCGGCTGCCTCGTTCCCGTCGTGGGCGGTGCCTCTCAGTTGCCAGTCACAACCAGTAGAGCATCCAGATAGGGCAGCGGGGCGAATACTGCAAGAGCGAGGCTCGAGAACGCACGCTACGTTGCATGCGAAAGCGGTTGGATCCGGCGCCTCGCTGTCGGCCTCGTCGTGCTCGACACATTGCACACGTATAGCAGAGGACACAGCGCGCGACTTCCATTCAGATATCTCGAGCATGAGCCTCTCACCGGAGCTATCGCTGGGAGGCGAACGCTTCACCAATTCCAACAAGTTAGATGAGAAATCAGTCTCGCTGGGTCGCGACCAGAGGGCATTGCGTATTCTACGCTGGCGCCAGAAGCGACGGCTACAGATCGAGGCGTTTCGTCGCGAACGCGAGCGTCATCCCGACCGCAGGCGGGCCGTCGCGAAACAAAGACCCCGCATCGGCGGACGCTTTCTGCCGAAAGCTGTCGAACTCACCATGCGCCAAAACAGCTCGGATCTCGCCAGTGCGCCCGCAGGGACGCAAGGGTAAACACGGGCGCGCCTCGCTAGCCCTGCTGCTCACGCGAAAGCGATCGGGACGGGAATAGGTCGCCAAATCGACGCGCAATATCCTGGCATAAGCGCAAATGTATCGATGTGGTACGACGCTGACGGTCGACAGGCATGTGGGCGAACCAGCGCCCAGGACTTGGCTCTCGAGCAGCTCTCGTTGTCAGAACACGGCCGCGAATCAAGGACTCGAGAACGCCGCCCGCTGCACACTGCGAGGCGCAAGGAGCACGGTCCGAGCACAGCGGCAACGAAAGTAAGCGCCAATGACGACTCCCACGCTCAGTTTTGTCCCTGGGTATATACCGCAAGGCGAGTCTGCGCGCCGAGTTTCATCCATGGATGTATGCTGGAAGGCGAGTCGCTTTCGGGTCGCTAGCGCTCCGCAAACGAACGAACCACGCTCTGTTGCGTCTTGGAAGGTACACGTGCACCGGGAAACTCCCCTCCGGGACCCAAGGAGCCGCACCAATGATCGGCAATACCGATCACGCTGCCGAATCCAGTGCGAATGTAAGCACGAGCAACGCAATACCCGAGGAACGCTCCGAACTATCCGTGAATGCAAAACGCAAGATCTTTTACTTACTTCATTAAGCCTGCTGCTACGAGCTGATCACGCACTTTTTCAAAGGCCAGCTCCATCGTTGTCTTAAATTCTGGTTGTGCAGATGCTCGTTTTTCCGCGGCGCTTGAAGCTTTCGGCTGGCGCTCCTCATAGGGTTTCATGCTGAGCGAGATTCGACCACGTCGCTGGTCAACACCAATGACGCGTACTTGCACCTCATCGCCAATTTTCAGCTGGTCTTCGACTTTGGATACGTGGTCTTTGGAGATCTCGCTGATGTGGACGAGGCCGTCTGTCGGGGCACCGATCGCTACGAACGCGCCGTACTCCTCGATGCTTACCACTTTTCCTGGGATAAAGAGCTTCTGATCCTTTGCGGCGGGGGTGCTCTCGAACCACTGGCGCATTGCACCCCGTTTTTGAGCAGCATCACGCTTCGCACCGGGAACTGGAGCCTCCTTTGCAGCCTCAGCATCAGCATCAGCATCGGTGCTCGTGGCAGTGGCAGCATTGGCGGCTTCAGTGCTCGGCGCTGCAGCGTTTGCCTTTGAGCCGTCATCCGACAGAAGCGAGACCGCTTCTTTCAACATTTGCTGTCGCCGCGACTCGTTGCGTCGTGCAACCGGCGCACTTTGTGCTGGGTTCTCGTCGTAGGCCGCCGCCCGACGTCGCTCCCGTGCGGCCATGACCATTTCCTTTCGCTCCTGATCCACACCCTCCGGCAAAAGCGTCAACGAAAATTCTTTCTTCTCTAAATCGACACTGATGACGCGCACATTAATTTCATCCCCCACCTTCATGATTGATTCGATATCACGAACGTATTCCAGCGACATCTGCGACACATGGAGAAGACCATCTGTGACGGTGCCAATGTCGACAAAGGCACCATATGGGACGATTGAGCGCACTTTTCCTTTGACCAGCGAACCGACCTGGACTTCACTCAGCGGTAACCTGGGCAAACGTTGGTTACGACGACCAGGCCGAGCACCCCGCGGACCGCGCCGCCGTTCGGTGTCACCGCCGCGAGCACTCACCTTACCCTTTTCCTGGCCAGCCGTGCCCGCTTGCGCTTCGGTATCTTGTTCTCGTTCAGTCTCCGCGGACTGTTCAGAGGATAATTCAGCCCTTGCGCTTTCACGGACACTTGGCGCGGACTCGTGCGGCTCGCTGGGCGCGACTGCTGCAGCCGGTGACTCAACGGTCGCCTGTTCAGCGCTCTGTGCTGGAGTGTGCGAAGCCGCCGCCGCCGCCGCCGCATCAGCAGCCTCAGAGCCCTCTGCTGAGTTTGACATGGCCAGAAGCAGGCCTGCTCGTGTGCGGCGCGGCGCCTGCAAGCCCGCGCTGCGCCACCGCAGTTGCTGACGGCAGAGCGCACCGTTCGGACGAGCTGCCCCTACACGCAAGACTCCGGCGTTCGAGACCAGAAAAGCAAACATATTTGAACCGCTAAGTTAATGTTCCGACTCGGTCTCGACACTCGTGCTTTTTGCACCACTGCTAGACGCAACTGGGCGACAAGTGCGTGGCGCTTGTCCCGCAAGCGTTCGTAATGGAGCTGGAGGAAGCACGCGTTGCCAGCTTCGCGCACGAGTGGGGGCCTGAACGTCGCAGGCCGTCGGCGACGGCGCAGGTGATGCATGCGCCTCCTGCTCACCACATGCTGTACAAAGAAGCATAAAATGATACAAAACGTGCGTGGCGGCTGTACGGATGCGCGCGTCGCCAGTCGTGCCTCCATCGCAGCGCCTGATGGCCGCAGCAGCAGCGCGCTGCTGCTTCTCTAGGCGCGCTCAGGTGCGGCATAGGTTGCAACATCCTCGTGGATCGAAGCCTGCATCTGTATCTGTGTCGGGTTTCAGATAAAAGGGGAGCGTTGAATGGATCACTCTGCTCCTTCATTCCAAAATTCCGAATGATTTTGGGTGCACAAAGTCGACAATTGATGTTCGTCAATATGTGGGTACGGATTCAGACGTAGGTTTGGGGTTATCGGTCGTGCTTGCTGGGTGGATCCGTCGCATCGTTGCCGGTGACATGGGGTTACTTTACGGGAATCCAGATGATTCGCGGCGCTCCTGACCAAAATCTCCTCAAATAAACGATACCATGATCGAGTTTATAGGTTCAGGCCTCCGCTCTTCTCCTGTCGTTGAACGTGGCATGCTTGATGCACGCACTCTTCGAGTTTTTTTTTGAGCTTTCGTCCCGATGAAGACTATTGACGTCGTCTCTTGGACTGTTGTTCACAAGCTCATGCCGAGACTTCAGTGATGT
>Ga0080006_1202744_pt1 | contig 22483 bp, 13 predicted proteins | sample RS3BMetagenome_FD_69209 | JGI IMG/M metagenome (GOLD analysis project Ga0080006, IMG submission 69209) | Ferric oxide microbial mat and aquatic microbial communities from Rainbow Spring, Yellowstone National Park, USA - RS3B (SPADES... ...
CCGCTTTCTGGTTCTCCGGTGACGATGGGTCTAGACGAGGCGATTGCGCGTGCGCGCACCAACGAGCCTGCCTTTGCGGCGGCGGTGGCGGCGAGCCGGGTTGGATCTCTCGAAGTTTCGATTGCGCGGGCTGCGCTTCTGCCGAGCGCCGTGTACCACAACCAGTATGTCTTTACGCAGTCGAACGGATCCGACTTCAACGGGAGTGCGCTTCTGGTGCCATCGCCGGCGCGGTTTATTGCAAACAGCGCAGTGCATGAGTACACGAGTCAAGGCATTGTGTCCGAGACGCTCGGCCTGCAGCAGGTCACCGGGCTGTCGCGTGCGTATGCGGCGGCTGCGGTGGCGAATGCGGAGCTTGAGATTGCCCGGCGGGGTCTGGTTGCGACGGTGGTGGGACTTTACTATGGCTCGCTGGCGGCGGACGAGAAGGTAGGGGTAGCCAAGCGCGCTGCCGGCGAGGCAGACAGTTTTACGACTCAGACGGAGGAGCGGGAGGCGGCGCGGGAGGCGGCGCATGCCGATGTGGTGAAGGCGCAGTTGCAGCAGCAGCAGCGGGCGCGGGATGTGGCGGATGCGCTTCTGTTGCAGCAGCGGGCGCGGCTGGAGCTGGGCGTGCTGCTGTTTCCGGACCCGCGGACGGCGTATACGCTGGTCTCGGGCGAGAGTGTTCCGGCGCTGGCGAGCCGGGCGGACGTGGACGCGGCGGCGGCGACGCACAATCCGGAGTTGCAGAGCGCGCTGGCTTCGCTGCGCGCGAGCACGCTGGATGTGACGGCGGCGCGGGCGGCGTATCTGCCTGACCTGACGCTTGCGTATGCGTATGGGATCGATGCGGAGCAGTTTGCGAAGTACAACCGGTTTGGCGACCCTAACGTGGGGTATTCGATAGGCGGGACGTTCGACATTCCGATCTGGAACTGGTTTTCGACGGCTCATCGTGTGAAGCAGACGGAGATTCTGCGCGACTCGGCACGGGTGACGTTGAGCGCGACGCAGCGGCGGTTGGTTGCGCAACTGGACGAGTCGTATGCGGAGGCGGCGACGGCTCGGGACCAGATCGATTCGCTGGAGCTGAGCGTGAAGACAGCGACGGAGAGCCTGAGGTTGACACGGCTGCGCTATACGAATGGCGAAGCTACGGTGCTCGAGGTCGTGGATGCACAGAATTCGCTTATTGTTGCGGAGCTTGCGCATGAGGATGGAATGGTTCGTTACCGCACGGCGCTGGCAAATCTACAGCTTTTGACAGGAACGATGTGATGATGGCTCGATCTCCCGATTTTCGATGGAACCCGGCTCTTGCTGCCCTGTGCCTTGGCTGTATCGCGTTGTCCGGCTGCAGCAAGAAGGAAGAGGCGCCTACGCCGGAGGTCACGGTGCAGGCGGCTCATCCTGCGGCCGGCACGATTACGGAGGACATTGCGGCGGATGCGGTGCTCAATCCGCTTGCGCAGGCGGCGATTGCGCCGAGGATTACGGCGCCGGTGGAGAAGTTTTATGTGCAGCGCGGATCGAAGGTGAAGCAGGGCGAACTGCTGGCAGTGTTGCAGAACAGCGATCTGCAGGCGGCGGCGCTGGATAACAAGGGATCCTATACGGCGGCGCAGGCGGGTTTTGAGACGGCCACACGCGCGACGGTGCCCGAAGACTACAGAAAGGCGGAGCTGGATGTGGCTCAGGCGGAGGCGACGCTGAAGCTGGACCAGAGCATCGTGGATGGGCGCACGAAGCTTTTCGCGCAGGGCGCGATCCCGGGGCGGGATCTGGATACGGCGAAGGCGACGCTGGTGCAGTCGCAGGCGGCGTACGACATTGCGAAGCAGCGGCTGGAGGGGCTGAAGCTGGTGAGCAACAAGGCGGCGCTGGAGACGGCGGAGGGGCAACTGGCTTCGGCGAAGGGCAAGTATCTGGGAGCGCAGGCGCAGTTGAGCTTCACCGAGATTCGCAGCCCGATCAAGGGAGTGGTGACGGACCGGCCGCTGTTTGCGGGGGAGACGGCTGCTGCTGGAACGCCGGTGGTGACGGTGATGGACACCTCGGCGCTGATTGCGAAGCTGCACATATCGCAGATGCAGGCGCAGCAGCTTTCGCTGGGTTCGGATGCGAAGATCAATGTTCCGGGGATGAAGGAGCCGGTGGCGGCGAAGGTGTCGCTGATCAGCCCGGCGCTCGACCCGGGGAGTACGACGGTGGAGGTATGGCTGCGCGCGGAGAATCCGGGTGGGAAGCTGAAGGCAGGGACTTCGGTGCATACGTTCATCTCGGGACGGAGCTTGTCGAATGCGCTGCTGGTGCCGACGATGGCGATACAGACGGCAGACGATGGGACGACGAAGTCGGTGATGGTGATTGGGAACGACGGCAAGGCGCACAAGCGACCGGTGAAACTTGGAATTCAGACGGCGGAGAATGTGCAGATTCTCGAGGGAGTGACGCCCGCCGATAATGTGATTACGAATGGAGCCTACGGGCTGGACGACGGGACCAAGGTGAAGATTGGGCCGGCGGGCGGGGACGATGCGGAGGGCGCGAAGGGCGACAAGGATGACGGGAAATGATTACGCAACCAGAGAGCAAGAGCCGCGAAGCCGAGATCAGGGATTCTGAGGTTCAGGAATCGAACACTGGAGAGCCGGACAAGAATTTTTGGCTGAGCCATGCGTCGAAGCCGATCTTCTTTTTTCTCATTGTGCTCACGTTTGCGGGCGTGTACGCGGCGTTTCAAGTGCCAATCTCGGTGTTTCCGGAGACGAATTTTCCGCGCGTGGTGATCGGGATCGACAACGGCGTAATGCCGGTGGAGCAGATGCAGGTGACGATCACCAAGCCGATAGAGGATGCGCTGAACAGCGTTCCGGGGCTGCTGACGGTGCGGTCGACGACGAGCCGGGGGTCGGCGGAGATCAGTCTGTTTTTCGACTGGAAGGTGGATATGTTCCGCACGCTGCAACTGGCGGACGCGGCATTGGCGAAGGTGCAGCAGGAACTGCCCGCCACAGCGAAGATCACGTCGAACCGGCTGACGTTCGCGACGTTTCCGATTCTAGGGTATGCACTGATCGCGGAGGATCGCGGGGCGAACACGGTGCCGCAGACGCGGCTGTGGGAGATCGCGACGTACAACCTGAAGCCGCCGCTGAACCGTGTCTTCGGGGTGAGCACGGTTCTGGTGCAAGGCGGTCAAATTCCTGAGTTCCACATCATTCCTAATCTCGCGCGGTTGCAGACGACGGGCGTGACGCTGCTTGATCTGGTGAATGCGGTGCAGGCATCGAACATCATCGATTCACCGGGCCTTTATGAAGCGAACCATGAGCTGATTCTGGGATTGATCGGGGCGCAGGCGCACAGCGTGGCCGAGCTTGGCAACCTGGTGGTGAAGACGACAACGGGTGGCGCCGCGGTGCGGGTGGCCGATGTCGCTGCGGTGGAGCGGGCTACGATGCCGGTGTACACGATGGTGACGGCGAACGGCACGCCTTCGGTGCTGTTGAACATTGCGCGGCAGCCTGCAAGCAATACGGTTTCGGTGGCCGATGCAGTTGCGGTCAAGGTGGAGGAGCTGAGGAAGACTTTGCCGAAGGGCGTGACGCTTGTGCCGTTCTACGATCAGTCGGAGCTGGTGCGGGAGAGCATCAAGAGCGTTCGCGACGCAATTCTGATCGGGCTTGGGCTGGCTTGTTTGATCCTGTTTCTATTTCTGCGGGACTGGAGTTCTTCGCTGATTGCGGGGCTGGTGATTCCGGTGACCGTGGCGGTGACGATTCTGTTTCTTTGGCTCATCGGGGAGTCATTCAACCTGATGACGCTGGGTGGGTTGGCCGCTGCGATCGGGCTGGTGATCGACGACGCGATCGTGGTGGTGGAGAACATTGTGGTGCATCGCGATGGGGGACAGTCGCGCGTGGAGGCAGTGAAGAGCGCGCTGAGCGAGATCACGACGCCGCTGGTGTTTTCTACGTTGACGCCGGTGGTGGTGTTTCTTCCGCTGGTCTCGATTACTGGCGTGACGGGGAGTTTTTTTCGTGCGCTGGCGATTACGATGACGGCTGCGCTGCTGACGTCGCTGGGGCTGGCGTTGAGCTGGACTCCGGCGTTGGCGATCGTGTTCCTTCGCAATTCGAAGAAGAAGGGTTCGGCTGCGGAGGAAGAGGGATTGGCGGGGGGCGCGAAGGTAAGCCCGGGGCGATTGAGGGCTGGGGAAGCACCAGCTGGGGCGGAGCATGGGGACGATGGGCCGATCATGCGGCGGGTTTTGCATGTGCATGAGCAGGTTCTGACCTGGGCTCTGGCGAAGCCTCTGGCGCTGGCGGGGATCTGCCTTGTGCTGATCGTGGGAGCATATTTTGCGTATGGGGCGCTGGGTTCGGACCTGCTGCCGGCGATGGATGAGGGGGCGTTCATCCTGGATTATCTGACTCCGGCGGGAACCTCGCTCGCGGAGACGAACCGGATCCTTCTGCATGTGGAGAAGATTCTTCACAAGACGCCGGAGGTGGAGATCACGTCGCGGCGTACGGGTCTGCAGATGGGGTTGTCTCCGGTGACGGAGGCGAACACGGGCGATTTTACGGTGCGGCTGAAGACGAAGCGCTCTCGCGGGATTGACGAGATCATGGCGGATGTACGCGATGAGATCAAGCGGACTGAGCCTGCGCTCGATGTGGAGTTCACGCAGGTGCTACAGGACATGATCGGCGATCTTTCGAACTCACCGGAGCCGATTCAGATCAAGCTGTTTTCGACCGATACGACGCTGCTGCGTGACCTCGGCCCGAAGGTGGCGGATGCGATTGGGAAGATTCCTGGAGTTGTCGATGTGCAGAATGGGATCGACAACACGATCAGCGGGCCGGCGACGAACTTTACTATTGATCCGGTGGTGGCGGGAAGGCTTGGTTTTACGCCGACGGAGGTGGCGGAGGATGCGACGTCGATTCTGGATGGGCTGCCGACGAACGATCCTATTATTTTGAATGGGCGTCCGTATACGATCCGAATTCGATTGCCCGATGCGAACCGCGCGTCGCTGGATGCGATACAGAATACGGTCTTCAACAGCAGCACGGGGCGGACGGCGACGCTGGGCTCGATGGCGAAGGTGGAGCAGCTTCCGCCGCAGGACGAGATCAAGAAGGAGAACCTGCAGCAGTTGATCACGGTGAGCGGGCGGCTGGAGGGATCGAACCTGGGCGGGGCGATGGTGCAGGTGAAGTCGACGGTGGCGGGCCTGAATATTCCATCGAGCGTGCGGGTGGAGTATGGCGGCACGTATCAAGAGCAGCAGAAGTCGTTTGCGGATCTGGCGCGAGTGCTGGTGCTGGCGCTGGCTCTGGTATTCGGTGTGCTGCTGACGGAGTTTCGCAATTTTTCGGCGCCGCTTGCGATTCTGACGAGTTCGGTGCTGTCGATCGCCGGAGTGGTGTTTGCGCTGCTGATCACGAATACGAACTTCAATGTGGCGAGCTTCATGGGACTGATCATGGTGATCGGGATCGTATCGAAGAACGGGATTCTGCTGCTTGATGCGGATGAGAAGTTTCGCCATGCGGGCGCGAGCGCGCGGGATGCGATGATGCATGCGGCGCAGCGGCGGCTGCGGCCGATTGTGATGACGGCGGTGGCGGCGGTGTGCGGGATGCTGCCGCTGGCGTTCGCGCTTGGAGCGGGGTCGCAGATGCTGCAGCCACTGGCGATTGCGGTGATCGGGGGGCTTTGCCTTTCGATCCTGCTGAGTCTGGTGGTGACTCCGGTGATCTATTATCGGCTGACGAAGGATTGAGCTTCTTGTCTGGGTGGGTTCTTCCGGGAATCTGCTGAAGCGCGCTGTGGGCGGTGATACGACGCGCCGATCGCTGCATCCAGCACACCCCCTGCATGCCAACAACCCCTTCCCAACAACCAAGGGTGCCTCTTTCACCAGCCTCTACAACCGGCTCCATTTGAAAAGCAATGGGGAACGGCGGTCGCTGCGCAAGGTCCAAAATTCAGGTGGTTTGGAGCCGGGGTGTATCCGGCCCGTGACCTTGTAGACTGGGGGAGTGCGTTCGAGACGGGCGGGCGCGCTCTGGAGAGCCGCGGGACGCATCTTACGACGAGATAGGAACGATGCTCGCTTTGGCAGGTGAGCAAGAACGACCCTGGAGCCATGTGCAATGGAATTTCACATCTCCCGCTCGCTGCGGGAAAAGCTTGACTTCGACGAGTTGCTGTTCAGTTACACGGGCAATGTCGTGTTTGGGAATCTGGCGGCAAGCCGCAAGCTGACCGGGCAGTTGAATGAGATTCGCGGGACGAGGCCGGACACAGAGCCGATTCATGCGGGCGCGCTGTTTGCGATGGGGTTGATCGACGAATTGAGCCATGCGATGGTGGCGCGGTATCGCCGGGAAATCGATCCGGCGGTGTTGGCGGACGCGTTGTGGTGGTTCGAGAGCAGGATGCCATCGGCTGAAGTTGAGCGACTGCTGCTTGCGTTCACGGAGCGGTTTCCGAATGTGGCGGTGTACCGGGGCGAGTTGAGCGCACGGCAGTGGCTCGCCGGGACGACGGAGGGGATGCCGAACCGCGAGGCTGCGCTTGAGGAGATGCTGCTGCTGTGGCTGGCGAATGGGAATGCGGCGTTTGCGCCTTTCAAGGAGTTGTTTGACGATGCTGGCTTGAAGAAGCAGACGGCGTATCCGGCGGTGACGGCTGACTTTGGGGGGTACTTTGCGACGCGGCCTGCGGTGGCTCCGGAGGTGGGAACGCTGCTCGATGCGCTGCGTGCGCCGATGCTGGCTTCGCCGGGGTCACTGACCGGGCAGCTGGATTACATCCGCGAGCATTGGGTGAAGTACCTAGGCGATGATGTGCGGCGGGTGCTGCTGGCCGTGGATGTACTGCGGGAGGAGGAGATTGGGATCTGGATGCAGTTTCATCCCGCTGGGCCGGGGCAAGCAGGCGATGGCCCGAAGTGGGAGGCGCAGGGATTTGTCGGCGACGAGTATGTCGGGTTTGAGGAGGACTGGGTGGTTGGGGCGGATGGGGTCCGGCGGCGGCGGATGTATGCGGCGGACCACCAGGCGCCGTTGAACGAGTACGAGGCCTTCAGCCAGGACCAGGCGTGGATGCCAAATGTAGTGCTGATGGCGAAGAGCACGTATGTGTGGCTGGAGCAACTCTCGCGAAAGTATGGAAGACATATCCATCGGCTGGATCAGATTCCCGATGAGGAGCTGAGGCTGCTGGCGGAGCGGGGGATGACGGGGTTGTGGCTGATTGGCTTGTGGGAACGGAGCACGGCTTCGCAGACAATCAAGCGGTTGCGAGGGCAGCACGATGCGGTGGCGTCGGCCTACTCGCTGAAGGAGTACCGGATTGCGGAGGACCTCGGCGGAAACGGGGCGTATGAGCACCTGCGGAATCGCGCGGCGGCGTATGGGGTGCGGCTGGCGAGTGATATGGTGCCGAACCATATGGGGATCGATTCGACTTGGGTGATCGAGCATCCGGAGTGGTTTGTGTCGCGGTACGAGAGTCCGTTTCCGGCGTACAGCTTCGAGGGGCCGGACCTGTCGACGGACAGCCGGGTGGAGATCAAGATCGACGATCATTACTACGATCAGACGGATGCGGCGGTGGCGTTTCGTCTGCGTCATCACTATGACGGGACGACGCGGTTTGTGTACCACGGGAATGACGGGACTACGTTTGCGTGGAACGATACGGCGCAACTCGACTACTCGAAGCATGCGGTGCGTGAGCATGTGATTCAGACGATCTTGCAGGTGGCGCGGCTGTTTCCGATTATCCGCTTCGATGCGGCGATGACGCTGGCGAAACGGCATGTGCAGCGGCTGTGGTTTCCGCTGCCGGGTGTGGGGGGAGCGATTCCTTCGCGGTCGGAGAATGCAATGTCGCAGGAGCAGTTCGATGCGCTGATGCCGCATGAGTTCTGGCGCGAGGTGGTGGACAGGGTGGCGGTGGAGGTGCCGGGCACGCTGCTGCTGGCGGAGGCTTTCTGGCTGCTGGAGAGCTACTTCGTACGGACCTTGGGGATGCATCGTGTTTACAACAGCGCGTTCATGAATATGCTGCGCGATGAGGAGAATGCGAAGTACCGGTCTTATTTGAAGAAGACGATCGAGTTCGATCCGGATATTTTGAAGCGGTATGTGAACTTCATGAGCAATCCGGATGAGCGGACGGCGATCGATCAGTTCGGGAGGGGCGATAAGTTTTTTGGGACGTCGATGCTGCTGGCTACGCTGCCTGGGTTGCCCATGTTCGCGCATGGAGAGATCGAGGGTCTGACGGAGCGGTATGGGATGGACTTCAAGCATCCCCGACTGGATGAGAGGCCGAACGAGGACCTGGTGGCGCGGCATCAACGCGAGATTGCGCCCTTGCTGAAGAGGCGCTGGTTGTTCGCGGAGAGTACAAACTTTGTGCTGTACGACTTCTGGACCGAGCACGGCACGGTGGATGAGAATGTGTTTGCCTACTCGAACCGGGTGGGCGACCAGCGCGCGTTGCTGCTCTATAACAACCGCTATGAGAGCACGCGTGGAACGCTTCATGTCTCCGCCGCTGCGATGGACAAGGGCTCAGGGGCGCTGGTGCAACGGTCGCTGCGGGACGGGCTTGCGCTGCCGTGGGATGAGTCGATCTTCATCTCGTATCGCGATACCGTTCGCGATCTGGAATATCTTCGCCGCGGTTCCGATATTCAAAATCGCGGTCTGTCTTTCGAGCTTGGCGGGTTTGGTTATATGGCCCTTCAGGACTGGCGAGAGCGGCGGGTTTCGGTGGAGCAGCCGTGGGGCGAGTTGTGTGATGCGCTGCATGGCGGAGGCGTTCACAGCCTGGATGAGGCGATCTCGAAGCTGCGGCTGCGCCCTGTGCATGAGGCTCTGCGCCAGGTGATGCGAGTGGAAAACGTGAGGGCGTTCGCGCAGATGGCGCAGGAGTTGGGGCCGCACGGAGGCGAGAAGCGGGTCGATGCGCCGGTGGCGAAGAAGAAAGAGGCGGCAGTGAAGGCGGTGAGTCCGGCGCGAGTACCGAAGAACAGCGCTTCCCTTAAGCCGGCTGATCCGGTGGCACGAAAGGAGAATGCGAGCGGACTCAAGAGCGCAAAGACAAAAGCGTCGAAGCCGGAAATCTGCAAGGTACCGCCGCATGCTACGCTGCCGGAGGATGTGGACGCGCGGCTTCGTCCGTTGATGGATGAGAGTATGGCATTCTTCGCGAAGGTGACCGAGATGGCGGGCGGTGAAGTGAGTGTTGACGCGGATGCGGCGGGCGGCGAGGCGAAGGGTTCGCGCGGACCGACGCGCGCGATCGAGAGTCGCGAGCAGATGTACGAGCGGAGGCTTGGAGCGAGACTTGCGGCGGCACTTTGTCTTCCTGCTGTTTTGCGGGAGGGCTCTTCTGCATGGCCGAAGACGGCCTATGCCGTGCTTCCTTTGGCGAGAAAGGATGCGGTTGCCGAGCGGATATGGGCGCCAATTCTTGCGTGGATCGTGTTGCGCAGTCTGCCGGATGAGAAGGGTCATCTTGAGATGTTTGACCGGCTGCAGTTGCGTGCTTGTCTGGCGGAGATCTTTGCGGAGATGGGGATCGAGGGAGAGGACTCGTGGCGGGCGGCGGCACGGGTGAGGCTGCTTTTGTTGCCCGCGGAAGATATCTCGCGGTCCGCGGTGGAGTCGAAGCGGTTCTGGGACGACCCCGATGTTAGATGGCTTGCAGGTGTGAACAGCGCTAATGGGATCTCTTATCTGCGGCAGGAGGGGTTTGAGGAGCTGGTGAGTTGGATGCAGCTTCCTGTTCTTATCCCGGCTGCTGGAGAAGTGGAAAAACCGACACAAGTGGGCGCGGTGTTTGTTGCGGCGGCGTGCAAGGCTGCCGCCGGGGTGGGTTATGAGCTGGAGAGATTTCTTGCGTACGGCGCGGCAGTGCACTCGAAGGACGAACGCGGGGCGGCTGGCGCGCCGAAGCTGTCTGAAGGCGTGAATAAGAGGAGTGGGACCAAAGGCAGGGTGAAAGGCGACGCAGTTACGAAGCGGCAGTAGGGGAATTTCACTGCTACTGTATGGGCCGTTGGCTCGGCGAAACCCCGGTCTCAAAGTCGAGACCTGGGGCACCCAGATTGTTGGTCGCTTCGATGCCCTCACGCCCTAACTACTTCGACCGGATGGCTTAATCTTCGTTGAGCCAGTCTTCGGAGTGGCGTTCTACGGCGATTCGAACGAGTTGGCTTCTGGTGCGCACACCCGTGCGCGCGAACAACTGCTGGAGCGCGGCTTTGACTGATCCTTCGGAGATGGCGAGCTGTTGTGCGATCTCCTTATTGCTGAGTCCTTCAAAGACGTAGCGCAGGACGCGGCGCTCGCGTGGGCTCAGGGTTTCGCCGGATGATGCCGCGCCGCTCTGCCGGGCGCTCTCGATTAGATTTTTGGCCATCCCGGAGTCGATCCAGGTCTCGCCGAGCGCGACCCTGCGGATGGCTTGAATCAGTTCCGCGACGGGACTGCTCTTGAGGAAGACGCCTACGGCGCCACGGTCGAGGGCATGAAGCATTACGGACTCGCTGATACCGCCTGTGATCATCAGGATGCGGCCGGTGAAACCGAGTTTCGTACTCTCGCTTATGAAGCGGGTTCCGGGCTCCTCGCCGAGATCGTAGTCGAGCAGTACCAGGTTAACGGATTGGGCGGCGATGATGGTCAGCGCCTCGTCGACGGAAGAGCAGGCGGCGACGACTTGATATTCTGTGTCGGCGTGGAGCAGCCTGGTGAGGCTCTCGCGGAAGAGAGTGTGATCATCGACGATGAGAATACGCATCTGCTGATCCATACGAAGCTGACTCCTGTTCGCGCGATGCGGAGAGTTCGACGACAAAGCAAGCGCCGGTTTGGGACGGCTCAAAGTGGAGATCGCCCTGGAAGGAACGCATGAATGCTCGTGAGAGATAGAGTCCGAGGCCGGTGGATTCGGCACGCTGCTGAAAGGGCTTGAAGAGATCCTCGGGGTGATCGACTCCGCGGCCGGTATCGAGGAAGCGCAGGAAGACATGGGATTCACTTGCCTCGGCGATGATGCGAAGCTGCATGCGAGGTTGCATATGGAGGGCTCGTTCGCTGTTCTTGATGAGGTTGAGAAAGACTTGCATGAGACTGGCGCGGTCGGCCAGGACTTCGGTCAATGCAGGCGGCGCTTCGATGGTGAACTGGATGCCCTGCTCCTCCAGGGCTGGGCCGACGATGATTCGGAGTTCTTCGAGCAAGGCACGAAGATCGATGGTTGAGGGTGGGTTGGAGTTCTTCCAAAGGTTCATGGCAGCGATCTTTTCAAGCGATTGAATGAGGGTGCCAAAGGCGACGAAGTCCTTGTTGTCTTCGATCGAGGCGCTGCGGCGCAGATTCTGGTGCACGACGGCGATCGCCGCGCAGACATTGCGGATCTCGTGAGAGACCGCAGAGACGAGGATGCGCGAGCCGGCAAGCAGTTGGTGGAGGCTTGATTCCTCGTGCGTGCGGAGGTCTTCGGAGATGTCGACGACCATGGCGGCGAGGCGCGCGCCGGTGGTGGTCTGGTAGGTGGAGAACCAGATGTCGGCGAGGAAGACTTCGCCGTCTTGGCGCTTGCCGTGACATTGCATGACGGTACGGAAGGTGCGGCCGGGATGGAGAGCCGGCGGCAGGTTGAGCATGGACGGGAAGTAGCGATGAATCGATGTGCCTGCGAGCGAGCCGGGCTGGACTGCGAAGAGCTTGTGCGCAGCTTCGTTGGCGAGAAGAACGCGGCCGCCTGCATCGGCCGTGAAGATGGCCGCGGGGCTGCTTTCGATGAGGACCTTCATCTGTTCTTCGGCGTCCTGCCGGGCGGCAACTTCGCTTTCGATGTGGTGGGTATACTCGGCGGCAGCCTTTCGGTTGCGTACGACGCCATAGACGAAGAGGCCGATGCCTGCGAACGCGGCGAAGGTGAGGATGTCGCGCGGGAGACCGACGGAGGGTGTCCACTTCAAGCCGTTGAAGGCTTCTGTGAGGCCGGTGCAGAGGATGGCCGCCGCGCCGATCTGCCAGCGGGTGAGGATGCGACCGAGGAGCAGCATGGGGAGGAGATAAAGGAAGCCGAGGGGGATGTCGGCGTCGATGCGCCAGTCCGCAACGGCGATGATGACGATGAGCAGGCCGGAGCGAAGGAGCAGCGATTGTGGGGTGTCTCTGAATGGGCGGAGAGCCATGGCTGTGGTGAAAGGCCGCGCGGGTGTGGATTATTTACGGAATCTTTATGCGCGCTCCGTTATGTTGATATTCGAAGCGTCCTCTCAGTCTACTCGGGCGATCGAAAGATCGAGGTGGCTAGCCGAAAGATAGGAGCGCGGAGGGCTTGTGAACGATAGACTTTTCTCATGGCGTCTTCGTATGGTGGGCGGTCTCTGAGAACCTCTATAGAAGCTCATAATCCGAAGGTGTGTGGTAGGCAGAAGAGGCCAAAGCAAAGGCGAAATACGGGAGTTTCTCTACTGCGCCCCGCGATGAAACCGCGCGGCTCCGGTCGAAATGACGACTTCTTTTCCGTTGGCCAGTTTTTAGACAGGCTCTGAGATTTGAGCAGTACCGGCTTGATTTTATGAGGAACAACGAGTCTAGACGATGAGTTCAATCAAGCTTTGGCGATGTGCGGGTTTACTGCTCTGGTTTGGCGTGTGGGCTATTGCGGGCTGCCATGAGAAGGCGCCGGATGCGAAGAGTGAAGCGCCGCCCGCGCCGGTGGTGCAGACGGATACGGATGTCAACTTGATTCGAGTGGACCATCCGGAGCAGTTCACGTTGGTAGGGGCGGCGAACTATGAGGCAGCTTCGACGCTGCAGGTGACGGGTACGGTGAATCCGGATATCTCGCGGACGATTCCTGTGATCTCGATTGCGTCGGGGCGGGTGCTGGCAATTCATGCGCGCATAGGGGACTACGTCAACAAGGGCCAGTTGCTGATGGAGGTGCAGAGTACGGATGTGTCTGGCGCGTTCAGTCTGTATATGAAGGCGGTGAACGATGAGCGATTGACGCAGGTGCAACTGGATCGCGCGAAGCTGCTGAACTCGAAGGGAGCGATACCGAACAGCGCGGTCGAGATTGCGCAGAACGCGGAGGACGATGCGAAGGCGGCTCTGGTGGCGGCGGAGCAGCAGTTGCAAGTGCTGGGAGTCGACAAGGATCACCCGGCCGAGGCGGTGAAGGTGTACTCGCCCGCGTCGGGGTACATTATTGCGCAGAATGTTACGAACGCGGCGGCGGCTGGGGTGACGTACTCGGGGTCGTCAAATGCGTTTACGATCGCCGATCTTTCGCATGTCTGGATCATCTGCGATGTGTATGAAAACGATCTACCGATGGTTCATCTTGGGCAGGAGGCGGATATCCGGCTGACGGCGTATCCGGACCGTGTGCTGACTGGCGTGATCAGCGACATTGGCGCGGTGCTCGATCCTCAGATACGCACGGCGAAGATTCGGATTCAGGTGGAGAATCCCGACATGCTGATGCGGGTGGGGATGTTTGCCACGGCGACGATTCATGGCAAGAAACTCGAGGAGCATGCGGAGGTGCCTGCGACAGCGGTGCTGCACCTTCATGATCGGGACTGGATGTATATGCCGGCGGGAGACCATCAGTTTCGACGGGTGGAGGTCAAGAGCGGTGCGACGCTGCCGGGCAATATGCAGGAGATTCTTTCCGGAATCAAAGCAGGCCAGCAGGTGGTCTCGAACGCTTTGGCGCTGCAGAACACGGCGGATCAGTAGATGATTCGCAAGATCGTCGACTTTGCGCTGAACAACCGCTGGCTGGTGCTGGGGCTGGCGGTGATGTTGTTCGCGTGGGGAATCATTTCGTTCCACAACCTGCCGGTGGAGGCGTATCCGGACGTTGCGAACAATTATGTGCAGGTGATTACGCAGTGGCCGGGGCGGGCGGCTGAGGAGGTGGAGCAGCAGGTCACGATTCCGCTCGAGATTTCGATGGCAGGGATTCCGCATATGACGCATCTGCGGTCGACGTCGCTGGCTGGGCTTTCGAGTCTGACGATGATTTTTGACGATGACTCGGTGGATGACTGGAACCGGGAGAAGGTGCTGGAGCGGCTGTCGCAGGTGACACTGCCTCCGGGCTTGCAGCCGCAGATCGGGACGGACTGGAGTCCGGTGGGACAGATCTACTGGTATACGCTGCACAGCACGAATCCGCTGTACGACAACATGGATCTGAAGTCGCTTGAGGACTGGACGCTGGAGAAGCAGTTCAAGTCGGTTCCAGGCGTGGTGGACGTTTCGAGCTTTGGTGGGATGACGCGCGAGTATCAGGTGCGGGTCGATCCGGACAAGCTGGTGGCGTATGGGCTGAGCATCGGGCAGGTGGAGCAGCAGCTTGCAAACAACAATACGAACGCGGGCGGCAGCTTTATCGAGCAGGGCCAGCAGCAGGTGAATGTTCGCGAGGTGGGTCTCTACAGGAGCGTGCAGGATATCGAGAATACCGTTCTGAAGACGCAGACGGGTACGGCGCTTCGGGTGAAGGACATTGCGACGGTAGTGCAGGGGCCGAAGATCCGGCTCGGACAGATCGGGAAGGCGTGCCGATTCGGTGCGCTGCCGGCTGGAAAGCCGCCGGTGTCGTGGGGAGCGAACGACCCTTGTATCGATCACTCGGGAAGGCTTGAGAGTGCAAAGCTCATACAGCATGAAGACGGAAAGATCATCGACGATTCTGATGTCGTCGAAGGCATCGTGCTGCTGCAGAAGGGTGATGACTCAGAGTTCGCGCTGAATGGAATTCACAAGAAGGTCGATGAGCTGAACAATCAGGTTCTGCCGCCTGGGGTGAAGGTCGTTCCGTTCCTCGATCGAAGCGACCTGCTGCACTATACGACGCATACGGTTCTGCACAACCTGACCGAGGGAATCATACTTGTCGTCATCGTCCTCTTTCTGTTTCTGGGGAATGTGCGCGGGGCTTTGATTGTTTCTTTGACGATTCCTTTCTCGCTACTGTTTGCTTCGATCTGTCTGGACCTGCGGCATATTCCTGCGAATCTACTTTCGCTAGGGGCGCTGGACTTTGGCATGGTCGTGGATGGGGCGGTGGTGATGGTGGAGAATATCGTCCGGCATCTGAGCCATCAGCGGAAGGATTCGCTCACGCCATCTGAACAGATACGCGAAGCCGCGCATGAGGTGCAGCGGCCGGTGTTCTATGCGATCGGGATTATCATCACGGCGTATCTGCCGATCTTCACGCTACAGTCGGTGGAGGGAAGGCTGTTTCAGCCGATGGCATGGACAGTGGCGTTTGCGCTGCTTGGGGCGCTGATCTTTTCGATTATTATTGCTCCGGTGTTGTCGAGTCTGCTTTTTCCGAGTGGGACGTCGGAGTGGCATAACCCGGTGATGGAGTGGCTGACGGATCTCTACCGGCAGGCGGTGCGGTGGGCGATCGAGCATCGCGGGGTGACGCTGGCTGGAGCGGGATGTGCGTTGGCCCTGGCTTTGTTTCTTGGATTGAGTGGAGTGATTGGGTCTGAGTTTCTGCCGCATCTGGATGAGGGTGCGATCTGGGTGCGCGGGACTTTGGCTCCGAGCACTGGTCCGACGGAGAGTGTGCGGATCATGAATCAGGCTCGCATTATGCTATCGGCATTTCCTGAGGTGACGCAGGTGATCAGCCAGACGGGCCGGCCGGATGATGGAACCGATGTTACGGGATTCTTCAATACGGAGTATTTTGTCGATCTGAAGCCGAAGGCGGAGTGGCGCGGGGTGTTCCGGCAGAACAAGGAAGAGTTGATCGGGGCAATGGATCGTGAGCTGGAGAAGATTCCGGGCGTGATCTGGAATTTTTCGCAGCCAATTTCGGACAATGTGGAGGAGGCGGTCAGCGGGGTCAAGGGGGAGCTTGCGGTCAAGATCTACGGGGACGATCTGAAGACGCTGGAGGGCAAGGGCGATCAGATTGTTTCGATCATGAGCAAGATCAAGGGCGTGGAAGATCTCGGGTTGTTTCGGGTGATCGGGCAGCCGAACCTGAACTATACGGTGAGCCGGGAGGCCGCGGCGCGGTTCGGGATCAACGTCGCGGATGTGCAGGATGCGATTCAGACGGCGGTGGGCGGCGGCGCGGTGAGCCAGGTGCTGCGAGGCGAGGCGCGGTACGATCTTGTGGTCCGGTATCTGCCGCAGTATCGCGATACGCAGGATGCGATCGACAATATTCGTCTGCTAGCACCTTCTGGAGAGCGGGTTTCGCTGGCGCAGCTGACGACGGTGAAGATTGAGGACGGTGCGGAGACGATCGGGCGCGAGGGTGGGCAGCGATATGTGGCGATAAAGTACAGCGTGCGGGGTCGCGACCTGGGGAGCACGGTAGAAGAGGCGATTCGCGATGTGAACGCGCAGGTGAAGCTGCCGCCCGGATACAAGATCGACTGGGCGGGCGAGTATGAGAGCCAGAAGCGGTCGTCGCGGCGGCTGATGCTGGTGCTGCCGATCACGGTGCTCATCATCTTCATCATTCTTTACTCGATGTTCCACTCTGGGAAGTGGGCCGGGCTGATCCTTGTGAATGTCTCGGTGGCTCCGCTTGGGGGCCTGCTTGCGCTTCTGGTGACGCATACGAACTTCAGCGTGTCTTCTGGCGTGGGCTTTCTCGCGCTGTTCGGGGTTTCGGTACAGACGGGTGTGATTATGCTTGAGTACATCAACCAGATGCGGGTGCGCGGTCACTCGGTGGAGGAGTCGGCGATCGAAGGAGCGGTGCTGCGATTGCGGCCGATCATGATGACGATGCTGGTGGCGACGCTTGGGCTGCTGCCGGCGGCTACGTCGCACGGGATTGGATCGGACTCGCAGCGTCCGTTCGCGATGGTGATCGTGGGCGGGTTGATTGCTGCGCTGCTGATCAGCGTGTTTCTTCTGCCTACGTTGTATGTGTGGATTGCACGGCCGGATGATGTGCTGCCGAGTCCTGAGACGGAGTTTGAGAACTGATGCGGCTTTTTTGCTCAACCCGGGATGCTCTTGCAACCTTTCGCGCCGGTGAAGGGGTGATCTGGGAGCGCGTGCGTCGAGCCGTTCCAGTAGCGGCTTGTGTGCTGGCTGCTTCGTGCGCTGGATTCGCCCAGAACCCGCCGCCGTCTCCTTCGGCGGCGATTACGATGCAGCAGGCGGTGGATCTAGCGCTGATGAAGAATCCGAATTTGCTTGCAGCGCAGCAGAATCTGCGTTCGGTGAAGGCGCAGGAGATTCAGGCTGGGGTTCGGGCGAATCCTTACTTTGGGCTCGTCGGCTCGAACGTGAGTTTGCCGGCGGAGGGAGCTTCGAATCCTTACGCGTATGCCGTCCAGGTGTCGCGTTTGTTCGAGCGCGGGGAGAAGCGGCGGTGGCGGCTGGATATTGCGCGCTCGACGACGGAGCAGACAGATGCACAATACCATCTGCAGGAGCAGCAGACGATACTGGCGGTGCGGGAGGCGTTCACGAATTTTGTGATTGCCAAAGCGGCGAAGAAGCTTGCGGATGAGAATCTGAGTGATTATCGGCGCGAGCTGACTATCGGGCATGACCGCTATCAGGCGGGCGATATCGCGAAGCTGGATTTTGAGCGGCTGGACCTGCAACTCGCGCAGTTTGAGTCGGACGAATCGAATGCTGTGACCAATGCACAGCAGGCGAGCATTCAGCTGCAAGTTCTGCTGGGGTATGACAAGGCGCGTGTGGACTTCGATGTTGCCGGCGATGTCGTACCGCCGGCCGTGAATGCGACCATGGCGGACCTCGAGCAGAAGGCGCTGGTGGCACGCCCGGACTATCATGCCGCGCAGGTGGGAGTGGCGGTTGCGGATGCAAACGTCAAGCTGGCCTATGCGAACGGTACGGCGGACCCGACGCTGGAGGGAGAGTACGACCGGAGCGGCACGTATAACTCGGCGGGCTTCAATATCAATATTCCGATTCGCATCTTCGATCGGAACCAGGGGAACAAAGAGACCACCAAGTACGTTGCTCAGGCAAGCCGGTTCACAGAACTTGCGACTCGGAATCAAGTGGTCGCCGATGTGGATCAAGCGTGGGCAGGGTACGTGAATGCCAAAGTGCTTTCGGACCGATACAACGGGCATTATCTCGATGAAGCGAAAGACGTGCTGGATATTTCGCAGTTCAGCTATCAGCATGGGGGGCTGGCTTTGATCGACTATCTTGATGCTCTGCGGGAGTCTCGCTCGGTGACGGCGGATGCGCTGAACGCGTATGCGCAGACGTGGCTGGCGATTCATCAACTCAGCTTTGCTTCGGCTACGGATATTGTTCCGTAGGTAAGACGTCTAGTGCGTTCCTGAGGCCTCTCATTCGTTCCGTACGGATTGCGGAGCTATGATTCTTCCATGGCAAAGCTTGCCCCGTTGGCCCATGAGAGCTGGCTTCCCAAAGCGAACTCTCCGACGACTGATTTCCCGCTCACGCACCTTCCCTATGGAGTCTTCGAGCACGCTGGAGAGCGGCGCGTGTGCGTGGCGATTGGGACGCATCTGCTGGACCTGAACGCGGTTTGCGATCTGGTGCCTGCCGGTTTGGCCAAGGCGTGCAGGGCCAACAGTTTGAACGCGCTGATGTCTCTGGGGCCGCGCGCGTGGGGGCTGCTTCGCCGCAAGGTTGCCGAGTTGCTGCATGTTTCGGTTGAGCCCTCTCGACGCGAGGCAGCCGAAGGTGCGCTGCATTCGATTGCAGGCGCTACACTTCTGAAGCCGGTGCAGATTCCCAACTACACCGATTTTTATGCTTCGATCCATCACGCGATACGGGTCGGACAGCTGTTCCGGCCCGATCAGCCGCTGCTGCCGAACTATAAATATGTTCCGATCGGGTATCACGGCAGGGCGTCTTCGATCTTTCAGAGCGGAGCTGAAGTTCGCCGTCCGCGCGGCCAGGTTCGGCCTGTGGATGCAGCGGCTCAACCGTCGTTTCGGCCGACGGAGAGTCTGGACTATGAGCTTGAGCTGGGGATTTACGTTGGACAGGGAAATTCGATGGGGTGTCCGGTTGCAATTTCGGATGCCTCGAAACATCTGTTTGGGGTGAGTCTGGTAAATGACTGGTCGGCTCGCGATATTCAGGCGTGGGAGTATCAGCCGCTGGGGCCGTTTCTGGGAAAGAGTTTTGCGACTTCAGTTTCGCCGTGGGTGACTCCGTGGGCGGCGTTGGAGCCGTATCGCGCGCCTGCAGGGAAGCGGGCTGACGGCGATCCAAGACCGCTGCCTTATCTTCACTCGACCGCGGATCAGGCGCACGGGGGCCTGAATGTCAGGCTTGAGGTTTTGCTATCGAGCAGAACGATGCGGGCGAATGGACTGCCTCCGCTTCGGCTGAGCGAATCGAATGCCAGAGATCTTTATTGGACGCCTGCGCAGATGGTCGCTCACCACACGAGCAACGGCTGCAATCTGGAAGTGGGCGATTTGCTGGCTACGGGAACGATCTCGGGAGTGGCGGAAGGCTCCGCAGGTAGCCTGCTGGAGTTGACGCGCAATGGAGCGCAGCCGATTGCGCTGCCCACTGGGGAGACGCGCAGCTTTCTGGCGGATGGAGATGAGGTTATTCTCCGGGGATACTGCGAAGCTCCGGGAGAGCCGCGGATTGGGCTTGGGGAGTGCCGGGGCAGGATTGTGGCGGCTAGCGGCGGGTGAGGATGGCGTCGGCTTTGGGCTCGGGCCTTGACTCGGATTCAGGGATGAGGTGGTCTTTGATCTCGGCGGCTACCTCTTCGGCGGGCTCAAGGTTGTTGAGGTCCTCGTCGGTGAAGGCTTCTCCGAGGCCTCCGAATCGGCGTTCGCGGCGCTGATAGGCGCTGATGGCTTCGAGGAGGTGCAGACCGTTGAAGTCGGGCCAGAGGCGGTCGGTGATGAAGATCTCCGAGTAGGCGATCTGCCAGAGGAGGAAGTTGGAGATGCGCTGCTCGCCGGAGGTGCGGATGACGAGGTCGGGGTCGGGCATATGGGCGGTGTAGAGGGCGCGGGCGATGGTGGACTCATCGAGGGACTCAAGGGCGCCGGCGCCGAGGAGATCGTCGACCGAGCAGCCTCGGGTGTGAGCCTCGGTGGCGAGGTCGGTGAGGATGCGGCGGACAGCGTCGGCGATCTCGGAGCGGGCGCCGTAGTTGAGGGCGAGGGTGAGGGTGGTGCCAGTGTTTTGCGCGGTGGATTCCGAGGCCCACTGCATGGTGTCCTGGACCTCCTGGGGAAGGTCGTGGGTGCGTCCGATGTAGGCCATGCGGACGTTGTTGTCGTTCATGCGCTTGACGTTACCGACAAGGTAGCTTTTGAGGAGCTTCATGAGGAAGCTGACCTCGGACTTGGGGCGGCGGAGGTTGTTTTCGAGTGAAAAGGCGTAGAGGGTGAGCCAGGGAAGATTGATGCGGGAGGCAGTCTCGACGACGAACTGTACGGACTCCGCGCCCTTCTGGTGGCCGAGGAAACGTTTGAGGGAGCGCTTGCCAGCCCAGCGACCGTTGCCGTCCATGATGATGGCTACGTGCCGAGGGATTCTGGCTGGGTCTAAGTGGCGGTAGACGCTCTGCTCGTCGGCGGAGAGTTCGTGTGCCCGGTTGGACTTCGATGGGGGAGTGGATGCCCGCAAAACGACCTCGCAGATACTGACGCTAGCACACCGGTGTGACGGGCGCAATGAACGTCTATGGAGGCTCTGGTGGATATTGGATGGAGTTTGGAGACTGAGGAGAGGAGAGCGCCCGAATGGCTGCGGGCGCTCCCTGGAGGAGGCTGTGCGATTTATTGGAGTACGGTCAGGCGGTTCGCCGACGACCCGCGGCGAGCTCGCGGACGTGATTGAGGAAGATGGAGCGCTGGAGGGCGTCGAGCTGCGAGGTGTAGTGCGCAATCTCGGCGAGGAAGGGGTCGGTCATCAGGACGGCGGTCTCATCCTGATGGCGGGTCTTGGAGTCGCGCAGCAGGGTGGAGATGTCGACCTGCAGTGCTCGGGCGAGGCGGTCGAGTGAGGAGAGGGTCGGCATGGCCTTGCCGTTCTCGATCTTGGAGATGTAGGTGCGGGGCACTCCCATGCGGGCGGCAAGCTGGCGCTGCGAGAGATTGCGCACGTGGCGAAGGTCGCGGACCGCAGTCGATACCTGAATGCCGGATTCCTGCGGTGCAGCCGGAGGGACGATCGCCAGAGGGGCTGGTGCCGGCTCAGGCTCTTCGACCTCGAGGCATTTGTGGCAGCGGCGGCAAAGGGCGTTGGCGGTGCGAAATTGCACCAAACTGCAATGGTCGCAACGCAATACCTCACGTTGTTCGACGGGTGCCATCATGGTTGCCATAAGTTGTATGTAGCGAAGGGACCCAGAGCAAGGACCCGGCGCATGTCCGATAACGGAACATGCGATGTGCCTAGGTTGACACTGGCGTATCTGGGAGTCAAGGATAAAACCGTGGAAAATCGGCAAAAGACCAAGAAAAATCGGAGTGGAACCAAGATGGTAAAGCAGTGAACAGGGAGTAGGGTAGGGAGTAGAAAAACAGGAGCTGCTTTCTATGAGCGAGGGGTTTGGGCGGGAGAGTGCGTTGAGGTTGTTGTGGGCGTGGACTGCGGGTGAGAGTCTGCGGAAGCATGCGATGGCGGTTTCGGTTTGTACCGAAGCGTATGGGGTGATGGAGGCTGTGCGCCTGGGGCTGAGCGAGTCGGAGAAGTCGGAGTTTGTGGAGAGGTATGCCTGTGCGGGGCTGCTGCATGATATGGATTATGAGCGGCACCCGACGCTTGAGGAGCATCCGTTTGTGGGGGTGGGTCATCTGCGGGAGCTTGGGTGGCCGGAGGATGTGCTGCATGCGATTCTGGCGCATGCCGAGTATTCGGGGACGCCGCGGGAGTCGCATCTGGATAAGGCGCTGTTTGCTTGCGACGAACTGGCGGGATTTCTAACGGCTTGTGCTCTGGTAAAGCCTTCGAGATCGATTCATGAGGTGGACGTTGCGGGTGTGAAGAAGAAGATGAAGGACAAGGCATTTGCCCGGGCGGTATCGCGGGAGGACATAACGCAGGGCGCGGAGTTGCTGGGGTTGAACGTGGAGGAGCATGTGGGGAACTGCCTTCGGGCGATGCAGGCGCAGGCGGGGGAGTTGGGAATGGGCGGCACAGCGAAGAACTTCAGTCAGTTTTGAATGGCGACCATGAGCGGGGCGGTGGGGAGACTGTGCTGGTCTTAGTGGCAGCTACGGAAGACAGCGAGCCATAGGAGCGAGAGGAGGATGGAGCCTGCGATGCCGAGAACGATCATCGGGGGATGGGGTGTGGCGGGGTGGAGCTGAGGGCGTGGGCGCGGTTGTTTTGCCCGGGATTGAGCGGGTTGTAGGTGATGGAAAGGCGTTCGTTCTGAGGGATGGGGGGGGGGGATCGGAACTCGCCCGAGTAGAGGCGGCCGGGGGGGTGGG
>Ga0080006_1141290_pt1 | contig 22473 bp, 26 predicted proteins | sample RS3BMetagenome_FD_69209 | JGI IMG/M metagenome (GOLD analysis project Ga0080006, IMG submission 69209) | Ferric oxide microbial mat and aquatic microbial communities from Rainbow Spring, Yellowstone National Park, USA - RS3B (SPADES... ...
AGACGACCCCGGTGCCCGTCTTCAGGTGTCCGAAGCGGCGGCGAAGCCGGCCGGGCAGCCCCTGCTCGCGAACGAACGCGTTGAACGACACCAGGCCGCCCACCGTCGTCACCCGCGCATCCCCGAGCGGCCGGACCTCGCACGCACAACCGTGACGCGGGAGTTGGACCACGTGCTCGCAGCGGTCTTCGGCCTCTGGGATCTCGTGATTCCCGAGGACCGGCTATTCTCAACGAACCCGCAGTTGTCGCTCTTGTCGAGGGGGCCGAAGAAGGCGGAGCCTCGTGCCGCTCGGACGGCGAAGAAGGCGGCCGGCGAGGACGATTGAGGAGCGGCTCGGCTTGAACCCCACGCTTCGCGACGTACACGAGAACATGCGCGACCTGGGGCTCGGCGCTCTCGCTCACGCCAACTGGCACGTGAACTATTCGCACGACAACCGTTGGACGCCCGAGCTGGCCGCCCTTCAGGCCGCCCACGCCGCTGAACTGCTCATCAAGGCTCGAATCGCGGAAGAGCATCCGCTCCTCATCTTCGAGAGGCTGCCGCGACAATCGCACGCACCTGATGGTCATCTCGACTTTCGCGACCTCTTCGAGAACGGCCGCGCGCTCGACTACGCCGAGTTGCCCGCGCGCCTCTGGGCGGCCACCGGAATCGATCTGCCGGAGCGCGAGCGGTACGAGCGATTCGGCAGACTGCGAAATGCCATCCAGCACTTTGCGCCACCTCACGAGGATGTCGGCAACGAGGTGCGCCAGTTCATCTACGGCGTGATCGATCCGTTCATCAACGCCTGCTGGGGGCTCTTTGCAATCGACTACAACGAGGACCACGAGCCGTACGTCTACTTGATGGGCACGCTCTTCCGGGACCAGGTGCCATTCCTGATGTCGCCCGATGCTGCCGCCCACTTCGAGGACTGCAAAGACGAAATGAAGAACGCGAACGCGGCGTACAGGAAGAAGATGGTCGCCCGCGCCCGCGCCGCGTCCAAGCGGCAACGGCGGTAGGTACTCACGAGGCTTCCCCGTTTGATCGCCAGCGCCTTCGCGTGTACGACGGGCATGGAAGACCTGTCACGTACGCGTACGACGCCGCAGCCGAAGAACTTCGTGGCATCGTCGGCTACCTGCACCTCTCCGATCCCCTCGACGCCCTCCAGCGGGCCGCGCATCGGATCCCGAATCTGCGTGGTCTGCGGCAAGCCATTCGTCGCCCGCAGGCCCGAGGCGCGGGCGTGCTCGGGCCGTTGCCGCATGAACGCGAGCCGTGCCCGCCGAGTCGGGGATCTCGTCGTTCGCATCGAGGCGGCCGAGGCGCGGCTGGAGGCGACGGAGGAGGCGGTCAGGGAGGCGCGGGCGGCGCTGGCTGGCCTGCGTGAGCTTGCGGCGCTCGGCGCCTCGAAGGTGATGCCGTGACCGCCGTGACCCGCCGCCCGGAGGTCTTAGCCGGGATTTCGCTCCATTCGCGCGCTTCGCATCGTGACGTCATGAGCGAAAAGGTCGCGCACAGGGCTTGAAATGCAGCGCGGCGTGTCCATCCCTTGGTCACTTCCACATGATCAAGACCAGCGACACGCCGCGCACCCGCAAGGTGCGACGAAGGAGCGCCGGAGGCAAGCCCTCCCGGGGCTGGGAATTGCAAAGAGCCGGACGCCGGATTCGACGCGCCGACGTGCGCAACCTGCGAATCGGCAAACCCGAGGCAATGCACCGCCCGGCGGGAACCTTCCAGCGTGTGGAGGACGCCCGTTGACCAACCCGTACCGGCGTAGACGAGGCATCCGGGGATCCAGAGGGCTTCGAGGTCTTGCAGTGCATACGGGATCTTCTCGTCCGTCGTGCCCTGCACCTCCTGGTATTTGCATTCCACGCCGAGCGCCCGCTGGTCGGCCTTGCGGAGGGCGAGCACATCGAGCTGGCGGTTCTTTCCGATGATGGTCTTCCCGAGGGAGACCTCGGTGTAGACGACGATGCCGCGTGGCCCGTAGTTCGCGTCGATGTACGCCGCGATCAGGTCGCGGTACTCATGCGGCTTCACCGTCGCCGATCGTATCGGCGGCATCGGCTGACACCCAAGTTTCAGGCCGCCCTCCGGCCTCCCGTAGCCTGGCGCGGCCGAGCCGCACCGCTGTCTTGCCGATGTCGTTGCCGAGGAAGTTCCGGCCGGCTCGGACAGCGGCCACGCCGAAGGCGCCCGATCCCATGAAAGGATCGACCACGATGTCCCCGGGCGTGCTGCTCTGGCGGACCAGCACCTCGGCCACTTCGACGGGCTTCTCGGTCGGGTATCCGCCTCGGAGGCGTGGCACCTCGATGATGTCCGGTACGCCAAGGTCGGCGAGGCGACGCTTGCCCTTTTCGAAGAAGAGGATCGTCTCGTAGCGCGCGCGATAGTGGTAGCCCATGCCGATCGTCTGCTTGTCCCAGATGAGCGGCTTCCAGAACTTGAAGCCCGCCGCCTCGCCGGCCGGCTTCGCGACGAACATCGTTTCGGGATCGCAGAAGAGGTACAGGTGCGCGTTCTTCTTGAGCACTCGGTACGCGGCCTCGAACAGATCGGGGAATCTCGCGTTCGGGAAGATCCTGAACCAGTCGTTGCTCGACGCCTTCGAGTGCTTCAGGCGAGTGGTCGTCCCGATGGCACGATGCTTCTCCAGTGACTCGTACGGCGGATCAGTGATGAGCAGGTCTGCGGATGCGGGCGGCAAAGACCGCAGCCAAGCCACGGCGTCGATCGAGGCGAGCTGGAAGCGGCCGGGCATCGTTCCACCCTTGGCCGAGGAACCGTGGCTGGGGCAAGTTTCCGGCCACGCCGAAGCGCCTGCTTCTAGCCAGTCTTCCTTCGCGGCCTGGGAGTTGGCGGAGGAGGCGGCGGTCGAAGACCGTCGAGCTTGTCGATGGCGTGGTCGATGTTCTTCCGACGCTCGCGAACGAGGTCATCGAGAGCCTTCCGGTTCTCCGCCGACTCCTCAAAAGGCCGCGTCACCATCTTGTTCGTGTCGTAACGCCGCATCACGGGCCTGGCAAGTGAGGGTGAGAGGTTCAGGTTGCCCACACGGGGGGCGAAGGATGACGTATGGCACGAACCGCACCGAGCGAAAGGTCAATGGTTCCGCCACCGTCGCTTCGACCGTCAAGGGACCAGTTCGTCACTGAAGCCGTGTTGATGCACAGGCAAAGGGCATGCGCGCCGTCGGGAAGGCGAAGCGCCTTGGCGCCGCTGCGAGAATCCTTCCAGAGAGCCACTTCGCGTGGCTCATCCTCTCCGGGGGCAACTGAGCGACGAAGAAACCCGAGCGAGGTGAGCGTCAGCACCGATGAGCCAGGATCGTCGGACAGAACCCCAGCGTATTGTCCCGGCCAACGACTCTCGGTCTGGGGACCATCCATCAGCAGCGCGATCACGAGGTTCGGCCCGATCGCCCGCACGACCGGCTGCACGGGATCGGCTCGCGCCAGATCCTCACAGACAAGCGCGCAGACGCTGGCACCGGGACGAAACACCGCGAAGTGCAGCTCGCGGCGAGCAACGTCGATCTCCTCCCACCAGGAGCGTCCGGGATCGAGAACGTGGCCGAGATGGTAGCGGCGTATCTGACGACCATCGAGCTTCCAGCGGTGGTGCTTCGCCTGGACCCATCCGACCCTCCCTCGATAGCCACGCGCGACGATGGCGTTGCGGGGAGGTCCGCCGCGTCTCGTAGGAGGCTCCACGACACCGGCGACGAAGAGGTCGAGTCCGCGGCGACGGAACCGTCTCCCCAACGCGAGGGCGGTGCGATGGTCGATGGCAAGTTCTGGAAGAACGATGCCATGAACTCGACCGACCTCCCTCTCCGCCTCGCGAACGAGCCGGGCGATGAAGGCTGACAGACTTGAACGCGACGATCGGAGCCACGTCTGCGCGACGCGGAAGTGCGACGAGCTGCTTCCTGCATCGTCGATGTCTCCGCCAGCAACGAAGGCCGAACCGGCGATGCGATAGGGAAATGGCACCAGCAGCAGGTTGAGGGGACGCTCCTCATCACTTGGCTGCCATACCGCAAACCATGCGGCCTTTGCGTCGCTTGCGGGAGGCAGCAACGCGAGGTGGTGCGACAGGCAGCGAATGGTGCAGCCGACCTGGCTCGTCCGCGTCTTTGGCTGAACACAAGCCTCAGACGCAGGGACGAGCCACGCCACGCTCCAGGGCACTGCTGGGAGCAGTGGCGGACCGCCGCGCGCGTACTCCCGGTACGCGAACACAACCAGATCGGCGATCGGTGAGGCATCTGGATGTGCGAAGCCCAGTCCCTCAGATGCCTCATCGGCGCTCGCCGCCAAACGGAACACGTCGTCCCAGAACGCTCCTGCCCGCGATCCAATGGCCTCAAGCGGGACATTCCATGCCGCAGCGACGGTTCGCCAAGCACGCTGCACGTCGCGAGGCACACCGATGTTCGCCCGCCAACGGCGCCCATTGTCCGCGACCCTCCGGCGATAGGCAGGGCCGAACAGCCCACCTCCCCCCGAGCGGCCCGAGTACCGCTCGTGTGCGTAGATGCCGGTCCGCTCAAGCAACGTCGTCGCTACCGCAAACACGTCGGGTGGCCATTGGGGGCACCTTCGCCAGCGATAGGAGTTCGGGCGTGTTCCCTCCGGGAGAAGGCGTTGAACCACGTCGCCGACCGTGGTCATCGCCTACGCCTGCTGGCAACCCGGTCAATGGGCTGGCCCTTCACGCGACGGGCGACGAGAGGCAGCTCGTACCGATCGACGATTGCGAGAAGCTCATCGCGGGAGAAGAGGGAAAGCACGTCGCGCTTCGAGGGCATGATCCACGACGAGGCTACGCCGTTGGCACGCTCCGTTCAAGGATGTATAAGGTTCGCTGTGCCGACTCGAACGAGAGCGAAGGAGTCCAAGATCATCACCATCAAGGCCGCCGCCGAGATCCTCGGCGTCTCGGAGATGACGCTCCGCAGGTGGGACGCCGCCGGCAAGTTCCGGGCGCGGCGCCACCCGCTCAACGACTACCGGCTCTACGCGCGAACCGACGTGCTCAAGCTGCGGCGCCGCATCCTCGGCGAGAGGGCGGCGTAACGAACATGGGGGGAGGTTGGCTACGCCAAGGTTCTCGGAAGGCTGCCGCAGCCTTCGGTCGGGCTGATGCGCCCGCGCCGTCGATCCCCTTCGATGTGTTGCGGTCGGCGCCATGAACGCTCCCGTACGGGACCACCTCTTCGTTAGCTACGCGACCGAGGACGGCGCGTTCGCCGAGTGGCTCACTTTGAAGCTGACGGCGCTCGGATACAAGGTCTGGTGTGATCGCATCAAGCTCCTCGGGGGCGAGTCGTACCCGAGCGACATCGACCGCGCGATCAAGGAACAGACGTTTCGGTTCCTCGCGTTGCTCTCGCGGCACTCGATCGCGAAGCCGAACCCTACGAAGGAGCGCACGCTCGCCCTCAACCTCGCGCGGCAACGAAAGGAGGACTTCCTCATCCCGCTGAACCTCGACGGATTGGGCGCGACGGACCTGGACTGGATGAACTCTGACTTGACGTTCATCCCATTCCATCCGAACTGGGCGACCGGTCTCCGCCAGCTCGTCACCAAGCTTGAGCAGATGGGCGCCCCCCGCGCCCCTACGGCGGGAAGCAAGGCTGTCGAGAGCTGGCTGGATGCTCGCGACGCGCTTCCGGTCCGGGCCGAGACGCTCTGGACCAATCTGTTGGAGGTGAAGAACCTTCCCAGCAGGATCATTCGGTGCGAGTGGCAGCGCCCGTTGAAGATCGATGACGGTGTCGCGTGGCCGTCGCACCCGGACGGTGATCGCGCACGCTGGAGCCTCGAACGACCTCCGATTGCGTTCGCGGCGCCGGAAAGGGTGACCGAGCACCCGTGGGACGTGCGCCCCTCCGGTGGGCCGTCGCTCCGAAACGTCATGGTCCACCTGTTGCGCCGAGCGGTCGAGCAACATGCTCGGACACGTGGCCTGACTTGGATTGCCGCCGACAAGATCGGCTACTTCTCGGCCGGCGCCCTTCCGAACGACAGGATCGACTTCGTCAGGTGGGACGGGAGGAAGACCCACGTTCGCACGATCGGCTTCCGCACCGTTCGTCGCCGAGGGCGCGAGACGAAACTCCGGTATCACCTTGCACCGACCATCTTCGCCGACCTCCGCCTGATCCCTCGTCCCGTCGTTCAGCTTGGGCTCCGACTTCAGTGGTTCGGCGAGGACGGGAAGCCGTTGCCCAAGGGCGCCACTCACGCCGTCACGCGAGACGTGCGCGGCAACTGGTGGAACCACAAGTGGATTGCCCGCGTGTTCGCCGTTGCCTCGTGGCTCGCCGACGGGGCCGACGAGTTTCGTCCGTGCCCTTCCCTTAGCCTGTCCGTCGCAGGACGGCCCCTTAGCCTCGCGTCGCCCGTAGGGTTTGCCGACGACGACCTCTCGGCAGATGAAGACGACGACGTGGACGGGGTGATCGAGGCAGACGAGTGGGAGGATGAGGAGGCGGAGGGCGACTCGTGAGCGAAGCGGTGACGATCCTCGATGAGCCGAAGCTCGTGTTTCGGTACGGGCAACGTGCTTCGGACCCGCACGACGGGCTCGCGCTGTTCGGCGCCTACGACGCCGATCATCCGTCCCATCCTCGATCCGTCTCGTACGCACTCATCGGCACTAGATCAGGTGCCGATGCTTTCCTCGCGTGGTCCGCGCAGATGGCTGGGCCTCTGCCAGGGAAGGATGACTCACTGAGGCTCTGGCCCCACTTCCCCGGCTTCGAGGCGGCGTTCGGGGCCGCGTGGCCAAACGCACCCACGAGAGCACACGTGCTCGACGATGCCGGGCTCCTCGCAGACGTTAGGGATGCCGACGCGAGCAAGCGAGCTGCTGCCGTGGTGGACCGTTATCTCGACGCCCTTGCTAAGTTCCGCGACCGCGACGAGCATCTTCACGTCGCGGTCTGCGTCGTCCCCGATGTCGTCTGGACCAACTGCCGCCCGAAGTCGTTTGTCGCTGAGGCGATCGGCCAGCGAATCTCCAGCGGAGAGAAGAAGCTTCGTCGCGCCGGACAGGGCGGTCTGTTCGAGCGGTACGATCCTGAGATCTACTCGTACTCCGTTGACTTCAGACGCCAGCTCAAGGCGCGGTCGATGAAGTACGGCATCCCGATCCAGATCGTGCGCGAATCCACTTTGCGGCTCGACGATGTGAATGCGCTCGGCATCCGAGGGCTCACCCGGCGTTCCGACCGAGCATGGAACCTCGGAACCGCCCTCTACTACAAGGCGTGCGGTAGACCCTGGAAGGTTGCCGACGCGCGCGAGGGAGTCTGCTACGTCGGCATCGCCTACAAGCAGAGCGACGCAGATCCAAGAAGCCGATCCGCTTGCTGCGCTGCCCAGATGTTCATCGACTCGGGTGATGGGCTTGTCTTCATGGGCAAGTTCGGCCCGTGGTACTCGCCGAAGGACAACGCGTTCCACCTCGATCGTGAGGCTGCGCGAGACCTGCTGAAGGGCGCACTGGATTCCTACGCGAAGAACGATGGGCGACCCCTTCGGGAGATCTTCCTGCACTGCCGCTCCGGCCTCGATCGAGATGAATGGCGCGGGTTTGAGGAGGCTTGCCCCGACGGCGTACGTTTGGTCGGAGTCCGTGTTCGACGCGACAACGGGCTTCGTCTCATGCGCGAGGGAACCCGCCCGATCCTACGCGGCACCACGTGGAAGGTGAGCGACCGACGCGCGTTCCTCTGGGGGAGCGGCTTCAAGCCCTCGCTACGAAGTTACGACGGTTGGGAAGTTCCGAAGCCCGTCCAGATCGAGGTGCAGTTCGGAACGGCGGACATCGATCAGGTCGCGCGCGACATCTATGGGCTGACGAAACTGAACTACAACGCGTGCAAGCTCGGCGAGTCGGAGCCCGTCACGGTCGGCTTCTCGGACATGGTGGGCGAGATCCTCGTGTCGAACCCGACCGTGACCGACCGGCGTCCGCAGTTCCGCTTCTACATTTAGGCCGTGCGGCGGCGTCCGAGCGGAGGGCGGTGTACACCTAGACCATGACCGCCACGGAGGACCGTCGCGGAAGAGACGCCCCGCCGTCGCCCGCGCCTCCACCATGCTCGCCCTCGCCGAGGGCACCGGCGTCAACCTCGATGCCCTCGCCTTCGTCGCCCCACGCCGGCGAACGGCGCCTCAACGCCCTCGACGGCGCCGTGCCCGCACGGAGCGCGGAACTGGTCCGGCTCGCGGGCGAAGAGCCTGAGAAGAGCGGGAAAATTTGGTCGGGGAGGCGGGATTTGAAGCCACCCCACGGCCCCGCGGCGGCAACCGCTTGCGAGGGGCAGGCCGTTTTCTCGGCGCTGTAAGGTTCGACGCGCGGCCGCTGGAGTCGGCGGGCAACATCCGTTTGGCCTCCGTGGTGGCCTCCCGACACCGTCCGTCGCGTCGTTCCGAATGGAGTTCGTCACGTTCCAAGATGAACGGCGAGAGCGTCGCGCGCCGTTCGCCGCTCCATCTCGCCGTACCTTATCGGGCGACGCCTTGAACTTCTTCGGCGGCGGCCGCTTCCCCAGCGCGTCCAGCTTTCGGCGAAGGTCATCGAGCTGCCGAAGAGCGAGCGTGCGGCGGAGGCTGTCCGGTTGCCCGTGGGGGCGATCCGGGGGCCTAGCCCATCCCCTCGTGCAGCAGTTGGCGCCTCACTCGATTGTAGGCGTGATGAGGAAGATGGGGGTCCTCCTCCGTGGACCGCCGAATGATCTCCTGGACCTCCCCAGCGAGGGCCTCGTCCGCTGCTAGCGCGCGGACCGCACGAAGCACATCCTCTTCAAGTTTGGCCGGCGCAGCCTTGCCATCCACGACGCGGATGTCCCAGTAACGGAGGATCTTCCCAATCGAGTACGCGGCCAGTGCTCGGCCCACAACGCGATACTCGATGGATTCGACGATCCCTTCGAGCTTGGTCGCGAGGCCATTGGCTTTGTCCCACCCGCCTCCCTGGGTCGCTGCCACGTGACACGCGGCAACAAGCTCACGAGAGCATGCGACCACATCGGCGTGCTCGTCGGACTTCATGAAGACCTGAGCGCACGCCTCGACACCGCGAAGCAATCGATCAATCTGATGAGGCTCCTCGTTCGCCAGTTGTCCTATCTCGCCGAAGATGAGCGCCATCGACTGCTTGATGCCGAGGCCCCAGTAGGCAACATCGAGGGCACACAGGAGGTTGAATCCAGTGGCTGCGCCAGGATCAACCACGAGAATCTGGGGGTAGTGCTTCTTGAACTCCGCGGGGCTCGTCACGAGATCCTGCACGATGTCCTCCCAGAAGAGGACGCCGACCGGGAACTTGCCTGCCTTCAGGCGGTTCTCTGAGAGCAGGCGAACATCGGTTTGAATCTTGGCGTCGCGCTTTCCAGTCGTCGCCATGAAGAAGGCTTCCAGTGCGGGCTTGAACCCCTCCGCCTTCTTCACCTCGTCGAGTACCGTCTTTAGCGCAAGCTCGTCGGTGGTCTGCTTGCACTGAACGCCGGCATGCCTCCCGAGGTCGTCGGGGCCGTAGATGTCCACACCAGCCTGCGCCTGCCCTTGTCGTCCGTTTTGCTGGAGGTTGGCGCTTCGCCACCGCAGCTTCAGGGCACTCAACGTGATGTCCTGGAACTCGTCCCAGCTCTTTGGCGGCGGGATGACCATGTTCGCGAGCGTGGGCATGGGAGCGCGATGGTACTGGACGCTGTTACGCGACGTAACACGAAACCGGAACGGTGCTTCATTCGCGTCGGGAATTTCGCGGTCCTGCGTCTTCACGGCGCTTTGATGATCACCAGGCCCGCGCTCAACGCGCCGGAATCGTTGGGCCGTCTTTCAGCGCGTAGCAAGCACCCGGACCCTCAGCGCTTGACCGATCGACGATCGGCCATGGTTTCCCGCTCCACATCGCGTCGCCACGCTCCAACGTGCTCGGGCCGGTTTGTTACTTCCAGTAACATTTCGGCTCGAGCAGCGGGCGGGAGTAACAAGCGTGTGGTGCCCCCGCCGAACGGCACTTCATGTCGTGAGCGAGTGCTCCCGAAGATACGCGCGTACTCGTTCTCTGTGCTCGCGCGGCACGTAGAGCTGGATGATGTCGTCCCCGAAGTGATCCCCGATGGTGAGCTGGATGCGCGCCAGGCCGGTCGTCGCTTCATCGAGCTTCACGTTGCTCGCGACCCCCGTGACGAAAGCAACGGCCAGGTCCAGCGCCTCGCCGACCTGCGCGTGAAGTGCTGCCTCGTTTAGCTCTTCGATTTCCACGTCGCCAGGAAGCCGTCCGCCTACGGCATAGTTGACGTACTCCCGCAGCCGCTTCATCGCGTCTAGACGACTAATGAACACCTTGTCGAGCAGCCCACGATCGACAAGCTTCGCTTTCAGCAACGCGCGCACCTTCTTGTGCGTCACGCCGGGCTCGTTGGGGTTCCCCTTCACCGCGTTGTACGCGACCTCGCTGAGCGGCGTCGCGTGATCGACGGTGAGCATCGCAACGCCAGCGTGGAACATCGCGTAGTAAAAGCCCACCACCGGGAGCAACGAACTCCGCGTCGTCTCCAGGGTGACCTGCGCCATTTCGCGGAACACAACCGCCGAAAGCAGCCGGCGGCTGCATCGCACCATGCGGGCTTCCCACTCTGTGTCCTCGTAAGATCGCTGGTTGGGGATCGCGCCTGCGTTGGCGGCGACGCTGGCGCGGAGAGCATCGAGGTAGGGCGCGTCGAGCGGCATTGGCGGACACTCGGAAGACTAGGCCCGCAAGCCGTCACCACGATCAAAAACCGCACCCGTGTGGGACGCGGCCGTGGTGACGCCGTTCGAGGTCGTCGCCTCGATCGAAGAGCACGCGGGTGCGGGGCACATCGTGGTGACGCCGCCCGTAGGTTCGACGCGGACTTGACGTGAACGCGCGATCCAGCCGTCAGGGATTCGTCTTACACGTGCGCACCGTTTTTCCGCCAGCCATGGCGCGAAATCGATCGTCGCCCGCCATTCATGCCGGAGGGCTGCTCAGAGCGGCCCGCTGGTTGACGCGAGGGATTTCTCTCGAGCCCGTGGCGCGAAATCGATCGTCGCCCGCCCTTCCGATCGACGGAGGAACACGGCATGAGCGAAGAGCATCACAACACCCTCGGCGTCGCGGTCTTGACCACGAGTGGGCGATGGCCCGCTACGGGCTTCGAGAAGGTCTCGCTGAACGAGAAGGTCCGGCACGTGCTTCAACAGGCCGCGCAGCATCTTCACCTCGCAGGCACGGACGGCTGGATCGCGACGGTCGGCCCCCAGACGCTCAACGTCGACGAGTCCTTTCGCGCGAACGGCTTCACAGGCGGCGACATCCAGATCGACTTTGGACCTCGGCAGGGAGGCGGCGGTCGTGCATGAGGCGGTTTCCCGCCAGCTCTTTGTGGAGGCGGTGAAGGGCATCGGCCCGGAGCTTTGCGAAGCGCGTGGGTGGACCATCTACACGGCCACGTACCCGCTCTTGGAGATCGGGTTCTCGGCCCCCGAGCGGCAGTCGGTACGGGTCCGCGCGAGGTGTGACGGATGGAACGGTCAGCCCGCTTCGATCGAGTGGCTCGACGGGAACGGCGCTCCGCTCGCATCGATCCCCCAAGGGCCAGGCGGTCAGCTCAACAACAGCGCCCATCCGCAGACGGGACGGCCCTTCGTCTGTATGGCGGGCGTCCGTGAGTATCACACGCACCCAAGTCACGCCGGCGACGCATGGGAAAACTACAAGGACCGTCCCGGCTATGACCTGGGCGGTGTGATCACGCAGGTCTGGCGCGCGTGGCAGCAGGCGAGGCCATGACCACCCCGGTTGTTGTTTCGCCGAGCGTGGTCGCGTCCTCCCTCGACATCCTCAAAGAGGCGGGACGCGCGCACCGCGAGTGCGTCGTCCTCTGGCTGGGGTGCCGCACGTCCACGGCGATCACAGTGGTGGAAGCGTACAGGCCGGAGCAGATTGCTGCGGAGGACTTCTTTCGGCTTTCACGCGGGTCGATCGCTTCCCTCTTCGACGCGCTCCGGGGTCGAGGTCTCATGGTCGCGGCTCAGGTTCACACGCACCCCGCGGAGGCGTTCCACTCGGCCGCCGATGACAGGTGGGCAATCGTTCGCCACGTCGACGCTCTCTCTCTCGTGCTGCCGTACTTCGCGAGGGACACGACTGTGGCGTCCTTTCTAGAAGATGCCGCTGTGTTTCGACTCTCCGCAGACAACGAGTGGTGCGAGCTTCTTCGCCGCGAGGTCCCCCTCTACGTCCGAGGTGTGCCGTGAGCCTCTCCGCGCGTGACGAGAATGCAAAGGTGCTCGGGAAGCTGCTGGGAATCGACGACGACGACGCGGCCGGGCTCCTCGAGATGACCGTCATCGTGCGGGCAGCGTCGGATGCTCCCTCGCAGGCGGTCCGCCGACATCTTGTGGACCTCCTGAAACGCGCCGTGGGTCGGGTCCTCGAGACGCCCGATGTCACCGCGGGCGTGGAGATCCTCATCGGCGACGTTGTCCCCACAACCCACGGGCCCGTCGTTCGCGTGGCGGTGACACCGGCGGAGATCACGGTCTCGTGCGAGGCGGCGCCCGAGCATGATCCGGGAGCGACCGTGCCCGAGATCCTCCTCCTGATCAGCGCATGCTACGCGGCGGGGATGGGGGTTCGGCTGGGACTTCGTCGGTCCTTCCCGCTGCCGCATGCGGACACGATTCGCGTGCCCGTCGATCGCCTTCTTCGCGGCAACGCTCTTGTCGGTCCAGTGATGCTCGGCAGGATTTACCTCGCCGGGGCGGGCGCGATCGGGAACGGGCTGCTGCAAGGACTCGCAGTATTGGACGTGGAGGGGGAGATCCACATCGTCGACCCCAAGAATGTCACGGCGGGGAACCTCGGACGGTGCGTCTGGTTTCAGGAGCGAGACATCGGTCGACCAAAGGCGGAAGCGCTGGCCGAACGAGCCGGGCCGGCTCTGTCCCGTGTGAAACTCGTTGCACGGGTCGATCGGATTCAGACCCTGGCGGAGCGGTCCGCTGGTCCATGGCTCGAGCGCCTCGCCGTCGCCGTGGACAGTCGACGCGCTCGTCGGCGGCTGCAAGAAGAGTTGCCGCGGGAAGTCTTCGATGCGTCGACCACGGGCATCGAGGAGATTGTCGTCCACTTCAACGGCGTCGGAGCCGACGCCGCGTGCCTCTCCTGTATCTACGACGAGGATCGCGTCGAGGCCGCGCACGAGCAGCACGTTGCTGACATGCTCGGCGTCGACCTTGCCGACGTGCGTGAGCACTACATCGGGCGCGATGCAGCTCAGCGGATGGCCGCACGACACGGGCAGCTCGATCCCGCGCAGTTGGTGGGCACCGCGTACGACTCGCTGTTCAAGAGCCTCTGCGGAACCGGGCAGCTCGGCGTCGACGAGGGAAGAACCGTCCTGGCACCATTCTCGTTCGTGTCCGTGCTCGCCGGTGCGTACCTCGCCCTGGAAATCGTGCTTCGAATCTCCGGCGATCAGCCCGTCCACCCGTACAACTACTGGCGTGCGAGCCCGTGGACCTCCCCGGTTCTTGAACTTCAGGTCTTTCGTCCACGCCGGTTGGAGTGCGAGACTTGCGGAAACTCGATGATCCGCTCGGCAGTCAAGCAACTCTGGGGGTGAGCGCCGCTCCGCTCGTCACAATCCGGTTCGTGACCGACCGGCCGCGGTAACAGGCAACACCGCAGCGGTGCCCCGACTTCGCGATGAACTCGAAGTCGGGACCAGCGCTCGGTCCTGCAAGTTGCATCAGGCGTTGTCCCTCCGAGCGGGCAACCGCGGCTGCCATTCGGAGTTCGTACCGGAAGTCCTCAAAGCCTTCCTTGTCTCGACGCATCAACTTGAGAAGCGACCTTGCGCCGGGCACGTCGTGCACGGTGCGAATGTCGTCAGCAAGGTGATGGAGCGTGAAGCGCTCCGCGTCCGACGACCACCAGACACGAACGGGGTGATCGACCGGAAGACGGGCCACGTCGAAGGTCTCCCGCAGAATCGGGAGATCCGCTTCCGGCTTGAGTTCGGCCAACCCCGGCGCGTTTACCCAGCGCGGCGTCGGCACCTCGATCTCGAGGCTCATCTCTCGCGCGTCGGTCATGGATGGCGTCGATTGCGGGACTACTCCCAGTCGAGGGGTTCCCGTAGACCGTTGTGGAGCGCGTAGTGAATGAGCCCCTCGTGCTGGAGTCTGCCAACGACGATCCCAGGGGAGATCCCGAGCTTGGCCGCGAACCGCTTGATCGCCGCCGACGAGAAGTCATCAGCCGTCTTGAACTGCCCGAAGGCGGTCGCCGGGATGAGCCACTCCGAAGCGAACCTGTTCGCCTCATGCTCGATCTCTGAGTTGTCGCCACCTTGCTCGTCGATGAAGATCGTCTTTTTCCCATGAAGGATGATGTGGCCCGCCTCGTGGAAGAACGTGAACCACAAGTGGTCGCCTCGCTTGTAGCGAAGACTGAGCTGGATGAGCGCCTTGTCCTTCGACAACCAGCGGGCGATCCCGCTCAGGTGGGTCTTCGGCAACTCGGGGACAAAGACCACCGCAACTCCCGCTGACGCGCACAGCTCGACGAGCCTCGCTTGAACGTCGGCGAAGGACTTGACCGTCAGGCCGCGAGCCTCCGCCAAGACGGATCGGAACTTAGCCTTGTCGAACGGAGCGCACTCGATCTCCTCTGCGGCGATCTCTCCCTGACGAATCCACGCAGTGACGGACTCGGGAGCCGCTTTGAACGCCGGGGATCGCCGGTAGGCCACCTGCATCTGTCCGAAGCTAGCGTCCCAGCCAGCGACGGACCCGACCCCAAAAAAACGGAGCAAGCTCCGCACGAGATCGGTGTCGTTGCTGGGCTCGTCGATACAGCCGTGTTCGATCATCGCCTTCACGGGAAACCGCTTGGCCCACTCGGTCTGCCCGGCGAACGTTCCCTTCTCCCCCGTCTTCGCGAGGTGAAGCCGGTAGTTCGACTCCAAGTTCTGCCACAAGGAGGCCGGGCGGCCGAGGACACGCTCCAGTTGCAGCGCGGTCTCTGGCGTGATTGCCGCCTTCCCATGGATGATCTCCGAGATGGTCTTCACTGGTCGCCCGCACCGAGCGGCAAGCTCGGCCTTCGTCATTCCTCGGGCGGCTAGATACTCCTCGAGCACCTCGCCTGGACGTGTGGCGTAGTCGGGTTCGTAGCGGATGGGTCGGGTGGTAGCCATCAGTGGTAGTCCACGATTTCGAGGATGGTGATCGCCGTCACCTTCCGCAAGTCGACGCCGCCGTCCTCCTTCAACGGCATCGGATCATGGCTGGGCTCGAAGACGATGCGGAACGGGTGCTCGGCATCCACGGCGAAGCAACCCTTCCGATCAGCCTTGAGTTGATGGCAGCGGTCGGGAGGTTGGGTCGGAACATCGGCGAGCGTGGGGGCTGCGGCGAGTACCGCCATGCGGAGCCGGATCTGCTTCCCGTTCTTTGCCCCGTACTCCTTCTTCAACCGGGCTTCCTCGTTCAGCACCTTGGCGAGCTTGTTGCTCTTGAAGAAGATTTCCACGGGAGCGTCGATCCTCTGGGTGGTGTCGATCAGCGCCAGCATAGCGCCTCCTCGCCGGGAGCCGTGATCGTCAAGCTCTTGATCGGCGGCTTCCTCGCGTCCGACCGCGCCTCTTGAATGCGGGCGACGAGCGCCTTCAAGTGCGGCTTGATCCATGCGGGAGAGTTCCCGTGCATCATCTCGATCGTCCAGTTGTAGTAGCTCTCTCCCTTGCCTCCGATCTTCACGTCGGAAACGGCTGCGCACTGGAACGTGAAGTTCAGGGTCCGCCGCATGAAGCGCTCCCAATGCGCTCGGTCCCCGGCGTCCTCGCCGCCGGGGGTATCGAAGTGCTCAAGGGCATCGGGAGCCTTGTGGAGCGGCGTCTTCTGGATCGTGAAGAAGAGTCGCCTCGTGCCCTTCTTCTTGTTGCACACCTTGCAGAGCGTCTGCATCTGGTCGATGTCGTTCGTGCCGCCGCGGTAAGCGGCCAAGATGTGATCGGCTTCGAGCCCGCGGGTGCCTCCACAGGCGAGGCAGCGATAGCCGTCACGACGCTTTACCTGCTCCTTGGCCTCCTCGCTCGGCTCGGCAAACGACGGGACTTCATCAGCACGAGGAACGGGGTCGGGCGTGGATGATTCCCCGCTCGTCAGGATTCGCGCCTGGCAGCCATCGTAGTAGTGCCGGAAGTGATCGAAGCGTGGGAACAGCGCCTTCCAGAAGCGGTCTTTCCGCTCGAACTCGAACCGAAGCTCGTCTTGGATCTTCCTCGGCCCAAGGTCCCGATCGATGAATCGTCGCGCCACCGCATCAAGGTCGTGGTCCTTGCGGACCTCGAACGGGAAGAACTCGGGGGCACCATGTCCCTGCGCGATGTGGCGAGCGATCTGGAAGATGTCGAGTTGGAGGTCGTTCGGCGAGCGAGCGACGCCATCGAGGAACTGAAAGCGCCACTTCTCCAGAGTCGCCCGCTGCTTCTCGAAGCTGACCTGCTCGTCCTCAAATGCCTTGGGGATGCTCGCCAACAGTCCGGCGATCAGCTTGTCGAACCCTTTGCGTTCATCCTCGAAGACCAGGACGAGCTGATCGCTGGACTCGATCTCGTCGCTGTCCGGCAGGCACACGTCGAAGGTCACGCGATACCAACCTACCGGGACGAGAAACGTGAACGGCCCCGGCGTCACGTTGGCGCCACCGTCCATCCGTCGGGCCAGCCTCTTCACGAGGTCGATCGAGATGAGCTGGAGCGGCGGTCGCTTCGGCGTGGGCCGCACGCTGTCATCGGCCTGCCCCTCTGCCAGGGGATCGTACTCGGCCCAGCGAATGGCCTGCTGCCAGTCGTCGATGAAAGACACGACGTAAGCGTCGGTGGTGCCCCCGAACTTCGGTCCTCGTAGCGCACGCCCCACCATCTGCGTGAGGAGGATCTGGCTTGTCGTCTGCCGGGTCAGGAAGACCGTCTGCGCATCCGGCAGGTCCGTGCCTTCGGTGAGCATCCGCACGTTCACGAGCACGTCGATCTCGTTCTTGCGAAACCGCTCCAGCACCTTCGCGTTCTCGTCACGTCCGCGGCGACGGCGTGCGTCCACCGACCCCAACGGGGCGTCCACGTGCGAATACACAGCGTCGGCTTTCACGCGGTGCTTCGCGAGGGCCTCGACGATCGCCTCGCACTGATACCACCTGTCGGTGAAGATGATGGTCTTCCCGTACTTCTTCTTGTTGTCGGCGTACGTCTTGGCGATGAGGGCGTTGCGCTCGACATTCCTCGCGAGGTGGTCGATCACGTCCTCGGGAATGTCGCGGTAGGTGCCGAGCCACTTCTGGTAGTCGGGCTCGTCGAACTTCGGAACGATCGAGGTCTCGGCCCGCTCGAAGTGGGGCTTCGCGAGGATGCCTTGGGCGATGAGGTCGCCCGCCCGAGCCTGATACAGAAAGCCCTGGGGAAAGAGCCTCTTCAGCCATCCCTTCTTCGACTCATCCGAGTACGTGGGCGTCGCGGTCAGACCGAGAACGAGCGCACCCACCTCCCGCAGATCGAGCAGGAGCTTCCGGTAGCTCGGCGCGGGCGAATGGTGCGCTTCGTCGAAGACGATGAAGAGCTTTCCCTTGGCGGACTTGATAAACGCCAAGAGCTGGTCGAGGCCCTCGCGGTGGGCATTCGTGATCGTCTGGAGCGTCGCGATGATCACGTCGTCCGTGGGGCGGATGTCTCTCGGTGGAAAGTGTCCCGGAGTGCCTGACACGACCCGCAGCTTGATGTTCGACTTCGGCTCCCGGATGTGCCCCAAGAGGCCCGGCGAGAAACTGTGGAACGCTTGCTCGAGCAGATGGTGCGTGTGAGCAAGCCAGAGCACCTTGTATCCGTCCGACAGGGGACCCGTGCAGAGGAAGTGGACGGCTGTGAACGTCTTCCCGCCTCCGGTCGGCAGCACCAGGATGCCTCCGTCGTCCTTCCCGCCGATCCCGCCGTACCACTTCCCCATGTTCCCAAGCGCGAGCGCTTGATGCGGTGCCGGGACCTTCTTCGCCGAAGCAGATCGACACTCCTTGAGATCCCACTCGCTGAAGAATGGTGACGCTTGCCGTTCGGTCATCATGGGGGTCGTGTCTCCTGTCACGCAGCAGCTCTCAGGACGATGCGAGCACACGCCTCGGCGTCCGAGTCGGCATGGTGGTGCCGCAGCCGAACGCCGAGAAACTCGGCAACATGGCGAAGGGTCGTCGGCCGAAGATTCCACCGGCGACGAGCAAGCCGCACCGTGCACTCGAACGACACGTTGGGTTCGCGGACGCCGTACCAGCGGCAGCACGATCGGAGAACTCCGCGATCGAAGACGGCGTTGTGGGCCGCGACGAAGTCCACGCCTGTGAAGAACGAGGTGATGACCGGCCAGAGCTGACCGAACGTAGGTGCGCTACGGACGGACCACCAATCGATCCCGTGGATGTCGGTGAACTCGAAGAACCGGAAGGGCGGCCGGATGAGGTGGTACGCGCGCTTCACGATGCGGCCTCGTTCGACGCGAACGAGCCCCACCGCACACGCGCTGTTGCGGTAGCGATTGGCCGTCTCGAAGTCGACGGCCGTGAAGGTCGAACGCGGACCGAAGAAAAGCATCACCCATAGGGTTACGCTTTTGTGGCGAGCTGTCAAGCCGTGGACGAGCCCGTCAGATGTCCACGGCGTCCATGCCTCGCCGGAAGCACACGTATCGGACGGGCAGCCCGCGTCGAACGCGCAAGTGCTCCAGGTACGTCCGGTCCCCCTCGGCGACCTCGCCAGGCCCGACGACGAGCATCTCTGCTACCGATTCGCCTTTGGCCTCGCTCCGCAAGGCGTACTCCATCAGCAGTCCCAGAGCATCTCGGACGGCGCGACGTGGCCGACTGTCGCTCGCCACCTCGATAACGGTCAGCGCGCCGTCCCGTCGCAGCTCGATGTCGGCGGCTCCCTCCTCCATCGAGACCGCCCTGCCGAAGCGTTTTGACAGAAGCGAGTAGAGGTCGGCCTGGAGCTGCTCGCGAATCGGCTCGCTGTCTTGGGGAGCATCCCCCTCCCGAAAGGGCTTCCCCGGCGTTCGGCTCTTGGCGTTGGCGACTTTGGACGACCACTGCTTCTCGACCTTCACGATGTCGTCCTGAACCTCCACCAACGTGTAGCGGCGCAGCTTCCTGATCGCGTCGTTCTCCGCGGCGGGGATCATCGGGTCGTACAGCTCCGCGTCTGCTGGGCGGAAGCGGATGTTCAAGGAGCCCGTCCAATAGTTACCGAGTGTCCTCCGCGGCTTGCCGCCTACGTGCTCGACGTGGCGGATCATCTCCTTCAACCAGCCGTTCTTCTTGAACTGCCTTCCCACTCGTTCCGCTTGCTCCTCGGACAGCACCTCGCAGCGGTGGATGTGCCCGACGTAGAACCACGCAGAGTCGGGGCGAATCGTGTAGAGGCGCACGTCGAGGATCTTGCCCTCGACCTTTTCGATCGAGCGGTTCACGGGCTGGAGGAAGCCGTACTTCCAGCCGTCGAGAACCCACGCGAAGTTGAAGAGCCACTCCTCGTGGCCGAAGCCAACGCGAGAGATGTACGTGTCCTCCTGCTCCTCGGCGTCGCCAGAAGGGCGGGTCCAGTTGTTCGAGTTCCAGCAAAGGCGGGCCAGGTAGCGTTCGGGTTGCATTCGAGGCCGAGGCTACCAGAGCGTTCGACAGTCGCGGCTCGACGCCGATGAACTCTCGTCAGTGGCGCAGGAGCGTTCGCCTCGACCGCCACCAGGTTTTTGGCTGGGGCATGATCATTCGCCCGGAAGCCACAGCAACGTCAGAGTGGCCCGCGGCCCCCTGAACCATTCCGTGTCCTCGTAAAGGTCGCCGCTTTGCTTGCTCGTCCACGCGCGAGCGGGAACCTGCTGGGGGCCTCGCGGAACGACCTTTCCCCGAAACGCATCCGCAGCGTGCGTGTACGAACCTAGACGCTGGCCGAACTCGATCCACGGCCAGAACTCGGGACCCCGGATAGCCCACTTGATGGCCCCGTCCTCGCACCACACGACGGCGCAAGCCTCCGGCGCGAGATCGACGAAGCGGATCGCGGTCGCCGTCGGGGTAGTGTTGAATGTCTCAGCGAGGGAGCGCACGACCTCGAGCGACGGCTGCTTCACGTCGCACCTCGGCCCGAACAGCGGCCTCGGCATCAGAAGTTCAGCGGCGAACCAGTTGGCTTCCTCCTCTGCGTCGCCCGCCGCTGCGTCGTATCGCAAGAAGTCACCGTCGGTGCAAAGGGACAAACGGCCGTCCTTGGCATGAAGGAGGTGATGGCCGAGTTCATGGCTGATGACATACCGTCGGCGCTGTGGCTGCCAGATGTCGTCGGCAACCCGGATGAAGCCGCGCCCATCGCGTGATGCAAGTCGGCCTTGAGCGCCTGAGAGGCCGCCGTACCTCACGCGAAGCCCGTGATGAAAGGCGATCGCCTCTACGTCCAGCTCCTCCAAGCGCTGGATGCGTAGCCGACGAAGCAGCTCCGTGGCCTTCAGCCGTCCGCGCGCTCCGAGTTCACGTCGGGTCTTCTTGTCCGTCTTCCAGGTCATCGAGGTCCATCAACAGCGTGCGCAGATCGTCATCACTGATCTCATCGAGCTTGTGGAAGAACGCCTGCGCTTGTTGTTGCCGCCGCTGATACTCGGCGATCAACTGCGAGCGCCCCATCGAGCCGTACTTCGAGGACGATTTCTGCGGCTCCTTCTTGAGCCCCTCCCGCGCCGTCCTAAGCCAGGTCGTTCGGTCTTCCTCAGCCTGGCTGGCGCGACGCTCTCTCGCGCGCGCGAGGAAGCCATCGACATCGACGCCCATTGCGCGCAGCTCTTGCTCAGCTTCGTCGGGGCTCTGCTCGACTTCAACCGCGAAGTCGAGAAGGGCGGCGATCGGGTCGCGCAAGGGCTTCTTGGGATCAGCCATGCGTCGCCTCCTTCGCAAGAGCCGGATGAGGTCCGACTATGGCGATGACCCGCTCCCAGGCTCGCTTGATGCGCTTCTTCGCGTTCTTCACAGTCTCCACGGATTGGTTGAGTCGAGCGGCAAGTTCCGCCGGCTTGTCGATCTCCTCCTTCTCCATGAGGTCGTGCATCGCGAGTAGCAGCTCATCACCGATGATCTCGTCGAGCAGCAGGTTCTTCGCTTGCTTCCACCATGCATCCTCTTCCTGCTGCTTTTGCTTCTCCATCACTAAGCTCTCGGGGTTGTCTGCGTCGTGGTGCTGCTCCTCGTCGACGGGGAACCGGACCTTCTTGTGATCGTACGAGCGAGCGAGCGACGAGAGACGACTGTTCACGAAGGACCGAAGATGGTCCATCGGGTCGGGGGTCTTCACCGGGTCCCATCGGCGATCCGGCTCGCCCCCGTAGAGAGACGCAAGCGCGTCTTGGACGATGTCCTCAATCCCTTCGCCGCGGGCGACGGCACGGTCCTGCGCCTTCCACCCGACGCTGGCGGCGTAGCGGAAGGCGTACGCAAGCAATAGGACGGCGAGCTTGTCCGGGTCCTTCTCGATCGGCTTCGCCGCCGCACCTTTCTCAGCTCGCCTGTTTCCCACCCCAACCGGCGCTTCAACGATCTACGCCATGTGCTTCGCGAACAGATCGACGGCGTCGAGAAGGTCATCGCGGCGCTCAATCATCTGAAACGCAAGCATCCGCGAGCAGCGCGCATCGCAACCGAGCTGGCCTACTTCCGCAAGAACCGCCATCGCATGCGCTACGCCGAGCTCGCGGCGCAGGGGCTTCCGATCGGCAGCGGCGTCGTCGAAGCCGCCTGCAAGACGCTGGTAGCGCAGCGCCTCAAGTGCAGCGGCATGCGCTGGGGCGCCGAAGGCGGTCAGGCGATCCTCACGGTACGAGGCTGGACCCAAAGCGAGCGCTTCGACCAAGCGTGGGCTCTGTTGGCCGCCACGTACAAGGCCAAAGTCACGCTGCTCGACAACGTCGTGGACATTCGCGCAGCGCGCGGCAGGACGTCAGGATGAGACCTACGCCCCATTCAAAGAGCTTGCTACACCGCTCGCGCTCGAATCGAAGCACGCACTGCTGCCGCCACTCAAAGACCCGACACGGCGCCCGACCGAGGATCCGAACTTCGAGGCGAACCTGCGTGCCGCCATCGCGGCGATCCGCGGGTAACGAGCCACGCATCATCGGGCGCTACCGACGCAGGCGACCAGACACGGACACGCCGTGGTCGGGCCATCCCCACGCGGCGCCATAGCGAGATCGGGTTCCACGTTCGTATCCGATGCACAAACCGCGTCTCGTCGCCGCGGGGTGAAGGTCGCACCATCGCGGCGTGACGTGCGAGTCGGCTTCGTCAGCCCGCGGTGTTCGCCGCGCCCTGCTCTTCGGTCGCCGT
>Ga0080006_1146216_pt2 | contig 22453 bp, 24 predicted proteins | sample RS3BMetagenome_FD_69209 | JGI IMG/M metagenome (GOLD analysis project Ga0080006, IMG submission 69209) | Ferric oxide microbial mat and aquatic microbial communities from Rainbow Spring, Yellowstone National Park, USA - RS3B (SPADES... ...
GATAAATTCTGGTTCTGGATCGAGGATTAGGCCGTATGCAAAGATATTCAGCCCCATACGTCTGCTTTTATTTTATCTTCGCTTATGCCTATTGCAGTACAGACGTCGTGCATAGCCTTTGTGAAGTTGAGCGGGCCGCAAATGAATACCTTGCGCTCCATAAAGTCGGGTGCATATTTTTTAACCATGTCCGTGCTTATGTGGCCCGTTTCGCCTGTCCAGCCGTCGCCCTCTTGCGGCCTGGTAACCGTAACAACAGTGCTCAGCTTTATACTTTTTGAAAGGTCTTCGAGCTCCTGCTTTCTTATAATCTCGTTTGGGAACCTCACGCTGTATATAAGCACTACATCATTGTCGGAATGCAGGTCGTTTATATAGCGCAGCATTGACATCATCGGGGCAAGGCCTGTGCCACCCGCTATGAAAAGCACCTTTTTGTCTTCACTTGGCACAAAGCGGAATTGGCCGTAAGGGCCGGTCATGTAATAGACGTCCCCAACCTTTGCGGTGTCAAGATGCGATGTGAACCTGCCGTGTATCATGTGCACAAAGAACTCCAGAGTGTCATAGTTGGGCGCTGAAGCTATCGAGAACGCCCTTGCAATCTTCTCTTTTGTATCAGGATTTGAGTATGTTATCATGACAAACATGCCAGGGTCAAACGCAAGCTTGGTCCCATCGCTTGCCCTGAACCGGATTATGTCGACATCGGGAGTCTCGTGTATAATCTCTGATATTACATACGGCTTTTGTACTATTGCCGGAGGTACTGGTGCCATAATATCGCGCGGATTTATGCTTTATATTCCACTCAAAGCTTTTTATATTTATAGGCTGTGAAGGTGCAGGTTTGTTGAAAAATACGTATGAATCATTTCTTATAGAAATTTGCACTGTTTCTGCCCTGCATTTATACCTTGCTTGTGCTTTTAAGAGGATCAAGATCTTCTTCTAACCTTTTTCTTATGAGCGAGATAAGCTCGTTTTTGGCATAATCCTTTTTGCTGCCCGAGGAGCGCAGCCCGTCCAGTATATCATCAGGTATCGGAAATGCACTCGCCTTCGGATGGCCGTTGCCTTTCATGCTCTGTGCAAAAGGCACGGAGTCTATATTTGAATCGTTTTGCACCCTTATATGTCCTGTGCCCCTGGCGACCTTGAAATATATTACCATCTCCGGTTTATTGCCAGTGGCATCGCCGATTTTGAAAAGGTGGCTGCAGCCATCATTTGTCTGAAGGGAGCCAGAAAAGTTGAAGCCGATTAATATGCTGTGGCCCCTCACAGTCAACGAATCAACATTTTTGCTTAATTCTTCCTTAAGCATGTCTTGCTTTTCTTCATAAATGCGTGCGCGTTCATTTACAAAAGGATCTTCATCGAACCTCGATGGATCATTCATAACAGCTTTGGAAATTTTAAGAAGGCCTTCCTGTATACCTTCTTGGTTATCGAGATAGCTTGCTATGGCTTCGCTTGCCTTGATAAGCTTCTTATCGATTTTAGGATCAGAGAGTGCAAAATCAGAGATATGGGAGAGATATGCAAGTTCTTTAGTCTTTTCATCATAAAGCCCCAGCGGCTTTGCTACATGTTCTGCAACAAGTTCTGCGCCGCAATGCTCCTTGTTCTCTCCAGCTATGGCGTAATCCGCATATCTTTCGATAGTCTTCTTCACTGCGTCGCTTGAAACTTTATGATGGTCGAACCATATTATGGCGTTGCCGTTTGACTTAAGCATTTCAAATATCTTCTTATACAGATCAAGAGCATCATCGCCAAAATTCAGATCTGCAAACAATACAATTCCGTTCTTAAAGGATTTTTTCTCTAAAATTTCATAAACATCTCTTATCGCATCATATTCAAAATCGGAAAATGCTACTCCAACTATCCTCTCACCAAACAGGTGCATTGAAATAGCGGCGCTGCACATCCCGTCCATATCTTTTAAGTGCGTGACTACAATAACACTTTTTGAGTCTAAAAGTTTTACTATGTCTGTTGTTTTTGAGAGATCCATAAACACCACATTGAAACTACAGCATCGAAGATATTTATAGTTTGCTTGGCTTGTTGAATTTTTGAGTTAACCGAAATGGTGAGACACCGCCGAGCTTGATGGCCTCTGCAATCCTCCTGCTCAGCCAAGTGTGCTGAGAAAGTCTGAAAGTATGCTGTAGAATTCCTGTGCGTGCGCGTAATGAGGGCTGTGTCCTGCGCCCTGCACAACCTTGAGCACGCTGCCCTTTATTCCGCTGGAGAGGTAAGAAGCATATTTGCTTTCCACTATCTTGTCATCGCTGCCCCACACAACAACAGTTTTCGTGCTTATCCTTGCGAGCACGTCCTTTGTGAGCTGGTTGCGTATAGCGAAGTCCTCATTGAGTATGCTCTTCATTACATATTCCTTGTTGTTGTTCATGTTTACAAGCTGCTTAAGCATGCTATCCTTGTATTCTGCCACCATGCCGCTTTCAATTATGTCGTCGAATTCCTCCTTTATACCAGCTGAATCCTCAAGCACAATGCCTGAGAGCTCATGGAAGAGCGAGGCGTAGTATGCGGCAGTCCATGCACCGTAGGAATGGCCTATGACTACGCAGTCAAGCCTGTTCTGCGCGGAGAGGAAGTCACGGAGCGAGTATACCTGCGCCTCTATAGTGTAGTCTATGGCGGGTGCATCTGACATGCCATGGCCCAGCAGGTCCAGCAGGTATACATCATAAGAGTCTGGCATAAGCTCTACGAGCCTTTTCCACACTATGTGGCTTGCACCCACACCGTGAAGAAAAACAAGGCTTCTGCCCTTTCCGGCATGGTGCAGATAATAGATCCTGCCGTTTCTTGTCTCTTGCAGACCTGTGGTGAAATCGTTTTCCATGTCCATGGTCCGCTCACTTGCTATTCTTGCCGTAGAAGAAATGTATCGGTGCACCAATCGCCGCTTCGGCCGCTTCCTGCACTGCCTCGCTGTAGGTAGGATGCGGGTGTATGGTAGAAGCGATATCATCGGCTGTTGCACCCATTTCTATAGCGAGTGCTGCCTCGGAGATCATCGCGTTTGCATCCTGAGACACTATCTCCACACCTTTTACCACAGAATTCTCATCAACAGCAATCTTTACAAACCCGTTTGTAGTGTCAAGCGCTATGCTCCTGCCGAGTGCTGTAAGAGGGAACTTTGTCACCTTTATACCTTCCTTTTCCTCTATGCTCCCTGCTATGGCGATTTCGGGATCCGAGAATATCACTGCGGGCACCACGATATTGTCATAGCTCTTCCTTAAGCCTGTTATTATCTCTGCCGCCACAACACCCTGCCGAATTGCCTTGTGTGCGAGCATAGGCTCGCCGATGACGTCGCCAACCGCAAAGATGTTGCTGTCTGTAGTCCTGAGTGAGCTGTCAACTTTCACAAAGCCTTTATCGTCGAGCTGCACCTTTGTGTTTTCAAGCCCAAGGCCTTCGGTATAGGGCCTGAGTCCAACAGCCACAACAACAAGCTCCGCCTCTACAAGATTGCTATCACCCAGCTTCAGGAATTTGCCGTCGTATGAAATGGGAGTCGCGCCCGTGTATATTTTTATGCCAAGCACCTGCATCGTCTTCTTTATTATATTTACAGCGTCCCTGTCGAACTTTGAGAGCACATCGGAGCGGGCGATTATCGAGACTTTGCTGCCGAGCTTTGCATAAAGAGTACCAATCTCGACTGCGACATATCCCGCACCTATAATCGCCATAGATCTAGGTACATAATCAAGCATTAGCGCCTTCTTGTAGTCTATTATCTTCTCTCCGAACTCGAACCCTTTAAGCACGGCAGGCTCAGAGCCGGTCGCAATTATGGCGTGCTTGAAATCAAGCGAGGTTCCATTAGTAAGTTGGAGCGTGTTTGATGAGAGAAACGTAGCAGTGCCCTTTATGACCTCTACGCCGTTAGACTTGCACAGGAACCCAACGATCCTCGAGGTACTTTATAAGTGCGTTGCCAAACTTCACCGCTTCGGCACCGTCTACAACCCTGTGGTCAAACACCAGCGAGAACGGAAGCACCTTGCCCACTGAAACAGCTCCATCTTTCACTACTGGAAAATCCCTTACCATATGTATGCCGAGTATTGCTACGTCAGGATAGTTTATCATGGGCACGGAGAGGAATCCTCCGCCAAGGCTACCTATGTTTGTTATAGTGAAGCTGCTGTCCTTCATCTCGTCTATGCTTATGGTCTGGTCCTTGACCTTCTTGCCAAGCTCAGCAATCTCTTTTGCGAGCTCCAGTATGCTCTTCTTGTCAGCATCTTTTATTACCACGACTTTAAGGCCGTCAGGCGCCTCGGCTGCAAGCCCTATGTTGTAGTATTTCTTTACAAGTATCTCGAGATTGTCGCGGTCGTAGCTTGCGTTGAAATGCGGGTTCTCCTTCAGCGCTTCGACCACCGCCTTTATTATGAAAGGCAGGAACGTAATTTTCACTCCGAAATCGGCCTCGGCCTTCTTCTTCTCTTTCTCCACAATTTCGAAAAGGGCAGTGGCATTGATTATGTCCATATGCGTTGCCCTTGGGATAGTCCATGAGAGCTCCATGTTCCTTGCTATCGCCTTCCTTGTCTGGGAAAGCGGTACTCTTTCTATGTCTTCCTTGTGCCTTTCGAGCATGCTGCGGATCTGCGCATTTGCAAATTCGGTCTGCGCGGCGCTGCCTGAAGCCGCCGCAGAGATTTGTACTTGTGGCTGCTGCGCTGCCCTGCCGGAAGATGCTGCAGCTGCAGCCTTCACATCACTATCAAGTATTCTTCCATGAGGACCTGTGCCTGTTAATGAATTGAGATCAACGCCCAGCTGCTCGGCAAGCTTTCTTACGGAAGGGGTTGCAAGCACTTCCTGTACAGGCTTTGCCTGTGCAGCAGACTGCTGTGCTGCCTGCGCTTGCTGCGCAGAAGCAGCTGGAGCGGGAGCTGCAGGTTTTGCCGGCTGCGCTGCTGATTGTGTTGCATTTTGCTGCACCGAGCCAAGCTCGCTTTCATCACCTATATATGCAAGCACATCGCCGATGTGCAGGTCGCTGCCCTCCTTCAGCATTATCTTTATCTTGCCAGTTATGGGTGAAGGAACATTTACAACAGCCTTGTCTGTCTCGACCTGTGCAAGTGATTGGTCCTCCTTTACTTCATCGCCGTCCTTGACAAGCCACTTCTGTATATGACCCTCTGTTATGCCTTCGCCCACATCTACAAATTTTATTTCCTTCACACAATCACGAAGAGAGCATTTTATCTATAGCCTTGGATATTTTGGCCTCGTTTGGAATGTAATACTGCTCATAGCCAGGGAACGGGTATGGAAAGCTGTCTGATGCAACACGCATTACCGGAGCATCGAGATCATATATCGCCTTTTCCGCTATCCGCGCCGCGATCTCTGCGCCAACTCCGAAGCTCAGCGGCGCCTCATGCACGATCATCGCCTTCCCGGTCTTCTTCACGCCCTCTATTATGGTGCTCTCGTCAAGAGGGTTGATGGTGCGCAAATCAATAACCTGCGCGGATACGCCTTTCTTCTCCACGACGCTCTTCACAAGAGGCAGCATTGTACCGTAGGTAATTATTGTAAGGTCATCGCCTTCGCTTACAACATTCGCCTTGCCTATCTCTATTTCGTACATGTCTTCGGGCACCTCCTGCTTGAAAAGCCTGTAGAGCTTTGTGGGCTCGAGGAACAGTACAGGATCCTGCATGTGTGCAGCCTTTATCAGGAGGCCTTTCGCATCATAAGGCCCGGAAGGTTCTACAACAATCAAGCCTCCGACATGCGAATAAAACGCCTCGGGGCTCTCTGAATGGTGCTCCAGGGTTCTTACTCCGCCGCTTACTGGAACGCGCACAACCATAGGCACTGTAAACCTAGAGCGGGATCTACTCCTGTACCTTGCGGCATGGTTTATGAGCTGTGCAAAGCCTTCGTACATGAAGCCAGCGAACTGGATCTCCGGTATTGGATGCATACCTGCGAGCGCCATGCCTATCGAGGTGCCGATTATCGCCGATTCTGCGAGAGGAGTATCTATCACACGGTTCTCGCCAAATTTTGCAAGCAAGCCATCAGTTACCCTGAACACGCCTCCGTCAACACCTATATCTTCTCCCAGGAGCACAATATCGTTGTTCTCTTTCATCAGCAGCTCGAGTGCATTGTTTATCGCGCTTACCATATTCATCTGCATGCTTTCACCATTTATTATTTACAGGCATGTGCGTGGCAAAGCACAGCCTCAAACCTATGGACTCTCGTTACCTGTACCTGTGCCCTGCCAGAAATTATTGGCTAAGGAGTCCTGCAGCTCCTCGTCAAGCACCTCGGGCACAAAGCTGTAAACATGTTGGAACATGCTCTTCGGATCCCCCTTGAACTCTTCAGCCTTCTTAACAGCATCATTTATCGCAGAGGCCTGCTCATCTGACATGGCTTTCTCCTTTGAGTCATCCCAGATACCTTTTGAAACAAGATATTTCCTTAGCCTGTCGATCGGATCCTTTTTCCTCCATGCATCAAGCTCACTGTCGCTCCTGTATTTTGTAGGATCATCAGCTGTCGTGTGCATGCTCATCCTGTAGGTAACGCATTCTATTAATGTGGGTCCTTCAGCAGAGCTTGCTATCGCATCGCCCACGGCTTTGTAGACTGCAAACACATCGTTGCCATCTACCTGCACGCCTTTGATGCCGGCTGCAAAGGCCTTCTGTGCAAGAGTCTCAGCGGCGCTCTGCTTTTTTCTGGGCACAGATATGGCCCACTGGTTGTCCTCTATTATCGCCACGAGTGGTACCTTGAAAACACCCGCGAAATTAATCGATTCGTAAAAGTCGCCTTCTGATGTGCCGCCATCTCCAACATATGTGATTACCGCATTGCCCGTACCCTTATATTTCTGCGCAAACGCAATGCCTACCGCATGAGGCATCTGCGATGCTACTGGCACAATCACAGGCAGGCCGTTGACATTTGCGGGTATGGCACCGCCTTCCTCAAACCCGCGCCAGTAGATAAAATAGAGTTCTAGCGGAAGTCCGCGTACAAGATATACGCCATGCTGCCTGAAGTTGGGCACGAATATGTCGTCTTTCCTCATCGCAAGGGCGCTGCCGATCTGCGTCGCCTCTTCCCCTATAAGAGGCGCATATGTGACCGCGCGCCCCTGCCTTTGAAGGCTAAGGGTCTTTGCATCAAGGGCGCGTGCAAAATTCATATATTTGTACATGCTGACTGCGAACTCGTCTGTTACGCTGGGGGGGAGCAGCGAGCTGTCCACGTTTCCGTTTTCATCAAGAATTTGAAGATATTGTATCTGCCCGTCAAACACTTTACTAAGCACTCAAGCACCATTTTACTAAAACGAAGTGCAGGTTAATAAATCTTTACAAAAAAATTCGAGATAAAAGATAAATAGTTCGAATAGAGTTATAGGCCCAACAACCCAAAGGGGCAAACATACTTTTTATGGTTACAGAGTAAGCAACTAGCTGGTTTTTCATTCGGTTCAGAAAGATCGACCTAATTCTCTAAAAAGATAAGAACGTATACAGACCATTACAATTGCAGCTGTGTTAATCTTTTCAATTTTCAGTAATCATTACCAATGAAATCGCTCATTGCAGACTCTGCTTCTCTTTTTGCCTTTCTTAAGCAGCTTGCTGCAAGTCTCATCTTGTCATTTATTGCAGGATCTTTATATTCCTCAGATTTTATTTTGCCCACTGTCTCAAACATAGTTGCTGCATCGTCAAGCACCTTTATTGCACCTCTTAGCAACAATTGCGGATCATTTGAATTGATATCATTTTCACTCGAGACCATATGGTCATACAGTTTAAGATCCGTGCATTCATCATTCTTTGGTATGTATTCAGTATCAAAAAGTCCTTCTACTATTGTTTTACACGTTTCTGTCTCATCTTTTATCCCCCTTATATACCTGTTTAGATAATTCGTCTGCTGTTTGCTTATCAAATCATCAAATTTGCGCAGTATCAAATCGATATGCGACTCTGTTGCTTCCAACATATCCTTTAAAGGTTTCTTAGTTTTTTCGTTGCTTTCTCCCGCCATTTTTAGCACCAATAGATGCTGCAAAAATAAAAATTAAAAGCATTGCGTGCAATTTTTTCTTGTTATAAAATAATTGCGCCGTACTATATTTTTTTATGTCGTACATCAAAATTTACCTTAGTTCTACGCGGTAAATAAATTGCTCGGATGGTATTACTTAGTCAGGCCGCACCGTCTTCTCTATTTACGTGCGTTCCGACGCTGTTTTTATGGGTAAATTGTACAGTTTGTTGAAAAAGTGTCTACATTATATAGACATAAATTTCAACATCTTAATTTTTGGCTATTAGAAAGGTATATATATCTAAATGCATTTTTGATAATAAAGCAAAAAGAGGGTGTAAAAATGACTGTAACTAAAAATGTAAAGGAAGATACGTCTAGAATTGAGGACGATATTGCAGATAAGGTAAAGGAGGTATTGACTAGATATATGAGTAAAAGGGCAGTAATTGACATGGAGAAATGGGACAACGGCATTCATATTTTGGATAGAAGGAACTATTTGTATGGGGGAACCTATTCGAAAGGGGTGGCAGCCGATGTCGGCATGCTTGGTGTTTCTATCTTTCCGAAGGATAGTTACATAAGTATACAGGTGGTGTTTAACTTGGATCATATGACCCTACCAGTAGAAACAAAGCGCTCAGATTTAGAAAACCTGTTTAATGATCTAGTAAAGACAATAGAAGAAAAAGCAGATAAATTCGAAAAATATGATATTCTTATAGCTACACGAGACAGCAACAACCCTCCCGTCATTGTGAAAGAAATAAGTGTGAAAAAAATAAGGAAAGATAATATAGCATCACTACTCCCACGCTGGTAATTGCTGTTTTACTTTATTCTGTAATTTTGTTTCTTGCTTAGTGATCTAAAGAGAGGCTTGTCTTAAATGCAGTGCAGGATATAGATATAAATTTCAACACCTTAATTTTTGCTATTAGAAAGGTATATATATCTAAATGCATTTTTGATAATAAAGCAAAAAGAGGGTGTAAAAATGAATGGAACTAAAACTAAAGATGCAAAGGAAGAAGAGAAGATTACGTCGCCTAACAGCATTGCGGAAAATATCGCAAATGGAGTAAAGGAAGGATTAAATAGACATGTAAGTGAGGGGAAGACAACTGAAGTGGAAATATTTGAGCATAATGCGGATACGGATAAATATGTGTTTTCGATCTATTCTAGAGAAAGAGATTCTGACTCCGTGAGGAACTATTTTGGCCGGCTTGATGTTGCTATTTATGGGGGTAATAGCATTAAGGTAGTGTTAAAGTTTGACAATAGAGGTATGCCTCTTAATAAATTTTGGACTCCGCCTATGTATAGTCCGAATCTTCCCTACTCCTACTTAGCCTTAGATCTAGGAGATACAATAAAGGAAAAAGTGGACGGATTCGAAACGGCAATAATTGATATATCCACTTATGATGGCGATATGAACAATCCAATAAAGGAAGGTTCATATCATTATGAGCGTCATAAGAACAATAAAACAGGAATTCGCCAGTAATTGATGTTTTCTTTGTTCTGTAATTTTGTTTCTTGCTTAGTGATCTAAAGAGAGGCTCGTCTTAAATGCCGTGCGGGATATATACATAAATTTCAACACTTTAATTTTTGGCTATTAGAAATGTATATATATCTAAATGCATTTTTGATAATAAAGCAAAAAGGGGGTATAAAAATGGATGTAACTAAAACTAAAGATGCAAAGGGAGAAGAGAAGATTACGTCGCCTAACAGCATTGCGGAAAATATCGCAAATGATATTGCAAATGAAGTAAAGAAAGTACTAGATAGCCATGCACCTGAGGGGGAGACAATTGAAGTGAAAAAATATAAATCTGGATATGAAAAGATTATTGATGCGGATACCTATGAGTTTTCGATCTTTCCTAGCGGCTACGGCATACAGCACAATTTCGGCTGGCTTAATGTTGCTATTTATAGGGATAATAGAATTTGGGTAGGGGTAAGTTTTAACTATGGAGATATGCCTCTTAGAGATAAATACATGCGTGTTACGTTTGGTCCGAATCGTACCACCTACCCCTACTTAGCCTTAAGAAACCTAGTTAGAAATCTAGGAGATACAATAAAGGAAATGAATGTATTCAAAACAGCAAAAATAGGTCAGATTGATATAGACACTTACGACCCTATTTCGGGCGATCCCGTGTGGGGGGGTTCATATCATTATGAGCGTCATAAGAACAATAAAACAGGAATTCGCCAGTAATTGATGTTTTCTTTGTTCTGTAATTTTGCTTTTTGCCTAGCAATCTAAAGAGAGGCTTGCCTTAAATGCCGTGCGGCTATTTATAATTACTTGGGTAGCTGCTTGTCGAATTTTTTAGATACTTTATTTTTGAATGTGCATTCGGCCCATGCAGCAGTGGTTACCCGGTTGGACCAGAAAGCACAAGATATAAATATGTATTACACCATCTACTACCAAAGCAGACGCGGTAGTTAGTACAGGTTTGAAACCTAATTATGTTTTGGATGTGTATTATTTGTTGGAACTACTAATTTTGCTTAGAAGGTAATGAAATGAAGAAATTTTCAGAATTAGGATTAGATAATAGAATAGTAGAATTGCTGAACAGGAATGGTTTTATTGAACCGACAGAAGTGCAGGAAAAGGCAGTGCCCATAGCACTGGAAGGCAAGGATCTAATTGTAAGGTCAAAGACAGGCACCGGCAAGACCTATGCGTTTATGCTTCCCATATTGGACAGGGCTAAGAGGGGTGAGCATGTTGGCGCGCTAGTACTTGCACCTACGCGTGAGCTTGCATTGCAGATAGCAGCGATGACGAGGAAAGTGGATGCAAACGGCAAGGGCGTGACGGTTGTATACGGAGGGGCCTCGATAAACGTGCAGATACAGGAATTGAGGAGGAAACCGACCATAGTCATAGGCACACCGGGCAGGGTACTCGACCTTATAGAGCGCGGGGCTCTCGATATAAGCAGGATACAATTTATGGTGCTTGACGAAGCAGATATGATGCTGGACATGGGCTTCATAGATGATATAGAGCGTATACTCGCGCTCACGCCCGCGCAGAAGCAGACAATGGTACTTTCTGCAACTATACCTGATGCGATAGTAAGCATAGCAAGAAGGCACATGCGCGATCCGGTAAAGATTGTAGTAGGTAAAGAAGAGGAGCTTGTGGTAAACACCATAACGCATTTCTATTCTATTGCTGACTATAGGGGCAAATTTGCAACGCTGCTTGCGTACATAAAGAAATACAATCCGAGCAAGGCGATAGTGTTCGCAAGGACTAAGCACATGGCCGACATACTCTACGATTTCATGAAGAGCAAGGGATTTGATGTAATACTTATGCATGGGGGACTCACGCAGGCAAAGCGGGAACACTCGCTGGGTGAGTTCAGGAGAGGTGCAAGGTTTATGATTGCAACCAATGTGGCTGCAAGAGGTCTTGACATCAGCGGCATATCAGATATAATAAACTTCGATGTGCCAGACGACCCAAACCTGTATGTGCACAGGTCCGGCAGGTCGGCAAGGATGAATGCGGATGGAAGATCATTCACAATTATAAATGAAAGCCAGAGAGATCTGATAACGCAGATAAAGAACCTGGCAAACATACGCATAGAGAGGCTCGACCTTGACACAAGGGAGTTTGAGGGTGCAATGCCTCGCATGCAAATGAGGCATGAGCACGGCGAGGGCAGATACGGAAGAGGGAGAAGCGGCGGATACGGAAGGTTCGGGCACGGAAGGGATAGGCGCCGCACATACAAAAACGATTTCAGCTACTCGCATAGATAAGGCTACAAATTACGGCCGGGCTTTCTGTTTCGATATGTGTTTAATATTTTTGTATAACTAATAAAAGCATGTGCGCGGGAGCAGAAGGTGCGTAATATGATAAAGAGGGCATTGATATTGATAAAACCCGATGGGGTATATAGAGCTCTGATCGGAAAGGCGATAGGCACGCTTGAGGATGCGGGTCTGAAGATTGTAGCACTTAAAATGGTTAGGCCCGACAGGGATACTGCGGCAAAACATTACGTCGCAAATGATGAATGGCTTTCTAGTGTAGGGAAGAAGACAAAGGAGTCATACAGGGAGAGGGGTATTGATGTTCCAGAATCTGAGATAGAGATAGGCAAAAGGATACACGCCCAGCTACTGGACTACCTTACCAGCGGGCCTGTGGTCGCAATGGTAGTGGAAGGCAACGAGGCGCCGTTTGTGGCAAGGAAGCTGATGGGTCCTACCGAGCCTAGAAAGGCGGACCCATCTACTTTCAGGGGCAAGTACAGCGTTGATTCATACGACCTTGGAGACAAAAAGCAGCGTGCTATAAAGAACCTTGTCCATATATCCGATGAGGAAGTAGCGGAGAGGGAGATAGGCGTCTGGTTTAGGGAGAGCGAAATCAGCGGCTACAAGAGGGCCGATGAGGATGTGCTTTATTAAAAGCGCGTTCTTTTTTATTTTTAGATGTAATTTATTCCTTACCCAATTCCGATTTTTACGTGAAGCGGCATAACCGCATGATTTTTAACTTAGGCCTGCGGCTAATTTGATCGCACCATCAAAAATTATGGCTAATGAAATCCGAAACGAAGGGTATATTCACATCAACACCCCCGTAAGCCATGAAACCTATATACATGCCATAAATCCATATCAATAGGTCAAGTACTGAAGCAAAACGAAATAGGAATAAGCCAAAGAGTGCAAATGTTATAAATATAGAGATTACATTAAGCATGATAGATTGCAGCGAATGCATCCTAAGTCGTTTGTTTTTTCCATAGGCCAAAAGCACAATTATACCTGAAATAAAGCCGAACAGGTAGGCAAATATAAAAAGGGCTTTGTTTTGATCTTTTGAGGAGGTGCCTTCTTTTTGTGCCTGTGTTTGGGATTCCTCTTCTGTCATTAGTGCTTCTTTAGTGTCTTCTGTTTTTGAGACAGAAATATTGTCCTCGGCCTTAGAACTAGCCCCTTCTTCGCTTTCTGTAAAGTTGCCTTTGATAACAGAATTATAGGCTAAATATTTTTCGAAGATGGCGATTAGATCTTTAACATTTTTAGGGATGCCCTTGCTACGATCGAACTTCCAACGTGCAAGTGGTTTTCCCTTTGTGTTCATAACCGTTAGAGATATACCGTTAAATGCTATACCGATATCAGACTTCAATTTGAATAGATAATCCCCGAGCTGGCTTTCGGCGTCTTTACTAAGCGGTTCCTTTGGGCGCTTTATCTCTATTGCCACCTTGGATTTCCCCCTATATGATAAATCATAGTCTACCCTGTGGTTTGTGGTGGCAAGTTTTACTCCCTTCTCGGTTTCTACACTATTAGCAGGCCAGCCAAGCGCATAAATGAATTCTGTAACGTATGTGTTTCTTAACTCTGTTTCCACCATATCAGGATTTTCCTCTATGGAAGAAAGCATCTCGGATAGAAGCATATACAATTTTTCTTTGTTTACCTCAGCCATTGAACCAACTTTTTCTTCTTGCAGATTTTATCTTTATTATTTGTTTACTTAGCAAACTAGGCCCATCGATAGGCATATACTAATCCATTAATTAGGGATTATATCCGAAGGTTTTTAACTTTATTAGTTCTGGGGATCATTGCAATTTTTATGCCTATTTTTCTGCTAAATTAGATTCAATGATATAAGGCTATACTAATGGGCTCGGCGGGAATCACACTAGCGGCCTGCAGGTAGCAAGCTATTTAAATATATAAGTGCATATTATTACATAAATATGTAATAAATCGCGCTTGTGAATTTGATGGAGATTAGGGACTCGGTGCAGATGGAGAAGGCGAAGCTGGAGGACATGCTAGTGGAAATTCTTTATAACAAGTACCCAAAACTTGTGCTGCGCGGCGGCACGGCGATATGGCGATGCTACTCTGGAAATAGGTTCTCAAGAGATCTCGATTTCTACATGGAGGCCAAAACACCAGCGGAAAAGATGCATTATTATAGGGAGGTACCAAAGTTCCTGCAGGAATATGGGTTCATAGTAAAGGAAAAGGGTTACAGCAGTTCAATTGATGCGATGCATTTCACTGTAGAATTAGCAGGCACAAAGATGAAGGTTGACATAAATTTCAGATACAAGAAAGGTATAATGGCAGACTATATCAAGTTTGACGGGGGTATAATTGCAGTGCTGACGGTGAGCCCGATTGAGCTGCTAAATGAGAAGATAGACGCTTACACAGACAAGCTTGATAATGAGGCGAAATTCAGGCACCCGGAAGCACACGACTTATATGATATATGGTATTTAGTATCGCTAATCAAAAAGGCGGATCCGGCAACTGTGAAGAAGCTCAAAACGCTAGTTGGCAGAATAGAAAACAACCCTCCTTCGGATATGCGCAGCTTGGAGCATTTGATAATTGCAGGGTTGGCGCCCTCATTCGAGCTTACGATAAAAGGAATACGAAGGTGGATTAATGACCATAGTTAAGGAGATAGCTACCCACTTTGCCAATTATCCTGTTTTTACATACAGAGATGTAAAGCTTTACATAGAAGGCAATAGAAGAAGTGTGAAAAACTTACCAAGGCTGATATCCTACATGAAAAGCACAGGCGCAATAAGCTCGATAAGGAAGGGAGCCTACACGTTCAACAAGGATATAATGGTGGCTGGATTTGCATACAGCCCGTTCTATTACGGGCTTTTATCCGCGCTCACAATAAGGGAGTTATGGACGCAAAATTCCAAGCCCGAAATAATGACACTTAGGAAAGTGAGAAATTCCAAGTCGTATGTGTTTGAGGAAAAGAATAACATAGTCTTCCTGCACCATGTCCCGGTAAAATATTTTTTTGGGTTTGATACGGTAAATTACGGCAAATTGAAGGTGCCGGTGTCAAACCCGGAGAAGACGCTTATAGATCTGTTTTATTATAAGGTAAAACTCCCAATCCAAAACTACAGCGGCCTGCTAAGGGCGGTAAATAGGAAGAGATTAGATGAGTATCTTAAAATGTACAACAAGCGCACCGCAAAGACTGTCTTGAATTTTGTAAAAAAGTATAAAGCAAAGGCAGATTCTGGCAGGCTCGAAAGCCCATACTAATGGACTCGGCTGGAATCGCACCCAAACTTTTGATAAAACTTTTTATAAAACGGTTTTGTATACCTTTGGTTTACCTCTGCTCTTCTGACGTAGCCCATTCCCAAAAAGGGATATACTCTATTTTTATACCGTCTACTTCCTCGCTTCCGTTGTAATCATAAGTAAGTATGGTTCCCTTCTTGAGTTTAAGTGCTTTTGCCGCTTCGACTAACGCTGAAGTTTCTCTATCTTTTACATCGATGCTAGAAGGGTCATAACATACCTGTATTAGTTTAATAGATTCCCCACGCACAACAAAATCAACCTCCCTGCCTGATTTCAGTTTCATGTAATATATATTGTCTGAAACCTTTTTTCTTCTGAGCAACTCGATAAACACTGCATTTTCAAGCGCCCTGCCCTTGTCTATATCTGTAAACAATTTTGATAATCCAATATCAATAATGTAACTCTTTACTTGTCTGGCAAAACGTTTTCGCGGGCTCTTCAAGTATTGTTCTAGGATTTCAGCAAAGAATACGGATTTCGAGTATTCTAAAAAGTTAAGAATCGTAACTCTGCTAATCTCGAAGCCCATACTGCCGAAATAATTGTAGGCCTTCGTTGAACTGAAATAAGTTGAATAGTTACTAGCAATTATCTTGAGGAAAATGTTTAATGCTCCTGTTTCCCTCAAGTTGTATCTCTTTATTATGTCCTTAAAGAATATAGCATCAAAGTACGATGATAAAAGCTCCAGTTTTCTTGTATTATCATTTGAAAGTACGACTTCGGGAAAAGAGCCATATTCAAGAAATTCGTCTAGCATTTTTAATACTGTGCCTTTCTTTGCAGAATATTTCATGCTACTGATCTCTGTGGTTATTCCTCTTGCTTTCAGCATCTCTTTAAACGAGAATGGATAAACAATATAAGAAAGGTTCCTACCTGCAAGAGCTGTTGATATTTCGCTGCTAAGCAACTTTGATGATGATCCAGTTATTATAATTCTATACTTCTTAGTATCATACACTTTCCTTATCCATTTATCCCAGTTCTCCACATTTTGGATTTCGTCTAGAAAAAGATAGATAAGTCCTTTTATGGGGTTGAATATCTGCGAATGTGCGACTAGGAGATTATCCATATCCATTGCTTTAGTTGCTATTAAGCGTTCATTTTCAAAATTAACGTAAATAATATTGTCTTTCTTAATACCCTTTTTCATTAACTCTCTTATGTGCTGGAACATCAGGCTTGTTTTACCAGAACGCCTTACGCCTGCAATGACGATTACTTTGTCTGCATTTAGATCTAAAGTTATCTCCCTTTCTATTACTTCTGGGAGCTCCATCTCTTTCCAGAGGGTAAGCACGTACTTAAAGTCATCAACACTTGCCATATTCGTATATTATACTATACGTATTTATATACTTTACGTTTAATATACTGTACGTAAATAAAACATGCATGTTATATTATGATTAAAATTACAAAGATTTGCTAGATTACTGCTTTCTTTCATGCCTAACTAAGCATTCATAATCTTCTGGTGATATCTTTTTCAGGGCCTTTCGTATCCTGCGTCTCCCCAACTTTAGCTGCCTATTTAAATCGGCGACACCATTATAATCGAACAAATTATCAAAAGCAACATTATCCTTTATCCATTCCAAATCATAATACAGCCTTATTATTTCTTCAGTATTGTCAAATTTACCGTTGGCTGCTTTATCTATGCACTCCAAGACTTGATTCCAATCTTCTGAGCTCATTGTCAAACACCCTTTTTGATGAAAGGATTTTGGACTCGGCGGGAATCGCACCCGCGACCTTCTCGTTGCGAACGAGACGCTCTACTGCTGAGCCACGAGCCCATAGCGATGTGCTTTTACCTTTGGTGAAGAAGATATTTTAATATTACTTGCTTGAACAATAGCACTGCAAGAGGGATGCGTAAGATGCATAAAATGGTAGAGAATGGAATGAAGCATTTCAGGCTTGATGGGCGCAGGTTGAAGCGGCTCGAGATCCTTATGCATGGCATAATCAAGGAGATAAAGCCTGACAAAGCGGAGGTGGAGAGGCTTACTGCTTTAAGCAATGAGGTCATGTCAAGGCTGCGCAATCTTGTGCCCAAGAGCGTTGAGATAATAACCGCAGGCTCGATTGCACACGGTACCCACCTCAAGGGCTCATCAGACATAGACATATTCATGCTCTTTCCTAAGGAGATGGAAGAGCGCAAGATGGAGATGCGCGCCCTTGAAATAGCAAAGAGGGTAGTCTCAAAACAGAAGCATGAGAGGTATGTGATAAAGTACGCAGAGCATCCATATGTAAAGCTGTTTATGGATGACGAGGATGTGACTGTCGATATAGTGCCCGCATTCAAGATACGCGATGCGAGCGAGATGGGAAGTGCTGTTGATAGGACGCAGCTGCATACCGAATTCGTGCTGTCGCACCTTTCAGAGAAGCAGAAGGACGAGGTGCGCGTGTTAAAGTTCATGCTGGGCCAGCACGGCATATACGGCGCGGAGGCAGCAACCCAAGGATTTTCAGGATACCTTTGCGAACTACTTATATATTATTATGGATCTTTTGCAAAGCTCCTTGAGGCTTTTGCAAGGCTTTCGCCGCCTGTTGCAATATTCCCGGCAAACAGGTCTGAGGCTATAGGAAAAGAGAAAGCGGAGCTCGTAAAGAATTTCAACTCCAATTTCATCGTTATAGACCCTACAGACAGCACAAGGAATGTAGCTGCAAATGTATCTATGGAGGCGCTTGCGAGGCTCTCAATAATCTCGCGCAGGCTCATACAGAACCCCGAAAAGAAGGTATTCTACGGGCCCAGGTATTCTGCGGTAAATGAGCGCGATAAGATTCTTGAGTTCAGGTCAAGGCTAGGCACAGACATGTATATAGTGGCGCTTAAAACTGATGATATAGCAGATGATATTCTATGGCAGCAGCTCAAAAAGTTTAAATCGAGACTTGAGACCGCTCTTGCTGAGCAGAGGTTTGAATGCATACTTTCAATACAGGGCATAGGAAACGGGTATGCCGCATTGGCATTCTTCATAAACAGGCCGAAGAGGAGCACTGATGTGGTACTGGGCCCAAGCGCATTCATGGCGGGCGCCTCTGAAAGCTTCATGAGGGCGCATCAGAGCAAGGCGCTTGCGGTTACCATGTATGAAGATAGGATCGCATACATCGAAAAGCCGAAGTTTAATGACGCAGGAGAGCTACTACGCAGCATGTCGCAGAAAAAAGACTTGCCAACGCACATGCGCAAGGCTACAGCAAAGGTGCTGCTCAACAAGGCGCCGGAGGAGTATGCAGAAATCTTGTATCCTGAGCTTGTGTTTGCAACAAGTATCTAAAGGCATGCATACGCAGATGCATTAGCAGATGCATTATTGGAGTATCCTGCCAGCTTTTATCATATCGTAAAGTTCTCCCATCTTATCGATATATTCGGGGAGAGGCGTGAGCTTTTTGCGGTGCTGCATATGCGAAGTGTGCTTTCCGCCGCACATTGCAGCTATCATGCTTACAGCTGCAAGAAGCTGCTCTTTCGTCTCTACCTCATAGAGCTCTTTGCATTTCCCATGCATGGAAGTGCCGCAGTAGTCGAGCGCTTCGGAGATGAGGTTCTCGCTTATCTTCTTTTTTGAGTACCCCCTTTTCATGAGCCTTTTTTCAAGTTCTGTAAGTTTTGAGCGCACGATTATTGCAACATCATACTTAAGCGGTAGCTCGGGTGCAAGATGCCCGACAAGCACAACAGGGCAGGGAGTATTGCGGTAATAAGAGATCTCTCTGCGCACTGCACGGCCCAGCTTCGCAAGGTCTGCGATTTTTGCACCTGACTCATCCACGCCAGAAAACGCGCCATAAGAATTCAGCACATTGTTTATCTCTATTACCTTCGCACAGCTGCATGCCTTCTTTACAAGCGAAGAAAGGCGGGTCTTTCCAGAACCCGGAGTGCCGGAGATTGCAATTAGGCTATTCACTTTTCTGCCTTGCGTGCTTTTATATAGTCTGTGGCAGCATCGAATATCTGGTTTATCTCGTTCATACCTTGCTCTAGGCTGAGAATAGGATTAGGATCTAGATCTACCCTCATCACATAGTTCTTGCTGCCGCTGAAAAGCCACTCGCCTATGAGGCTGCCATTGTAGTCAGTGGTCATATCTACTACCAGCAGCGATGAATCAACAAGCCTCTCCGCAAGTCGCAGAAGATCGCCGGTAGCGTTCTTTACGTATATGATCTCATCCTTGCTTTCATCATGCACCACAGTATCGGACTTTATTACAGGTATCTTGCTCTGCTTCGCCTCCGAAATTATTGCCTGCGAGAGCTGTGATGTTATCGCGTTGCATTTTGCCGCATCATCGTTGAGCTTCTTCCTCTGGTCATCAAGCCCTTCCAATTGGTCGTTTACGTAATTCTCCACATACTCTTTTATGTTGCTCACAGTGGTGAGTATGTTCGGCTTTGAGGCAAACTTGGAAGGATCCGTAAAAAAGTCTGAAAGTGAAAAGCCGTAATTAGATACTATATTCTTGTTCACGCCTCTTATTATAACATCGGCATTGTCACTCCACATATCAGCCATGCAAACACCAACCCTACTATTTTTATTTGTGCGTTCAATTAATAAATATATGCGTTTTTATGCCCGGAGAGAGCAATAACAAAGGTGAAGCAGGAATAAGAGAGAGGATAGAAAAGGATATCCGCATGTTCAGCGAGAGCATGCGCGAGTACAATGCAGTGCAAGGGGATGCGAGCGCCAAGGAGAAGGAGATTGCAAAGCTTGCTGAGATGTATGCCTCTGATGCAAAAAGTTATCTCGACAAAGGAGATACCTATACCGCATTTTCATGCATCTCATATGCGCATGGTCTTCTCGATGCGCTGAAGGGGCTCAGAAGGGAATAGGGAAGTGTGTTCGCGAGATGAAATGGCGATAGAGATCAGCGATAACAACAAAACAGATGCTGCTTATGTATGAAGAGGGAAAGGTAAGAATAGTAAGTTACAAGGGCTCCTTTCTCAACCCGGTTGCAAGAGCTTCTAGGGAGATAAGCATAGCACTTGCCAAATCTATATACAAGGGAGGCAAGGTGCTTGACGCTACAGCCGCAACAGGGATCAGGGGTATGGAGTATGCAGCGGAGCTTGGAGCAGAGGTAACGATGCTTGAGATAAACAGCACTGCTTACAAAGACCTGCGCAGGAACCTGCTTTACAACGCGAAGGCGCATAGGCTTGGAAAAGGCAGGGCAAAAGCGATCAATACAAGCTTTCAGGAATTTGCAAACACTACGAGCGAAAGGTTTGAGATAATAGACATAGACCCTTTCGGCAGTGCAGCACCCTATATATTTGACAGCATGAAGATTGCCTCGGATTCATCATACCTGTTTGTCACAGCGACTGATGCCGCTGTGCTATGCGGTGCACACAGGAAGGCGTGTATGAAGCTTTATGATGCAGTGCCCATGCACAACGAGTTCTGCCATGAGGCAGGCATAAGGATACTGCTCGGCTATATAGCGAGAACCGCTGCGCAGTTCAATTACGGGATAGTGCCCGTGCTTTCGCTGTATTATGCACACTACATGCGCGTCTTCGTCAGGCTGGAGCATGGGGCAAAGGCCGCCCTAGATTCGCTCGCAAGCCTTGGCTACGCCTACTACTGCGAGAAGTGCGGCAACAGGAACCATGAGAAATCAGAATTTGCAAGAGAGGAAAGGTGTGACTTGTGCGGTGCAAAAATGACCATAGCTGGGAGGATGTGGCTGGGCAGCATAACAGACAAGAAGGCAGTATCAAGCGCGTTAGAGCACATGGAGGGAGCATCGAAGGAGGCGAGAGGGCTTATGAACAGGATTGCAGAAGAGCTTGACGTGCCTTTCTACTATTCAGTGCCAGAGCTTACCAAAAAGCTTGGTATGGGTTCGATAAGCATATCGGCTTTGATCGAAGCGCTCAGAAAAATCGGCAGGGTATCAAAGACGCATTTTGACTATTCGTCTATAAGGACCGACGTACCGTATAAAGACATAATACTACAGGCCAAGAGGCTGGGTCGCGAAAGAAAAATAGGAGGGAGGAGAAAGCAGTAATAGAGTATATGTGCTGACTGCCCCATAATGCCATAGCTGTAACTTGTCCTGTGAATGCGGATTCTTACGCCTGAAGAATTTTGGAGGTCGGGACCGAGATACTGCAACCCCGTAGGAAGTGCTGTACTTTTTATATCCCGAACCCCGTGCTTTTGATATGCCAGGATCCACGCACATCACAGATAGATTTAAATAAGGCTTCAGTGAACTACCCCACCCTCACGGATGAGGCTTCTATACGAGCCACATCCATTTGTTTAGGGCTTCTCGCTTCATCAGGAAATACTTGCTTCCTTATCATGGAAGTATGGGTATATCCTTCTTCCGAGCGTCTCCCCTACGTTCCATAGGGAAAGTCCTTTTGGACAAATATCTTGTACAAGAGAACTATATAAACCTTTCGCTCTCATCCCCTATCTTGCGAGTGGGGACTTCTCGCGAGCAGAGTTAAAAGGGTTTTCTTTTCGTCGTATGAGCCAGACTTCCGCTTTTCGGCATTTTTGGGCGCATTTACGGAAAGCTATAAATATGACCTTTGCAACTTTAGTATCAAGTGTTGTTGAACTGCTAACTTTATGCAGGAACAACGCCTTGGGTTGGGGGTAACATGAATGGGGGTGAGAGGGGAGTAGAAAGTGTGGAAAAGTGTCCGAGATGCGGCACCACATTGCATGGCTTTTCCAAGAAGTATTCCTACAGCATGAGCAGATACTACTGCGTTAAATGCGCAGAAGCTCTAGACAGGAACTTCCTTGCGAGGACCACATGCGCTATATGCGGCAAACACCTGGGGAAGGATGATGTGAAGTTCGTCATGTCATCGAAATTCTTCGGAAGCAAGGGCATGCCGCTGATAGACAGGCTTGTATGCGCATCATGCCATCCAAAGATTGTCGAAAGAATGCGCAGCGGATCTAGCAACATGAAGAACCACTTTGCAATAAAGAACGCAGTGAGGAAGAGCATAGTGCACAGCCTTATGAATACCATAAGGGCAAGAGAATAAAAAGATCGATACTTATAGGTATGGTATAGGTAGGGCATTGTGGCAGGGTGGAAAGGTATAATATTAGCATTGACAGGAGTTG
>Ga0080006_1140516_pt1 | contig 22443 bp, 33 predicted proteins | sample RS3BMetagenome_FD_69209 | JGI IMG/M metagenome (GOLD analysis project Ga0080006, IMG submission 69209) | Ferric oxide microbial mat and aquatic microbial communities from Rainbow Spring, Yellowstone National Park, USA - RS3B (SPADES... ...
GTGCTCCTGGACGCATTGGCGAGCGTGGGGATCGTGGGGCTCGTCGTCCTTCTCCTCCTCTACGGGGTCCCGCTTGCGCTCTTCGTCCGGGCAGCACGCGATCCCGCGCCCTCCGTCCGGGCCGCGGCTTCCATGGGCCTCCTCGTGGTCGTCGGATTTTTCGCCTTCGGTCTGACCGAGGCCATGTTTGTGCACTCGCTCGTCATCGGCTGGTACGCGCTCACGGTCGGGGCTGTGGCGGCCGCGATCACGACCGCGCGCGCCCGGGCGGATGGGCGCGACGCTCGGGTTGATACAATCCCGTGGTGAGCGCGCCCGAGACCCCTCCTTCCTACTGCGTGACCGGTGCCTGCGGGAGCATCGGGCGCGCCCTCGTGCGTCACCTCCTCGCCGCCTCGTCGGATCCGGATCTCCGTCTCGTCGGGATCGATCACGACGAAAACGGGATTTTTCGTCTCGAGGAACGGTTCGCGAACGATCCCCGGGCGAGCTTCGTCGTCGCCGACGTGCGCGACCGCGACGCGATGCGGGTGCATTTCCGGGGCGTTCACACGGTCTTTCATGCCGCCGCACTCAAGCACGTCTACCAGTGCGAGAAGGCGCCGTTCGAGGCGGTGCGCACGAACATCCTCGGGGTCGCGGCGGTGCTCGAAGCGGCGCGTTTCTCCGGCGTCGCCCGTCTCGTCGTCACCAGCACCGACAAGGCCGTGAATCCGACGAGCGTCATGGGAACGAGCAAGCTCATGGCCGAGCGCCTCGTCACCGCCGCGCACAGCGGCCGACGGGACGACGGCCCCGTGTGCGTCTCGACGCGCTTCGGCAACGTCCTGGGCTCGAACGGTTCGGTCCTCGAGGTCTTCCGCCGCCAGATCCTCGCCGGCGAGGATCTCACCCTGACCGACGAGCGCATGACCCGGTTCGTGATGGACACCGAGGACGCGTTGCGTTTCGTGGTCGAGACCGTGCGTCTCGCCCGGGGCGGCGAGGTCTTCGTGCCCAAGATGCCGGCCCTTCGCATCGTCGATCTCGCCCGCGCCGCGATCCGCCGCTGGGCGCCTCAAGCCGGGCGTCGTCCCGAAGACGTCGGCATCCGCCTCGTCGGGGCCCGGCCGGGCGAAAAGCCGTGCCCGCTCGCGCAGCCACTCCCAAGCCACGGGCGGCAGGATGAGCGCGGGCCCGTCATGGGGCGCGGCGTCGAGGGCCGCGGTGGTCCCCGGGTGATCATCGACCGGTGGCGGCACGCGGCCCTCCACATGGGTGGTCCACCACGCCTCTTCGCGCGCCACGAGGTCCGCCACGTCCGCCGCGCTCGGCTCCACGACCCACCAGCGCGGGGTCTCGCCCCATATGGCGACCGCGACGACCGCCGCCGGCGCGCCGGCGACCCCGCACTGGTGCCACACTTGGGCCAAGACATGCGGCGGCGGGCCGTCGCGCCAGGCGGCGGCCTGCGTGGGGCTCGTCGTTTTGATCTCCAGGGGAATGCGGCCGTATTGCGGATGCACGACCCAGCGGTCCAAGTCCGCGAGCAGCAGGGGATGGGGCCGCGACTGGAGGACCGCGCCGGCTTGCACCACGGGCCATGCGGTAACCTCGCGGATCCAATCCGCCACCACACCTTCGAGGCGCCGGCCCCACGCCTGATGGGGCGTGTCCTCGCGGGGCACCAACTGGCCGAGTTTGTCGAGCCACAGGGCATACGGCGACATGAAGGGGCTGAGGCCGAGCAACACCGGAGCATCGCTCGAACCGAGCCCGGTGCGCCGCAGGGACAACCATTCATCGTGGCTCAGACGCGCGCGCCACGCGCGGATCCGGTACGGTCGGGGCCGTCCGGTGCGGGCCGGGGTAGAGACCGTCATCGCGCGTCACCCCCCGGTACCGCCCGGCGGCGCATTGGGTGGGGCCGCCAGGCGCGGACGCTGGCCGCGCAGTCGGCACACACGATCCAGGCGCCGGACTGTGGCTCGGCCGCCGGGTCGAGGTCGGGGCTATGGGCCGCCCGGTCCATGATCCGCAGGGCCGCATCCGGCCCCCACCGCCCCTGCCGGATCGCCCCCAGCGCGGCCCGCACGTCCGCCGTCGCGGGGAGGAGCACAGCCGCCCAAAAGGCGACCTGACCGGTCCCGGCCGGAATCACCCGCCGGCACGCGTCACAGCGTAGTGCCATGATTCCCCGCCCCCTCTCGCTGGACCGTGGCGAGGATCTGGCGCCGTTGGTCCAGCGTCGCTGCTCCGATCAGGTCGAGGCAATACGCCCGCTGGTCCACGGGGAGATCCGAACGCTCCGCCAGCGCGGCGACGGCCCGGATGACCGGAGCGACGGCAGCCAGGGCCGGGGTAGACGACGCGGCCGGTCGCTGGTACAATGGGCGTAGCCACTGTATGAGTCTCCCAAGGCCCGCCCCTCGTATGGCCGAGGGGCGGGCGTGTGTGTCCGCCATCAGGATGCCCCCTCTGTCTCGCTATGGGCGTCGGCCCGGTGCCAGGTGCCGAACTCGTGCCGGTCGCTCGGGGGCACGCTCGTGACCCACTGCACCAGGCCCAGCGGGCCGTCGTTCGTGCCGTCCCGGAAGACCAGCACATTCACCGTGCCGTCTGGCCAACGTTGGACCACCACGGCTGGCCGGCACTGTCCGTGCACGTGTTCCGGCCCGTCCGGGAGCACATAGTGGACCCAATCCGCCGATGTCGGCATGATGGTGCCTCACCCCCTTCTGTTGTCGTTCGCCCGGTCAAGACGGCCATGAGACTATCTCCCCGCGGGCGCTCCGGGTGTCCGCTGCCTTTTCACTGCCGGTGTAAATCGCGCGAACTTGGCGCCGCGGAATCCCGCAGGCGACCAGCAATTGATGCATGTAGCCCGGCGACATCCCCAGGCGGCGGGCCAGTGCCCGCTCGGGTAATCCTTCGGTGACGTAGAGCCGCCACAGGACCCGTTCCAGGGGGAGACCCCACTCGGCTTCGATACGGGCGCGGATCCGGCTCGGTCGTGGGCGCTTGGCCATGCTGTGCTGGGCCTCCTTCCGCCCCGTGGACTTGATCGCCCGGAGACTAGTCTACCAAGCGGCGCTTGACAGGTCAAGGGCATGCCGAGGATCCGGTAGAAAATGTGGCGCCGATCCGTCGCCTCCGCGCAAGACGCCGACGCGCCCGCCCCGTGAGGCGGACGCGCTGGTGCGCATTGGCCACCGTGCCCCGGTGGCTACCCCCAGGATAACACCGCGCCGGGCGGTATCGGCACCGCCCTCGGCTATGCTGACACCGAAAGGGGTGGGGGTTGCGGTGATCCAGGTCGGCACCACGCATGTCTCCCTCGCGGCCTTCGGGGCCCCCGGCGTCGGCGACGCCACTCCGGTCCTGGCGGCGGCCCTCCGCACCGGGGCGACGACCATCGTCATTCCGCCGGGCCGCTGGCGCGTGGTGACCTGGGGGGCCCTACCACCGATCCGGGGCCGCACCCTGCTCGGCCAGCCAGGGGCGGTCGTGGAGGCGGTCAACATCCTGCCGGCGGCCGGCGGCCTCGCCTGGTCGGATCTCACCTTCCGCGGGGTCACCTTCACGAACCCGCGCACGCCCCGCCGCGCCGCCAATTTTGCGTGGTTCGCGGGCGATATGGCGGGGCTTACGTTCGAGGATTGCGCCATCGTGGACGGGACCACGTCGTTCTTGAACGGGACCCGCGGGCCCGTCACGTTCCGGCGGTGCCGGTTTACCCAGACCGCGAACCCGCCCGCGACGCTGAATATGAGCATCGGCAACGTCCACGGGCCGTTCACGGTGACGGCGTGCGTCTTTGACTTCCGGCCCCATTCGCCGGCGGGCGTGCTGGTCCAGGTCTACGGCCCCCCCGCGCCCGGCCCGGTGACGATCACCGGCAACACGTTCCTCGGCGGGCGCTGGGGCGGCGTGATCGATGGGGCCATCGACATCGAGCCGCATGGCGTGACGGGCGGGCCCGTGACGGTCGTGGGCAACCGGATCACCAACGGGAGCCTGTATCTCGCCGGCGTCGCCACCGCCGTCGTCGCGGGCAACATCATCACCTTCACTGAGGCGGTCTACCAGGGCCACGCCGCGCCCCTCGTCGGCTACACCTCGGCGACGCCGAAGCCACGGGCGGGGGCCCTCACGGTGATCGGCAACACCGTCGTGATGGGCCCTGGCACCCTGGCGGCCCCGATCCCGCTCGTGAGCTTTCACGGCGGGGGGGCGGTGGACAGTCTTACGCTGGCGGCGAACACCTTTGTGTGGCAGGCGACAAGCCCAGAACCCGTGACGCTCGGCTGGTGGGATCCCTCCGTGACGCCGGGCTGGGGCACCCTCACCCTCCAGCAGAACCGGTGGCACGTGACCTCGGCGCTCCCGGCCGGGAGCACGTTGGGGCTGGTCACGGTCGGGGCCCCGGCGGGCGCCCTGGACACCCTCGTACTCGTCGACAACACCTACACGGGGCCGCCGCTTGCCGGCTGGCACCTCCGGCCCCGCGCGGGCTTGCCCCGCGGGCGCATTGGGGGACTCCGCCTGGCGGGCAACACGGCGCCGCCCGGCACCGGGCCCGTCGTGGTCGCCGCCCCGGACGTGGTGGCACGGGTCGCGGCCCTCGGGCCGAATCCCGGCTGGGGGCCGCCGACCGGGTTGCCCCCCGCGGCCCCGCTCTGGCCCTGGGTCGTCGGCGCGGGGCTCGCCGCGGCCGGCGCCGGCTATGCGGCCTGGCGGATCGCCACGAGGACGCCGTAACGGATCAGGCCGCCGACCGCGCACCGCCAGGCCCACTCGGCCGCCGCGACGTGCTGGCGCGTCCACGCCAGGACGCCCGGCAGGATCCGGAGCGGGCGGCTCCAGGCCGCGAGCCGGCCCAGCCGCCGGGCGCTCGGCAGGACCCAGGGCGTGAGATCCGCCGTCCAGACCGTCCAGCCCGCACGGTGCCACGCGGCGGCCACCGCCCCGCGATCATGGAGCCCCGGCAGGGCCCAGGACGCGAGCCAGCCGGTCCACCACGCCGCTTCGGTCGGGGTGGCCGGCGGGCGCCCGGCCCAGCCATCGGCGATCACCACCCGGCCGCCGGGGCGGACCAGGCGCGTGCACTCCGCGATCACCGCCGGCACGTCGGCCGCCGGCGTATGGCAGAAGCTCTCCACGAACCAGACCCCGTCATAGGTGGCGGCCGGGACCGGCACCGCGCGGTAGTCGCCGCACCACACGGTCCCGCGGTCGGGCGGGATGCGGGCCTGGGCCGCCGCCGCTTGCGCCGGCACCAGGGTGATGCCGTCGCACCGCGCCGTCGGGACCCACGCCAGCGCCCGCTGGATCGTCCCGCCGACGCCACATCCCGCGTCGAGATACCGCCCGCCGGGGCGGACGCCCGCGAGGGCCACGACAAGCGCGCTCATCTGGTCCAGGGAGGCCGCGTGCGACCGCACGCCGCGCGTCCAGAGGCCAAAGTGCAGATGGTCCGCCGACCACCACCGCCGATAATCCGCCGCAGTGGTGGTGTAGTAAGTCACGACATCTGGGGTCAGCACGGGATCCTCTCCTCTCTCGAAAGGGGGGCCGGCAGATGAACCCCTACCGGACCGCCGCGGTGGCCGTGGTCGGGGCTGGCGCCGTCCTCGGCGGGGCCCTATTGGTCGAGGCGGCCCGCCGGCCGCGGCGCAACACCCCCGCACCCCCCAGCGGCCCCCCGACCGCGCCGGCCACCTTGCCGGCAGCCTGGCGCGGGGCCCTGATTACCCGCCCCTACGGGACCGTGTGGCTGGCCCTGACCGGCGGCCTGCCCGCGACCACGGCCGTGTGGGTCGCGGAATACCACGACGGCCGCCTGGTGCGCACGTACATCCAGCAGGGCTGGCCCCACACGCAACCGTGGGTGGGCGGGAGCGCCACCCGCGTCCCCACCCCGGCCCCGACGCCGACCGCCGCCGCCTGTGCGGCGGCCCTGGCCCGCGGGAGTCTCGTCCTCCGGGCCGGGTCCCAGGGGCCCTGCGTCCGCACCGTGCAGGCCCAACTGAATGCCTGGGGGGCCCGCTACGGCTATGCGGGCTGGGTCCAGGGCCGGTCGTTGGTCGTCGACGGCATCTTCGGCCCCGTGACGGCCACGGCCGTGCGCGTGGTCCAACGCCGGATCGGGATCCCCGTGTCCGGCACCGTGGGGGCCGTGACGTGGACGTACCTCGTCCACCTCGCCCCGCCCGGCGCGGGCTTGCCGAGTACCATCCCGACCACCGGCTTCGGCGGGACCGGGGGCGGCTGCGGCCCTCAGTACCGGCACCTGGAAACGACCGCCGTGTACGCGCCGCTCGCCTGGTACGCGGGCCATTGGGTCGCGTGTGTCGCCAATCCGCCCGCCCGGCTCCCGAGCATCGACACGGATCAGGTGCTCCTGCCAGCCCCCAACTGCACGCTGGACGTGTCGCTGGGCGCCGCGCGGGCCGTCCAGGGGCGGCCGGTGGCCGGCTGGGCGACCCTCCCGGCGGCGCCGACCGCGTTGCCGCCGTTCAACCCGGCCGGGGTGACCTACTACGCGGTCGCGCACTACGACATGGCGGGCCGCCCGACCGCACAGGAGTTCATTACCTTGCAGCTCAACGACCCCGGCCCCCCCGGCACGGTGACCTCGTGGTGCCTCGGGATCTTCAATCCGGTCCGGGTCCCGGCCCCGTAATCCGCTGAACACTGTGGACGACCGTGGTCAGGAGGCCGTTTGCCGCGACCCGCGCGACCCACGTCACCCCGCCCAGGTACCCGCCGGGTGCCGCGGGGTCCGGCCACCGGTACGCCTGATAGAGACTCCCGGCGGCGCCGGGGAGCCACGGCGAGACCTGCATCCACGGCCCGAGCCCGCTCGCGGCCCACGGCCCCGGCGGGAGGATCGTCAGTCCCGGACCCCACGCCACCAGAAAGCCGCCGGTCGCCCCCTCCCAGCACTGGAGCGTTGGCCCGCAAGCGACTGGCCGCCAGGCCGCCGGGATCCGGAGGCGGAGCCGCAGGCCGAAGCGGGCGACCGTGATCGGGACCCACCCGCTCCCGGACGGGGGCGGCGGGGCGGGCGGCGCGGGCGGCGTCGGTGGCCCCCCCGGCCCATTCCAGGCCCACCACCACTGGCCCGCCTGTTCCACGAGGCGGGTGTGGGCCAGCACGGTCTGCCCGAGCAGGAGCCCGGCGAACCCGATGCTCCCCGAGACGCCGAGGAGCCGCGGCAGGGTGAGCCGCCCCGGATCACCGCGGACATACGGCCCGGCCGGGATCACCGTGGCCCCACCGTAGACCGGGGCGGGCACCTGCGCCCCCGGCACGACGCCCCAGAGCGGCGTGGTGCCCGTGACCGGGAGCCCCACCTGCCGGGCCAAGCTGATGCTCACCACCGGGCTCCGCTGGTTGCCCGTATCCAGTTCGGCGAGGGTCGCGACCCGGCCCCGCGGGCCGACCAGCCAGACCGGGAACAGGATCGCCCCGGCGGGACCGAGCGTGCCGTGCAACACGTGTTGCCACCCGACCACCGCCGCCGGCGCGGGGCGGGCGCGGACCGCCGGGGCCGGCGCCGGGCGGGGGGCGGCGGCGCCGAGGTGCGCCACCGCAAGGCCGAGGGCCAGCCCCGCCGGAAGCACCCCCCACCGGGGGCGGGCGCGGCGCGGGGGCCGGCGGGGATCCCGCAAGAGCCGCCCGCAGGCGAGGCAAATGGTCTCGCCCGGCGCGGCGGGGGCCCCACACCGGGGGCACCGGCGCTCACGACGCATCGGGCGGCGCCTCCCCCCAACACAGGCGCATCCACGCCGCGGAGACCAGCCAGACCCCACCCGACCGCCGCGCCAACGTGGGCGCTGGCGGGCGGCGCCACAAGCGCTTCCGCACGGTATCCACCGGGAGCCGCCACCGGGCGGCGGCCTCCCGGACCGTCATCCACTCCTCCATCACGAGGTCCCCTCCTCGGGCGGCGCGGCCAGCCGCTCTGCGACGGCCGCCACCGCCTCCTCCACCGGCCACGTGCAGAGCCGGTCCCAGTCCGCCGGCGCCAGGGCGAGCGTCCGGCCCTGGCCCGTCACCAGCACGTGCCCGGTCACCGGCGCGTCGACCGCATACCCCACTTGCCGCAGCGCGACCAGGAGCATGGTGGTCGCCTGCCCGGACCACCGATCATAGGCGCTATCACTTGGCCGCATCGGGTTCACCCTCCTTCTCAGCGACGTCCAGCTTCGTCCGCGCCAATTGGAACGCCTTGTCCACCATTTTTTGGGCCTGGAAGGAATTTCCCAGCATCCTCCCGGCCTTGCTTCGACTTACACCGTTCGCATAGGCGATCAGGGACAGGCCGTCCCCGTAGCCCAGGCGGTCCGCGAGCACATCCATCGCGCGGATCTGCCGCGGAGTCAGCGCGGCTCCGGTGTACTCGGTCCAGTGTCTCGCCATCGCATGTTCCCTCCTCTTCCTAGGGTCGGTCGACTCCCGAGGCCGTTGCCCGCGTGCCATGGGCGCCAACGGCGTCGGCCCACGCCTGCCGTTGCGCCGCGTCGGCTTCCGCCGCCGCGACCTGGGCCCGGACCTCGGCCAGCGTCACGTGGTGGCGGCCCCGGTCGCCCGCGTACACGCGCGGCGCGACCAGCACCCCGACACACACGCCCGCCCCCTCGACCCAACTCCAGCGATCTGCGGACTCGAACACCCGGTATGTGTTATCCGCCTGCCTATAGATGAGCACCGTGTAGTCATCATTCTCATGCCGCCGATACAGTCGGTGCGCCAATCGCACCGCTTGCTCCCGTGTCATTGCGGTTCTCTCCCTTCTTGGGCTTGCGGCCCATAAGCGCCGCCCCGCGCATGCGGGGCACCGGGCTTGCGCCGGTCCGGCCGAAGCCGGGGCCTAGCGGGCTGCTAAACACGCTCCCATCCGACGGCGATGCTTTGCGCCTGGGCGAGCGCCGCCTGACGGGACAGCCCACACCAGTGGCGCGTCGCGTCCGAAAGCCACACGCACCCACACCGCGGGCAATACCCGCCCTCGTCGCCGGAAGCCGGTTTTTGGTAAGTCTCCAGGATGACACGATATGTACGGCGTCGACCGTCGCCGTATCGCTCGACGACGACCCACGCATGATGATGCTCGCCGACCCAACGCCCCCGGCCGCACCCCGGCGGGCACGGCTCGGCGGCTTCCCAGATGACAGTAACCATGCTCTTCCCCCCCTACCACGCTTCGCGGCCGTCGTAGAGCGGTCGGCCTACCAGGGCACTGACCACTTCGCTGATACGACCGGCCACCGTATCCGTGGGCAACGCGCCGATGATGATGCGCTCCGGGTCCGTCGCTTCGACCGGATCCACGGCGATCATGGGGCCGTCCGCCGTCGCGGCCCAGTGTACGCACCAGTAGCCATTCAACGGGTCCGGCTCCTGTAAGGTACTCACACATGCCGCCCGCACGGCCTCCACGATCTCGTGCGCGCTCATACTCGACTCCCCTCTGCGGCAACATGGACGTGCGCGATGTAACTCTGCCGGCGTAGTTCGCGTAGCTCGTCGTCTGTGGCGCCGTAGCGGGCCGTCAACAGCCCGCATACGTATTCGAGCCAGTCGTGATCGCTCAACTCCGGGATGTCATCGTCCGGGTAAGTCACGGTCCGCTGCATGGGGCCCTCCGGTGTCAGGAACACATAGCGTAGCTCCCGGTAATCCATGTGATCATCTCCTCATAAGGATGGGCTCGCGCCCTTGAGCGGAGCGGGAGCGGTGGGCGCTCCCGGTCCCGAGTTTCACGGGACGCTCCCTAGCAGGCACTACGCGGACACCGGTTCGCGCTCCAGCAGGGCGGCTGTGCGGGCGATTTCCTGCAGGGCTTGCTGGACACGCGCCAGCAGGCTCATCATCGCGGCCGTGCTACTCTTGTGCACCGAGCGGGCATAGCCTTCGATGTAGTTCCGACTCCAGGCGAGCCGGGCCGGCTGTTCGCCGTAGAGAAGCGCCACCGTCGCGGCCACCGTTTCGGCTACGATTTCCTGATCCGGATGCTGCCCGCCTTGTAGGTCGGGGTGCGGGCATCCGCCGCGTGCCCGAGTTCGTGCCAATACACCACGCGATCCGTCGTCATCAGGTGGATTTCGCGAGCGCCGGCGGACGTCCACCCGTAGCATCGGCCGTCGCCGGGCCCGTAGGTGATCCGGTAGCCCCATGCCTGCGCGATTTCGGCTAAGGGCGGGAGCGTCGGCGGCGCCAGGTCCGGATAGGTCACCCGGGCGCCCTCCGTGTCCTCGAGGCGGAATACCGGCACTGTCTTGAAGCCGCGGACGATCACCCGTTCGCGCTTTTCGCCGGTCTCCGGATCCGTTTCCTCGACCGTCCGGGTCAGCGGCGCCAGGATATAGAAGGCTTTTGCGCCCTTTTTCACATGCCGGCCGACCGCTTCCCATTGGCGGTAGCCGCGCGCATCGTCGGTCCCGGCTAGCAGCATCAGGAGCCGGTTGCCGAGGCTCCAGGCGTCACTCGGTCGTGCGCCCTGGGCCACCCGGATAAAATCTAACTGGAGCGCCTTCGGCAGCCCCCCGCTCTCGAACAAGGTAATCAGGCGTTGGGTCGCCTCTTCCACCCGGTCCCACGCAATGCTATTCTGAGCCATGGAGGGTAGCTCCCTTCTGATCTAGCCCGCCGTGCCCGCGGCGGGTGTGCTTGTGGGGCCCGGTCCCGGCTTCGGCCGGGACCGGCCCTATTACCCATTGATCGGTAGCGGCTCGTCGGCTTCTGCCTTCCATTCGGGCCGAGACGCGAACGGTTCCGGCGCTGGCGCCGTGCCTGCCAGGTATTGGCGAATAGCGTGCTTCACGCTCGCGTCATCGTGGGCGCCCAAGAACCATAGGCCGTCCGCGCGGGCGAGATAAAAGCCACGATAGTCATTCTTCCAACTACCGCCCGTCCGCACCTCAATAATCGCGGCCTCCGGGATTGTCACGGCCCCCGACACGATCACCCGCTTGCGGCCCCAGTCCCGCGCGAGCTGGTAAAAGTCGCGGGCGAGCCGCCCGTCGGCATCGAGCGTGATGCGTGCGACATACGGCATTCCCTTACGGGGATCCGCATCGAGCTGGAAGGAAATAGTCGGCATCGAGTGTCCCTCCTCTATATCGCTGGGGGTGCGGCTCCAGGGCCGCATCCGCGGGTCGTATGTCCTGACCCTGGGACCAATATAGTCTCGATTTCGGGACGCGTCAAGTGGTCGCGCAAAAATTTTTTTGCGATATGCTACCGTGCCTATAACAGGTGTCCTAACGCGGCTTTTGACACCGAGATGCTGGAGACATTATCTATGGCGCAAAAAATTTTTTTGCGATCCCAAATGCCTAAACGGGCCGAATGGTGGATGCTCCCGGAAGCCTGGCTCCGCGATTGGCTCGCGACGCGCCAGCATCGCGCGCCCGCGACCATCCGTACCTATCGCGAGAGCCTGCGGCGGGCACTCCCGGATCTCCCGGTCGACCGGTGGCCAACCCTCACGCCGGGCGAGGCCGCCGCGGCCTATGCCCGCTGGTGCCAAAAGTATAGCCTCGCAAGCGCCAACCTCTCGCTCACGGTGATTCGGCTCTTTTGGGCCCACCAGATCGCGCAGGGTCGGTGGGCTGGCCCGAATCCGTGGGATAGCGTCCAGCCCCGCGCCCCGGCCGAAACGCGGCACCGCCGGGTCCTCGCGGTCGAGGAAGTGCGGCGGCTCCTGCAATCGGCCACCGGCACCGATCGCATCCTCTATGCCCTCCTGTACTACTCAGGGCTCCGCATCTCGGAAGCCCTCGCCCTCCGGTGGCGCGATCTCCACCGCCTGCCGGATGGGGCGATGGGCCTCACCGTGGCGCGTGGCAAAGGTGGCAAAAGCCGCACGGTGCGCCTGGTGCCGTGGGTCGCGGACAGCCTGCGCCGGCTCCCCGGCCGGCACGACCCGGATGCCCTCCTCTTTCCGGGGGATACACGCCAAGCGGCGTATAACCGCCTCCGGCGCCTGGCCAACCGCATCGGGCTCGCGGGCCGGATCGTGTCGCCCCACGTCCTGCGGCACTCCTGCGCCAGCCACCTCCTCGCGGCCGGGGCCAACCTCGTCGAGGTGCAAGAACTGCTCGGCCACGCCGACATCCGGACCACCCGCATTTACATCGATCTCCAGCCGGGGCCGGGGGCGGAGCGGTATTTCACCGATCTGCTCGGCGAGGGCGGAGGAATGGGGAGCGGGGGAACCCGGCAGCAGGAGGCGGGGGGAGAACCCCCACGGCGAGGGGGGTGGCGGATGAAGGTGCGGAGAGGGTGAGGGGCCGGGGTTACCCGCGCGGTTTCTGCACGATGACCCGCAAATGGTGCCCAACGCGGCTCATCTGCAGGAGGTCGAACCGAAAATCGATGCCGTAGTGGGCCACGGGCACTTCCGGCCGCCCACCCGTGAAATAGGCCCACGTCGCCTCGGTCCAGGGCGGTGCCTCATGGGTGGGGTCCTGCGCCCACTCGGGATAGTCCACCGGCGTCACGCTCTCAAACACCCCGCCGGGCACGAGGCAGCGATAAATCTCCCGCAGGAGGTAAATCCGGGGCCGGTGGACCGTGACCGTCACCTGCTCCCGGCCCGACTCCGTAATGTGTACAGTTCGCGACCACACCGCCACCGGCAGGTGTTCCAGGAAATCGTAGGCCGTGAAGACCGGGACGCTATCGTCGGGAAACGGCAACGGCTCGAACCCGGCCCAGCACACGATATCCACGCCGGGCCCCGGTACGCAGTCGAGGCCGACATCCCCCCGTTTCATCGCCCCGCACCCGAGATCAACGATCATCCGGCGGCCTCCTGTCGATACGGCCTTCGCAGTGCCTTCACGCGGCCTTCACGCGGTCGTCGCGGTGCTTTCGCCCTCCCGAGCGGGTACCGGCGCGGGCGGGGTGGGGGCCGGCGCCTCCGCGGGCACCGGGGCGGGGGCCGGCGCCGGGGCCAGCCGGCCGGCCACCGCGTCCCGCACGGCGGGCGGGGCCAAGGCGAGGGCGAGTTCCGCGAGGCCGACGGTCGTCGCCATGCGCCAGGGATGATGTGGCTCAAACCGCGCCGGCAGGTCGAGATCCGCGTCGCCCCACTGGCGGACGATATCCGCGAGGAGGCCCGCCGCCAGGACCAGCACCACGGCCCGCGCCGGATCCCCGGCTTGCCGCGGCCAGGCTTCCCCGAGTGGGGGGAGCCAGAGCCCCAGGGCTTCGGCGGTCCGTTGCCACTGTGCGGCCTCGGCCTGAAGGGCCGCGACCCGCTCGGCCCACCGGGCCGCCTCCGCCTGGACCGCGGCCTGCTCCCGGCGGAGATGGGTCAGGCGCTCGGTGTCGGCGGCCAGGGTGTGCTGGAGGGCCGCGATCTGCTGTTCGAGCACCGTGCGGGCCTGCTGGAGCCGGACCACCGCCGGCTCCAGGACCGCGATCTGCGCTTCGAGCCCCCCGAGCCGGTCCCACAGGGCAATCAGTTCCCCCGGATCCGCGCGGCTCGCCTGGAGGGCCCGGCCCCATGCCAAGAGTTCTTCCGTCGACCAGCCGGCCTCGGCGAGGGCCGCGACCATACGGGTGCCTTCGCGCGTGAGGTTCCAGCGCGTCTGTTCCGCCGCAATTTGCTCTTCGAGTTGCCGCAGGCGGTCAGTAGCGTCCCCCAGCGCCGCGCGTTCCCGGTCGGCGATCGCGGCCTCCAGGTGCTTCAAGCGCTGGCGTTTGGCCCGGATGTCCTGCTCTAGGGTAAGCAGAGTGTCGGCCGCGTCGAGCAGGGCGTGCATCAGGGCATCCGGCGAGGGGGGCGGATCGCCGCGGCCCTCGGGCCAGAGGCTTCGGAGCCGTTCCCATGTCGCGGTGGCTTGCGCACGGAGGGCGCCCCACGCGCCCGGATCGGCGGCGAGGCGCTGTTGGGCCTGCGTTAACCCGAGGTCTCGGGCCATTTGGAACACGGACTGCCACTGCGGGACTTCGGGCGCTGGGACCCGTATCCCGACGACGGTCGTGGCGGTACCGGTGGTTCCGTCGCGCGTGGGCGTAATTTTGGCGGGACGCGCCATGCTCGGATCCGCTCCCTCTTGTGTCTCCCCTGACTCTAATACGGACCACGCGGATTTTGTTAACACGCGGGCGGGGATTGTGTTAACACCCCTGTTAACACCCCGTTAACAGCCTCGTTAACAGGCTGTTAACTCGATAGCGCCCGGAATCGGGCTTCGATCCGATCATGCCGATATTCCCCCGCCTCCCCGTTATGGTCCCAGGGGAGGGGGGATCCCCATGGCGCTGGAGGGGTTCGTCTGTCCGGAGTGCGGGGAGTACTTCGCCGTGGACGAGTACGAGAGCGTCCAAAAGGCGAGTCTCGCCGCCGGCCGGCACATGCACGACACGGGCCACCCCAAGTTCCGCCGGGTCGAGAGCGACGACGGCGACGACCCCGATGCCCTATTGCCGAAGCTCCCGGCGCGGCTCGCCGTCCAGACCCTCCGGCTCGACGCGCAGGGCCTGCTCTACCTTCACGCGCGGGCCAACTGGGACGGGGCCTACCCGCCCCAAAAGGACAACAAGCACCTCGAACGGTTCGTGGACGATGTGTTGGCGTGGGCCTCCTGGTGGTGGTCGCTCTCCACCCGCGAAAAGCTCGCGCACCTGCTCTTTGGCGCCGGCACGCCGGACCCCCGCACGACCGCGCAGGTCGACGCGCTCCTGCGGGCGGCCCGGTTGGTCCTGCCGGCGCATCCCTGTTGTCCCTATTTGCCCTATGTCGGCTATGCCACGGATGCACCGGGGAGGGATCTCCATGCCGACGATTCGCGTGCCCCACGCGGAGGCGGAGGGAACGGGCCTGCCCGACCTGACGGACAGCCTCGACCAATTGACGAAGAGCCTGCAGAAGCAACTGACGGCGCAGACGACGGCGAAGATCTATCGCTCTATCGCCTCGGATCCGGCGGCGCCGGTGTTCGAGGGGTTGGGGACGGCCTTCAAGGGCCTGACGGATGGGATGAATGGCTTGGCGACGCTCCAGCAGACCATCCTGACGCAGACGCTCCAGAACCTGATGAACGGGACCGGGAGCAAAACGGGCGGGCCGCAGGATCTGCTCGCGTACGTCGTCGTCATCATGGCGCTCAAGACCCTGATGGCCGACGAGAGTCCTGACAAGAAGAAGCAGACGGACGATGACGATCGGCCCACGTGGCGCGACCTGTTGGACCAGATCGAAAAGCGGTACGAGGCCGTCCGGGAGGCCGAGAATAGCCGCGGCCCCTCGCCCATCGATCAGCAGGTCCACCAACTCGCGCTCCAGACGGTGGCGCAGGCGATGCAACCGCGGTCGCTCGCCGACCAGGCCAAGGAGCTGGCCGCGCACGTCCAGACCCTCCGCGAGGTCGGCCTGGTGGGGTCTCCGACGAGTGATCGGTGGGAGAAGGAACTGGACCTGGAGCGAGAGAAGGCGCGCCTGAACGCCCAAAAAGAGATGATGGTCTTCGAGGATCGCCGCCGGGCGCGGCAGGAGGACTGGCCGGCCCTCATCCAGCAGGGCCTCCAGGGCCTCCAAGGGCTCGTCGCCCAACTCGGGTTCCGGCCGGTCGCGGCGGGCCCGAGCGTGGTCACGCCCGCCGCCTACGCCGCGGCGCAACAGGGGGCCTAACCGGTGCCGGTCACGCCCGTCCAGCGGCTCCTGGCCAACCCCCTGGCCGCGACCCTGGCCCGCATCCTCGCGGATCCGGCGCACGGGCCCGCCACCCTGGAGCAGTGGATTCAGACCGAGGCCGACCTGGTGGCGCAGATCGACCCGGCCGCCCTCACCGCGGCGGTGCAACACCACCCCCTGGTGGGGCGGTGGGGCCGGCGGCTGGTGGTCCAGGCGCTCCGCACCTGGGACGTGGACGGCTACGCCCTCCTGCTGGACCTCGTGGTGGGGCTGGCCCCCGCCATCGCCCAGGAGACGCGCCCGCCCGCGCAACAGGCGGCGGTCGTGGCGGGCCTGCAAGCCATGGCGCGGCGGATTGGCCAGGATCCCGCCGCGTTCACGTGGTTCTGCCGCCAGATGCGGGCTCTCCAGACCCGGATCCTCGCCGTCCTCGACCCGCCCCCGGTGCCGCACGATAATCCGGCCCGCCCGGCCTAAGCTCCTGCTGGAGGCGATCCCATGGCGTCTGCCCCATCGGCTGGCAAGGCGACCACCGGGCACCCGGTCACGGTCACGCTGGCCCCGTCCGCCGCGGCCGTGCGGCAACAGGCCGGGCTCGGGATTCCCTCGCTCCGGGGCGTGGCGGAAGCCTCGTTTGGCGGGCTCGCGGGCGCGGTCGTCGCGGCCACGCTCATCACCGTCATGCCGAGCGCCGCGACCAAATGGATCGGGGCGCTCCTCGGCCTCGGCCTCGGGACCATCCTCGCCGCCGCGAGCCCGATTGGGACCATCCCCCAGGAAATGGGCGTGGGGGCCCTGAGCCTGTCCGGCGGCTGGATGTGGTTCGACCTGCTCGGGGCCACCGGCGGCCAGCCGGGGACCGTCAGCAGTCTCACGCCCCCGGATTGGGTGAGCGGGCCGCCCTGACGCGGTGGCGATAATGGCGGCGGCCCGTGGTAGGTCGGTCGTAGGAATACCCGTAAGGAGGGGGTCCCTGTGTACGGGACAGGCGAAGACGCGCTGGGGCCCGATCTGGTGGCCGCCTTGGGCGCCCTGATCGCGGGCTACTTCGTGACGAGTTGGCAAAAGGTCAAGCCCAACAACCCGTGGCCCATCGCCGCGGAAGGCGGTGCGCTGGCCGTGGGGGCCGCGACGCGCCGCATGACGCGCCGCCCCTACCTCCAGGCGATCGCGGAGGGCTTGGAATACGGCTCGGCCTTCGGCATCGGCCAGTGGATTGGCGCGGCGACGACCACGTTGGGCCACAGCGCCCCCGGCGCGGTCCAGCCGTGGCTGCCGAGCGTCCCGGCGGCGGGCACGCCGGCCAGCGGCACGACGACGGACGTGGTGACGGCGGCGGCGCCGGACGTGGCGGCCGAGGCGTTGGTGGCCCCGTTGCCGGCCAGTAGCGGCGGCGGCACGCTCTATCAGTTCCGCCGGCGCCGGACGGCGTATTAAGGGAGGGCGGACCCGATGGCCTATCCGGAATTGCGGCTCCTCGGGCGCTGGACGCGCTCGGCGAGCGCCCTGGGCACGCAGGGCCCCCAGTCGGTGTGGTCGCCCCCGCCGACCTTGGTGACGGCCCCGTCGCTGCCGCAAGGGCAACTCAACGGCAAGCAGGTGGGCGCGGTGGCCTACGTGGTCATCCACCCGCCCGTCAATGGCAGCACGTATGAGGATTTGGCACGGGTGCAACTGGTCCTGGACGGCCAGCCGTATCCCTGGGTCTGGTACCACGGCCGGAAGGATCTCAACATGGCGCCCGACCCGACGAAAGTGCGCGTGGGCACCATTATTTACCTCGGCGATCCGCCGTACAGCGAAGAGACCGGGCCGGCGAACCCGCTCGACAACACGGCGCCGAAGTTCATCGACTCCGTGAGCGTCAATGCCTGGGCCGGATCGTCCGGCATCACCCAGGACTATACCATCGAGGTGTGGGGCTGGGTCTACGACAGCGTGAAGCTCGCGGGCCTCATGCCCGTCTACAACCCCGGCAACGTGACCATCCAGGACACCACGTCGGGGCTCAGTTTCACCGCCGTCGTCCCGGCGATCGAGGCGGCGGGCGACTGGCGCGGGGCCTGGCTCTCGCTGCCCGGCGGCCCGCAACAGGGCGCGGGCAACGGCACGCCGATCTACCCGTTCGTGCGGCGGGCGAAGAACGCCAACGCGACGGTGCCGTCCCAGGAGTACATCCCGCAGTATCAGAATTCCAGCACGAGCCCGGCGGTCGAGTACAGCACCGACAACCTGTACCTCCGCCTCAACGCGCGGCAGGCGATCCTCATCAAGCGGTTCGGCGTGGTGGGCCCGGCGGCGTCCAACAGCGGTGGGTACGACCTGTTGTCCGCGTGGATCGCGACCCCGGCCCAGGGCAACCACCAGCGGCACCCCGAAGGGGGCATCCCGGCCGACTACCAGTTGGGCCGGACCAAGTTCGGCCTGCTGCCGGGGGTCAGTGACCGGTACGCGGGCGTGCCCGAACTGGAGACGCCGATGCTCGTCACGGACCAGGTGGTCTACCCGACGGTCGTGGACAACGGCACCAGCGTGCCCGCCGACGCCATCGCGTTCGCGGTCGCCGGGACGTTCCTCGGCCCCGCGGGTGAAGGAGGCATCTAACCATGGCCTGGGCAATCTGGACTGTGAGTAGCGCGATCGCGGCGGGTACCGCGTATCCGATCCCGGCGACCGCCCTCCTGCCGGCCGGCACGCAGGTCACCAGCATCCTGGACCTGATCATCGTGCCCGCGGCCGGCTCGACCGTCGCCCCGATCACGGAAACCGCCGTGGCGCCGAACACGACGAGCCCCGGCGCGGGCACCGTCTCCCTCCAGACCACGGGGGCCAACGCCCAACACCTGATCTCGGGGGATGCCATCCCGGCCAACAGTCTTCTGATCCTCAACGCGCGGACCCCGGCGGAGGGCGTGATCCAGTAGCCGGCCGGGCCTAGAGGAGGCGGCGCCCGATGGGCTTGAGCATGGGCCTGATCCAACAGGTCCGCTACTTTCCGTTCGTCGTGCCGGATGGGGTCTTCCAGGCGAGTCTCCCGGCGGGCGCCGGGGGCTCGCCGCTCCTCGCCTTGAACCAGATCGCGAGCCAGCAGGTGTGGGCCCGGCTCCGGGCGCTCCGCGCCCTGCCGCAGGCGGGCGTGGGGCTCACGGTGGCGGCGGATGGCTACCAGACGCCGCTCGTCGACACCGGCGGGCTCGGGCTCCTGCCGGCCCCCGCGGGCTGGGACGCCCGCGTGTGGAATGTGCGGGCACTCGACAGCCTCACCGTCCGGGTGGCCAACAACACGGGGGCCGCCGTCAGCAACTGGTGGGCGGCCTGGAGCGTCGAGTTTGCCGCCGTGCCGCTCCCCGTCCGGGCGCGGCACGCGACCCTGTACCCGCCGCTCACCGCGGCGGACCAGGGGTTGCTCACCGAGCAGGCGGCCGACCCCGTGGCGGCGAGTACCGAACCGCGCACCGTCCCGTGGATCTTGCGGAACGAATTCGGCCCCGCGATCCGGCAAGCGGTCGTGCTCAGCCAAACCCTGACCGTCGCGCCCGGCACCCCAGCCCTCTTCGTGCAGGAGGCGCGGACGGACGCCCACGAATGCCTCGTCCTCACGGGGCTCAACGTGTCGCCGGGGAGTGGCACGGACGGGCTCACGGTGGTCATTGGGCGGGACGACGAGGACGCCTTCTACACGACGCCCGCCTACCCGCTCGGCCAAGCCGGGGCACTCCCGTGGTGCCTCATCGCGCCCCGCACGCTCCGCATCAGCTGCACGGCCACCACGACGGTGACCGGGGTGGCCCTGGCGGCCACCATCTGGCATGTGCGCCTCACGCCCGCGATCCAAGCGCGGCTTGGGATCGCCGTCCCGGCGGCGGTGACGCAGGCCGAGGCGGTGGGGGCGCTATGAGCGGGGCAGCGCCGAGCGCCCTCCCGCCCGCGAGTTGGTGGGAGGAGCATTTTTTCCCCCGCCTCGAAGCCCTCGTCCAGGACGCGGTGGCGGACCTCGGGGCACTGGTCGCCGGCACGGGGGGCGCGGCGCGGACGCCGGCTGGGCAGACCCTCCAAGGGGTGCCGTTCCGCATCACGCTCCCGTCCAGCCCGCTCGCCTTGGCCCGCCTGGCTACGGACGCCGGCGTGGCCGGCATCAGCATCCCGCTCATCCTGCGGGAAGTGCTCACGGTCCCGGCGAACGGGAGTGGGGGCTTCACGGTCCCGGTGCCCACCGGGGTCGTTTACGTCCTCGGCGACCGGCTCCGGGGGTATAGCACCGTCCACGACCCGAGCATTGTGGCCAACATCCTGGCCGACAACATCAACCCGATCCTGACCGAGGCCGCCATTACCGCGGACATCGACCTCATTCTGACGGCCTATGGGGTGTTACGGTCGGAACTCGCCGTGACGATCACGAACGGCACGGCCAACCCCGTGACGGTGACCCTGGACGCCCCCATCATCATTGTGGCCGCCACGGAATACGACACCGTGTGGCGGCCCTACTTCCATTTCGCGTACCGCACGATCGCCACGACCGCGCGGGTCGACACGGGAGGGACCCCCTGATGCGGTACCAGTGTCAGACCCACCAGGTGATCGCCGACGTGGACCCCGCCCGCCGCGCGGTCCGCCTCATCCTCCCGCCGGCGACGCCCCAGGGCGCGGCGGCCCTCCAGGGGGCCGGGGCGTGCCGCCTCGGGCTCCTCGCGCATACCGCGTGTGAGGATCCGCAGGCGCCGGTCGGCCCGCACGGGCCGTGCGTGGTGGTGATCCCGTCGTGAGCGGCACGGTCAGCACGGGCGACCTCGCCCGGCTCCTGAGCGGCATCGGGGCGTGGATCACGGGCGCCGTTGCCGCGAGCCCGACGCCCACGCCGACGCAATTCGCGGTCACGGGGTATGACTTCACCGCGGCCCCATCGCTCGCGGGGGCGTTAGTGATTGTCGGCCAGGTCGTCCGCCGGGTCGGCCAGGTCGCGGCCAATAGCGGGGCCACCCTGACCCTGAGCACGGCGTTGGCGAGCGCGCCGGCGGCCGGGGATCCGGTCCTGATCTTCCCCGAAGTGTCCGTGAACTTTAGCGGGGCCGAGAACATCGCCGAGGTGGGCGGCCAAGCGGTCCCGACAGTCGGGGGCGTGCCCAGCGTCCCGGTGACCGTCGAGGGCGCGCCAACCGTCACGGCCAACCAGGGGGCCGCCGGGACGAGTGCGTGGCCGCAGAACGTGGCGGAGGTCGGGGGCACGGCGGTCCCTACGGTGAACGGCGTGCCCAGCGTCCCGGTGACGGCAGGCTTGGTCCTCGCGGATACGGTCGCCCCCGGCACGGCCGCGGCGGCCACGACGCCCCTGCTGCGGACCTACGGGTCACCCGCCGCCCCTTACACGGTCCCGGCCCAGGGCACCGTCAATGTGGCGGTGGCCCTCAGTGCCGCTGCGACGCTCACGGTCAGCCACAATGCCAGTGCGGCGAGTCCGAGCTACAACGCCCTGAACGGCGGTGCGGCCCTCGCTGCCGCGGCGGAGTACGCCTTCTCGATCCCCGTGAAACAGGGCGATGTGGTGGATTTCGAGGTCAGCGCGGCGGTGACGCTGAACGTCTTTGATGTCTGGTTCACGCCGCACCAGTAAGGAGTGCGATCCGCATGGGCTTCTCCTTCGCCCCCCCGCAGGGCTTCGGCACGGCGACGACTACCACCATAACGGGTTGGTTTACCGTTTCCGGCGAATCCCCCGCACGGGACTGGCTTGCGGCGGCCTACGACAGCAACGCTAATCTCACCTATGCCATTGATGGATGCAACGACACCAGCTACTTCAATACCGTCACCGCCTATAGCCACGCCAACAATGCGTGGACCGCCGAGGCCAGTGACTCCGAAGCACGGTATGGGCCTGCGGCGGCCTACGACAGTGGGGCCAACCTCACCTACGCCATCGGTGGGTATTACGGTGGCGATCTCGCCTCCGTCACCGCCTATAGCCACGCCAGCAATGCGTGGACCGCCGAGGCCAGTGACCCCGCCACCGTCGAGGGCCCCGGCGCCGCCCATGATAGTAGCGCCAATCTGACCTATAGCATCGACGGGAATAGCTTGGGCGCAATATACTATCTCTACGGCTATAGCCACGCCAGCAATGCGTGGACCGCCGAGGCGAACGACACCACGGCGCGGTACGAGCTTGCGGCGGCCTACGACAGCAACGCTAATCTCACCTATGCCATTGATGGATACAACGGCACCAGCTTCTTCAATACCGTCACCGCCTATAGCCACGCCAGCAATGCGTGGACCGCCGAGGTCGGTGACTCTATCGCACGCGGGTACCTTGCGGCGGCCTACGACAGTGGGGCCAACCTCACCTACGCCATCGATGGGTATAACGGCTCCTACCTCTCCGCTGTTTCCGCCTATGCATCCTAAAGTCAAAAGGGGGACCACGATGATCACCACCCACGATGTCCTGATCTTCGCCGCCCGCCTCGGCTTCGCCCTCACGCCGTCCCTCGTGGATGAAGCGCTGGCGACCGTCGACCAAGACGCCATGATCCGCGCCGAAGAAGCCCGGTACACCATCCTGGTGTGGGACGGAAAATCGGATGTCCTCGGTGCGCCGCCGAGCCGGTTCCTGCATGGGAAGGATGCCATCAGCCAAGCGGCCATCGAAAACCTGGCCCAAGGCCGCCCGGTGTATTTCCTCTTGCGCGACGGCCAGATTCACCACTGGCAGCCCTATCGGGCCTATACGCCCGGCCATGTGCCGCTGTCCCATGACCCCAACGATCCGCACTACGTGGAGAAAGCGGCGCAGGAACACCTGGAGA